>Ga0187878_1000008_pt1 | contig 305245 bp, 288 predicted proteins | sample June2016WEW_17_1_FD_132979 | JGI IMG/M metagenome (GOLD analysis project Ga0187878, IMG submission 132979) | Peatland microbial communities from SPRUCE experiment site at the Marcell Experimental Forest, Minnesota, USA - June2016WEW_17_150 | ecosystem: Environmental > Terrestrial > Soil >... | reverse complement strand
TTCCAGCTCAAACTGGTCGAATTGCCAAGAGCTATACTGGACGGGCTGGCAGTGAAAGAATTGATCACGGGTAAGGCAGCAGGTGCCGGTGCCGGCGCTGTAACTATGACCTGAGTCGTAGCCATAACGCTACCTGCGCTACTGGAAGCGGTCAGTGTATAAACAGTGGTTGCACCCGGAGCTACAGCCCTCGGCCCCGTCAAAGCCACATTGCCTATCCCCTGGTCTATACTGACCGTGGCAGCGCCCGTTACAGTCCAGTTAAGTGTCGAAGACTCCCCAGAGGAAATGCTGGCCGGGCTCGCATTAAAAGAATTGATTACCGGTAGCTGGCTAGGACCGGTAATAGTAATCGGTCCACCCGGGTAGCAGCCGGCAATAAACAGCACCGCCAGCAGAAGCACAGGAATTAATTTTTTCATTGTTCACCTCCCAAACATAATTTAACAGAAAAATGTGACCACAACAAGCTATTCAATTATGCGTTATTACTCATACTCAATAACGAGCTTGGGCTTGGCTTGAGAGAAATCTAAGTAGTTATCTTCACTAGAAGGCCATATTTTGCTAAAGTTCATTCGAACTTGAAAGCGGTTGCTTCCAGCATCTAGCTGCTCCTGTAGCGCAGAGATAGTGAGACTAGAATTAATGCAACTTGAAGGCCAGCTAGAAAAGCTACATATAGCGCTAGTTGTCGGACCAATAAAATAAGAATTTCCTCTTAATTTCCCATATGTATATTTGTTTATATGAAGCTGACCCATTCTAAAAAATGGATCTCCATACACTCGAACAGCACCGGCATCTAAATCAATCGAAACAGATTTGATAATAACGCCCTTTGGTACCCCAGAAATATCGAAACTCAAAAAACCTTGAACTCCCGTTCCATTAGCCGTATATCCAACAATTACCCCCTGCCCTACATATCCACCGAGCGTCACATAGCCATCCTCTTCTGCTAAAGAAAACAACTCTATTGTATTAATGGGTACTGATGCTACAGTAACCTGAGCTGTAGCCGTCACAGTTCCAACCACATTAGTAGCTGTCAGGGTATAGGTCGTGGTCGTGGTCGGAAATACCACCCTGTTTCCGCTCAAGGAAACATTGCCTATCTGCTGGTTTATGCTGACCGTTGCAGCACCGGAGACATCCCAGCTAAGCGTCGAAGAGCCACCCGGAACGACATGCCCCGGGCTAACGTTAAAAGAGTTCACAATCGGCTGACTAACTCCTCCGGGAACAACAATCGCATTAGCCAGAACCTCATTTGACCACTGCCCGTCGTCGTCCTGGACTTTAAACCAGATAGTATGAGTTCCGGGGGATAAAGACGAGGTTTCGAAACTCGCGGCAGTGCTTAAATCTCCGTCTCTGCTCGACCGCCAGCTGTAAGCACCTACTGTGCCATCAGGGTCAATGCCGTGGCCGGTGAAGGTCACCGTTTCCCCGTAGGTGCTATTAATCGGCGATACGGAGTCTATATAGGCGGTTGGCGGTTGGTTGGACCCTGCCGGCGTTAACAGACAACCAGTAGCTACCAGTAGAATCATAGCCATAGGCAATAGCAACTTTTTCATTTCCTTACCTCCGAACAGATTTAAAATGTCCTATCTTTGTTATAAAACCTGAGTCTATTTTAATCTATTATTTCTTCTCTTTTAACCTTCGCCTGATAGCATTCTGATATATAACTCTAAGGCTGCCGCCGTGAAGCCTGAATTTTCTTTTATCCTTCTTCTGCTGCCTGCGCTCAGCTTTGTTCTTCTTTTCAATTTCTTCTTCCACCTTCAATGCCCTACTTCAAGCCGGCAACCTGCTTTTTATCTTTTCTACAATCTTGCCCATCGCCTCACCGGCGCTGGCGGTAATAAGCGCTGCAGCCTTAGCATCCATTGGTGTCGGACTTAAATTGATAATAACGAGCCTGGCTCCGGACTCGACGGCGTACATAGGCATATAGGCCGCCGGATAAACAACGAGTGTAGAGCCGATGACAATAAAAAGGTCGCAATTGCGGGAATGTTTTATAGCGTCGCTTAATGCCTGCTGCGGTAGTGACTCGCCGAAAAAAACGGCATCCGGCTTCAATATGCCGCGGCAAAACTGGCAATCAGGAATTTCTTCCTTATCTAATCTCACAAGTATATCATCTACAGGGAATCGCCTATCACAGCTCATGCATCTTACAAATTTCATGTTACCGTGGAGCTCGAAGACCTTGTCCGGGGAGCTTCCCGCCTTTTGGTGAAGGTTATCGATATTCTGAGTTATGACACAGGTTAGCTTTCCCAGCTTTTCCAGCTCGGCAACGGCATGGTGAGCTTGATTCGGCTCGGCGTCTTTCAGAAGGCCACCTTCAGCCATCATCTGCCACTGCATTCGCCGCGTCTTCTCGCTGCTCATGAACTTTTGAATTGTAAAATCATCGGGGTCGAACTTCGTCCAGATTCCGCCCGGGCTGCGGAAATCAGGTATTCCGGACTCGGTGCTTATGCCGGCTCCGGTAAAGACCACCACCCGGCTGGATTCAAGAATCAAGGCAGCAACTTTATCAACCAAAAAATCGAAGTCCTTTGCTTCCATTGCTTATCTTGATTCTTTATATTCTATCTCAATGCTAATTGGCTTTGATTAAAATGTCAAGATGCCTCCCAAAAAATCAATAGACATAGCCCCGGTCTATCGCTATACTAACCGGTAAATTAGATTTCCCAGGAAACTAATATGTCTGACTGTCAGGATATAAAAACGTCCATCCAAAGCCGTTTGAACACCAGGTTCGTCGGCAGGCAACTATATTATTACCACCAGCTCCCCACAACCATGGAGACAGCCAGGGAACTGGCTAAGAAAGGGGCTGCCGAGGGAACTGCAGTTATTGCCGGCACGCAGACGACAGGTAGAGGGCGGCTTGCCAGGACCTGGCTATCGCCTGAAGGCAGCCTAGCTATGTCGGTTATGCTCAAGCCGGCTCTAAAAAACCTGCCTCAACTGGTCATGATTGCCTCTCTAGCGGTGGTCAGGGCAATCAAACAGGTTACCGGCCTTGAGTCACACATCAAATGGCCCAATGACATCATGCTCAAAGGTAAAAAGGTCTGCGGTATACTGATAGAAAACGAGGTCAAGGGAGGCAGGGTAAATTTTGCCGTCATCGGCATAGGCATAAACGTCAATTTCAACCCTCAGGACTTTCCGGAAATCGCTGACATAGCTATTAGCCTGTCCCACGAAGCAGGCACAGAAATATCATTTGTCGAGCTTGCCGGCACATTGCTAGATGAGTTGGAACGGTTATATTTGGAAGCTCAAGCCGGAGCCGCCGTTTACAAAGAATGGCAGGAAAACATGGAGACCCTGGGCAAGCGGATAAAGGTGAATACCGGTAAAACGGTGGAACAAGGCCAAGCTGAAACAATCACCGAAAACGGCAACCTTGTTCTCCGGCACGATGACGGCAGCCTTACCGAAATCGTGGCCGGAGACGTCACGGTAATAAAAGATTAACTTTACCCCTGCCCCTTATGGTGACAGGAGGTAACCGTGTGTTATTTCTTCGGTTGATCGAGCCTTCTGAGTAAAGGCCCTACCAGATCTATGGGCAAGGGGAAGATTATGGTATTAGTTTTCTCAGTAGCAATCTGGGTCAGCGTCTGGAGATATCGAAGCTGAAGAGCTGAAGGCTGAGTGGCTATAATCTTCGCTGCCTCAGCCAGCTTCTGCGCAGCCTGAGCTTCACCTTCAGCATGCACAATCTTAGCTCGTCTCTCTCGCTCAGCTTCAGCCTGTGCCGCCATAGCCCGTTTCATGGTGTCAGGCAGCTCAACATCTCTGACCTCTACCATGCTTACCTTTATGCCCCACGGCTCTGTGCCTTCATCAATCAGTGTTTGGAGCTTTTCATTGACTTTGTCCCGATGGGCCAGCAGGTCTTCGAGCTCAGATTGGCCCACAACGTTCCGCAGGGTAGTCTGTGACAGCAGCGAAGCTGCTCTAATGTACTGCTCTACGTTGAGCACGGCATCTTCAGGTTTCATAACCCTGAAATAGACCACAGCGTCGACTTTAACCGTAACCGTATCCAGTGTGATGCATTCCTGACTCGGCACATCCATGGTGACCACGCGCAGGTCAATCTTTACCATGCGTTCGATAAACGGGATTAGCAAGATGAACCCGGGGCCCCTGACGCCAACGAACCGCCCCAGGCGAAAAATAACTCCACGTTCATACTCCTGCACAATCCTGATAGCGGCTGACAGCAGTATTATTACTATAAAAACAACGACTATAATAAGAATTAGACTCATATTTTCCTCCCTTTACTTTTTCTTTGAGTCACCAACAGTTTCAGACCTTCGACCTTGGTTACCGTCACCTCCTCTCCTAGCTCTACCTTACCTGTGTCGACTTCAGCTTTCCACAGCTCACCATCAATGAGAACCGTGCCCTTCGGGTTAAGGCCCGTTTTGGCTACCGCTACTTGGCCGATTAATCCCTCTGCTCCGGTGGCTACCCGCCGTCTCTGACCCCGAACCGCGGCACCCACAATAAAAGCTATGAAGGCAGCAACAAGAATTGTTACCCCGGCGATTAAAAATCTGTTTACTTCCATTTCCGGCGAACTATGACTAAATAATATCAACGATCCTATAACTAGTGAAGCGATGCCACCGGCTGTAAGTATACCAAAAGCCTGCGTGAAAACCTCAGCCACAAATAGTCCGATGGCCAGAAATATAAGCAGCACTCCAGCCCAATAGGCATTGAGCACACCCAAAGAATAGAAAGCTAGAAAAAGGCAAATGCCGCCGATAACCCCGGGGAATATCAACCCCGGATTTGAAATCTCAGTGATTAAGCCTATGGTGGCCAGAGTGAGCAGGATATAAGCGATATTAGGGTCGCTGATTACTTGAAGAAAGCGTTCAATACCATTCATTCCGTTTGCGTTTAGTTCGTATCCAGTGGTATCAATAGTAACCTCTATGCCGCTGGCTAGAGTGACTTTCCTGCCATTTATCTGGCTAATCAAGCTTTCCAAATCATCAGCCTGTAAATCGATAAGCCCGGCCTCTAAGGCTTCGGAAGCAGTAAATGACTTGCTTTCCGAAACCGCCAGTGCGGCCTGTTCGGTATTACGGCCTCGCGTTTCAGCAATGCTCCTAATCCAGGCTGCTGAATATTCGGTTACCTTCTTTGATACCTCTTCAGGCATTTGCTCGCCGGTGCTAACCGGGTGAGCAGCTCCGATGCTTGTCCCGGGAGCCATGGCCGCAACATGCGCCGATATGGTAATAAATGTGCCGGCGGAAGCCGCCCAGCTACCACGAGGCGTAACATAGACTATAACCGGGACCTTCGCATTCAAAATACGCTGCACAATATCTTCTGTGGCATTAAGCAGCCCTCCGGGCGTATTCAATTCGATGATACAGGCAGCAGCGCCTTCGGATTCGGCCCGGCTGATACCGCGGTCTATATAACTGGCAACCACAGGTACGATAGTGCCGTTGACAGTTAATATTTCTATTTTCGTCGAGTTGGCTCTAGCCGCGCTGGAAATGAAAGACACAGCTGACAGCACAGCTAAAAAGAGGATAAGGAATCGGAGCCCTGATTTAAACATCAATTACAGAATGAATCAATTATAATTTAACTCAATGATTGGCAGCAAATAGGCATCAGTTTGCTGCCGGTGACACATTATTTTACGAGAAACTCAAATTGAAGCCAAAAGCTCGTTAGTGTAGAATAGGTCAACTTGAACAAGATTCAGAATATGATAAGTCAAAAATGCAAGGGGGCTCGAGATTTACTGCCTAAAGACACGGAGGCATTCCGCTATATCGAGGATGTCTTCAGAAAGTCATGCCTGAGCTGGGGTTATCGAGAAGTGCGAACCCCGACATTGGAATATCTGCACCTGTTCACTGCCGCCGGAACACTGACTCCGAATATGCTGAGCAAGGTGTACTCTTTCCTTGATTGGGATGGCTGGAGCGGCGAAAGAGTGGTATTGAGGCCGGATGGGACTATACCCGTCGCCAGATTGTATATCGAAAATTTGCCGCAAAATGAAACAGCCAGACTGTTTTATGTTACCAATGTCTTCGCTTTTGAGGAGACGGGAAAGGATAACAGGGAGCGATGGCAATGCGGAGTGGAACTCATAGGCAGCGATAAACCTGCGTCAGATATAGAATTAATTTTGCTGGCCTTTGAAACTATGCGCCAGTTAGGTGTTAGCGATGTTCAGATACAATTGTCTCACGCTGGAGTACTGAATGCTTTGCTCAAGGAATTGAAGCTGAGTTCCGACGAGGAAGTCAGATTGCTCGACCGGATTCTTGACGGCAACTGGCAGGTGCTGACAGAAGCTAAGCCAAAAGACTCTGAGATTGGCCGTCTGATATCATTGTTCCTTGACCTGAAAGGGAAAACCAGCGGTTTTCTGGAAAACCTCAGGGCTATGCCTCAGATTCCGGCAAGCTTAAAGGCGGCATTGACCAATTTTGCTGAAATCGCAGGGCTGCTTGATACTCTGGGCTGCAGTTACCAGATTGACATCACATCTACGCGAGGCTTCGAATACTACACCGGGCTCTGCTTCCAATTATCGGCCAAAGGCTACAAGATAGGCAGCGGCGGCAGGTATGACAACCTTATACCGCTGATAGGCGGGAAAAAGACACCGGCCTGCGGCTTTGCTCTGTACCTGGAGTCACTGGCTGATTTGATACAGCCCAAAGCCAAACGGGCAACGGGACCAGAAATACTTATTCGCTGCGATGCCGGGACGGCAGACGCAATTAGAGCCAGCTTCGAGCTGGCCGCACTGCTCCGTGGGGCGGGCTATGTGACTGAGCTTGATTTTAACGGGCGCCAACCGGGTGGACGATGGCTAATCGCCGTCCGAGAAAAGCCTGTGCTTTTTACCGTCATTGACTCAATCCGAAATCAGAAAAAAGAGGCGCCTACTGTGGCCGATGTCGTCAAAATGGTAGGAGGCTCGGCATAACTTGTCAACTGCAGTCCAATCCGATAATGTCAAACTGGCTTTGCCGAAAGGGAGACTCCTGCCGGCCACGGCCTGTCTATTGAAAACGACAGAGCTGGGTTTTGAAGACTACACTCCAGGGACACGCAGCTACCGGCTCAAGTCGACAAGTCTGCCTCATCTTTCAGCCAAGATATTTCAAGAAAAAGATATACCTGTCCAGGTGGCAGTAGGCAATTACGATTTAGGCATCTGTGGCCTAGACTGGGTGGACGAGCTTCTGGCCAAGTATCCAACCAGCGCCGTGCTCAAAGTTGCCGATTTAGGCTACGGCAAGGGGAACCTTTATCTGGCCGCCAGCCGCTATGGCAAGATATCCGGCTTGCAGTATTTATCAGCCGGGCTATACAGCTGGCGAATAGTAACGGAGTACCCAAACCTGGCAGAATTGGCAGCTTTGAACCTCAGGCTGAAAAGGTTCAGGATATTTCCGGTGTGGGGAGCTGCCGAAGCTTATCCGCCGGAAAACGCCGACCTGGCTCTGCTATGGGCAAAAGATGAGCCGGAAATAGAAGCACAGAGTTTAATACCACTGAAAACTTTAATGTCTGCCAACGCCTGCCTCATCGCCAACAAAGAGAGCTGGCAGGCGAAGAATGTCAGCCGGATAATAAGCTATTTCAGTCGGGCTCTCGAGATGAAAGACAAGCCGTGGTTGAAAATCAAAACTCAATCGGCAAAAAGCTCCAACAATTTTCGTCCTGATGCCGGTGAAGAAAAAATCTGGCTGGCTCTGCCCGACGGACATCAACAACCGCCAACCCTGGAGTTCCTTAATAAGGCCGGGCTGGAACTGCAGGGCTATTCGGAAGGCGAGCTGAGTCGACGCCCGGTATTTAATACGGACTGGATTAAGGCCAAGGTTGTCCGGCCACAGGACATGCCGCTTCAGGTAGCTAACGGCAATTTCGACGTAGCTATAACAGGTAAAGACTGGCTACTTGACCATCTGTGTCGTTTTCCTTCAAGCCCGGTTGTGGAGCTTGTAGACCTCGGTTTCGGCCAGGTGAAAGTTGTAGCTGTAGTCAGCCAGGACTTTTCCATGGCGGACATCGGCCAGCTGAAGCAGGCACAAGATTCCAAGGCGGCGCCGATCAGAGTGGCCTCGGAATATGTAAATATCGCCGATAAATATCTTCGTGATAATCATGTCAGCCGGTATCAGCTAATTCCTACCTGGGGAGCCACCGAGGCTTTCTTGCCGGAAGATGCCGACCTGCTTATAGAAAACACCCAGACGGGAAAGACTCTGGCCAGGCACAATCTCAGAATAATGGATACTATACTTCAATCAACGGCCTGTCTTATAGGCAATAAGAACAGCCTGGGGTCATCCCTCAAGAAAAAGAGAATTGCCTCACTGGTTAAAATATTCAGCCAGGCAGTCGATGGTAACTAAAATGAGAATAGTTGAAGGTTTCCAAAAGGCAAAACCTCTGTTGACGCGAGAAATCCCGCGGTACGGAGCCGCGCCTGAGGCTACAGTCAAACGCATACTGGCTGAGGTACGAGCCAAAGGCGATAAAGCTCTCTTTACATACACCAAAAAGCTGGATGGCGTCGAGCTCAAGTCATTGGATGTAAGTAACAGCGAAATTTCAGATGCCTACAAGAAGGTAGATAAAAAACTGTTGGCAGCGCTGAAGTTAGCGGCGGATAGAATAGAACAGTTCCATTTCTTATGTAAGCAAAGGCTTAAACCTGGATTTCTTACTAAAGGCCTGGGCCGCCTGATAAGACCGCTGAACAGGGTGGGCATTTACGTGCCCGGCGGCAGCGCTGCTTATCCCTCGACAGTGCTGATGACCGCCATACCGGCACGGGTAGCCGGAGTAAAAGAAATCTTTGTCGTCACTCCGCCTAAAAAGAAAGGGGTAATTCCACCGCCAACGCTGGTGGCAGCTGATATAGCCGGGGTCAATCGCATCTTTAAAATAGGCGGGGCTCAAGCTATTGCCGCCCTGGCCTTTGGCACCGAATCAGTACCGAAGGTGGACAAGATATGCGGTCCGGGCAATGTTTTCGTGGTTGCAGCCAAGAGAATGGTCTACGGTACGGTGGACATAGAGAGCTTTCCCGGGCCCAGTGAGATAATAATTGTAGCCGATGACACGGCTGATGCCTCATTCTGCGCCGCCGACCTCATCGCCCAGGCCGAACACGACCCGCTGGCTTCAGCTATCTTAATTACCACTTCGTCCAAATTGGCTAAGGCAGTTGATGTCGAGATAAAAAAACAACTGGCGAGGTTGGAACGGAAGACCATTGCCGCAAAGGCTCTAAAATCCGGAGGCATGTTAGTGGTGGTCAAGAGTCCGGATGAAGCCATCGAGCTGGTCAACCTGTACGCGCCGGAACATGTATCGCTGATGCTGCGCAATGCCGGCAGTTACGCACAGAAAATCAGAGATGCCGGCTGTATTTTCATTGGCGGCAGCTCGCCGGTAGCGTTAGGCGATTATATTGCCGGGCCGAGCCATGTCTTGCCTACGGGAGGCAGCGCCCGTTTTAGTTCCCCGCTCGGTGTTGAGGACTTCCTCAAAATCACCAATGTTATCGGCCTGGACGAAGCTGCCGGGAAAGAGCTGGGGCAAGCAGCCATAACCATAGCTGAGGCTGAAGGACTCGAAGGTCATGCTCAAGCCATCAGGTTAAGACTCAAAGACAGCAGGAAAGAGACAAAATGATTTCACCCGAAGATATAGAGGGACTAATAAGGCCGGAGCTAAAAGCCATGCCGGCTTATACACCCATCGAACCGACTGAGGTATTGAGCCGGCGCGTCGGGGTCCCCGAAGAAAAAGTTATCAAGCTCGATGGCAACGAAAACCCGTACGGCTGCTCACCACGCATAAAACGGGCATTAGCCGACTATGCCTATTATCACCTCTATCCCGACCCGGAACAGAGAGAGCTGAGAAAAGCACTGGAGAAATACACCGGAATAAGTGCGGAAAACATACTGACCGGCAGCGGCAGCGACGAGCTTATCGACCTCGTCCTGCGACTGTTTATTCAGCCCGGAGACAGGGTGATCAACTGCCCGCCCACCTTCGGCATGTATCCCTTCAGCACCGACGTCTGCGGCGGCAAAGTGGTCAGTGTACCGAGAAAGCCGGACTTCTCCATCGATGCGGCAGCCACCAAGAAAGCCATGGATAAGGGGGCGAAGGTTATTTTTATCGCGTCACCGAACAACCCTTCTGGCAACATAACAGAGGAGCCAGCTATTCTGGAGCTCTTAAATAGTGCCGCTGTGGTAGTAATCGATGAAGCCTATTTTGAATTCAGCGGCGTAACGGTGGCGTCTCTGGTTACCAAGTACCCAAATTTAATAGTTCTTCGTACCTTCAGCAAATGGGCCGGGCTGGCCGGCCTGAGAGTCGGCTACGGCATTTTCCCGGTTAACATAGCTGAATATCTAATGAAAATTAAACAACCTTATAATGTCAATACTGCCGCTCAAGTAGCCGCTCTGGAATCGCTCAAGGATATGAGCTATCTGCGCGGTATGATTAAGGCTATCATTCAAGAGCGGGAACGGCTAATGACCAGGCTTAGTCAGCTCGACTGGCTAAAAGTTTATCCTTCCCGGGCTAATTTCATACTGTGCTCGGTGCTTAACGGCAAGGCAAAGGCTATACATCAGGGATTGCAGAAAAAAGGCATCTTCGTCCGCTACTTCGACACACCGCAGTTGAAGGACTGCTTGCGTATTAGCGTGGGCAAGCCGGAACATACCGATGCCTTAATTGCCGCATTGAAAGAGATTCGCTAACGCGGTATTTATCGATAGAGAATAAAGCGAGGTTGAAAACATGGCTGATAGAAAAGCTACGGTGACCAGGGAAACCAAGGAAACTTCCATAAAGGTGGAGTTGAATATCGATGGCACAGGGCAGTCCGAAATTACCACGGGAATCAGGTTCTTCGACCATATGCTCGGTCAATTGGCCCAGCACGGAATATTTGATATAAAGCTGTCAGCTACAGGGTCCGACCAGCATCACGTGGTTGAAGATGTTGCCATCTGTCTGGGCAAAGCCTTTAACCAGGCACTGGCAGACAGGCGCGGCATAATCCGGATGGCGCATGCGGCTGTACCTATGGATGATGCCCTGGCGATGGTCGCCCTGGATATCGGCGGCAGAGGTTATACAGGCTTCGAAGCTACCTTTAACGACACCAGCATCGAAAAAATGTCGGCTGACCTGATTCGCCACTTCTTCGTTTCCTTTGCCTCGGAAGCGAAGCTCAACGTACATGTCAGGGTTCTGAGCGGTATCGACGACCATCACAAAGCGGAAGCTATGTTCAAAGCCCTGGCCCGGGCCCTTGACGCGGCGACCCGCCTGGATGAGCGAATCGCCGGAAGAATTCCCAGCACCAAGGATACCATCGAGAGCTAGCTAACCGCGAATTCCAGTAAATCGGCTTTAATCGTGTCCTTGAGATACTGGACTGCCCAATCCACAAGCGCCTGGTCCTTGAGGTCGGACACAATGTCAGGCGTCAGGCCGACACCATCTATAGGTCTGCCAAACGGAGTCAGCCACTTGTAAGCAGTTATATGCAAAGCTGAACCGTCACTTAGATTGTGAATAATCTGAACACTGCCCTTGCCGAAGGTCTGGCTGCCTATTAGTTTAGCCCGGCCATAGTCCTGGAGAGCGCCCGCTACTATCTCGCTGGCGCTGGCGCTGCCATTGTTCACCAGCACAACCATTGGCAAATGAGTGCCTATGCCGCCTGCCTTCACCGGCACCACACTTTCATTTCCCGTATCATCCACTACCTTAGCCACCAATCCCATGGCCAGAAATTGACTGGCGACGTCAGCAGACGAGGTAAGCAAGCCACCGGGGTTATTACGAAGGTCAAGGACAACGCCCCTGGCCCCTTTACCGATAGCCTCGGTTAGGGCACTCTGCAAATCACCGCCGGTAGATTGCAGGAACTGGGTAATCTTGATATAAGCAATATCATCGTGCATTTCCAGAGAAACGCTTTTGCCTGTTATCTCGGCCCGGACTATCGGAATAGCCACCGGTTCGTTTTCACCCTCATGAAGTACCAGAAGCTTCACCGTGGTGCCTGCTGCCCCTCGGATTTTAAAGGTGGCTTCGATCAGGCTCATAGTGGAAGTACGCTGACCGTCAATCTCCAGAATCTTGTCGCCGGGCTTGATACCGGCTTTTTCAGCGGGGGTGTCGGCAACCGGCGACACCACAGTTAGCTGATTATCTTTCATGCTGATAACAGCCCCAATGCCTTCAAATTTGCCCTCAAGGTTACTCATCTCCAGCTTGTGAGTTTCAGGGTCGGCATAAGAGCTAAATTGGTCGAGCGACTGCATCATGCCTCTGACCGCGCCTTCGCTCAGCTTTTTAGGGTCCAGCTTACTCTTATCTACATAGTTGTCGTTTAGCGCTCGCCAGGCTTCACTGAGAACATTAAAGTCAGCAGGCAGTTTAACATCGACATTAGGAGCGATCTGGGGCACTAAATTGTTTGTTTCAGCCGGCTTACCTGTTTCGATAGATGTAATGCCGGGGATAACCTTCTCATTAATAAAGGTGCAGCCACCGCCTAATACGGGCAAAATAAGAAGCAGAATTGCTAATACCAAAGACACGGGGACAGCTCTTTTTATACGCATGATTTACCTCCGTCCGTCAGGACATAATAAAGAAATATGACAGGTATTGTAGCAGTTTATAGCGGAAATAAGAAATTTAAAATTGCTGATTTTGAGCCACCACCCGTCTCACCAGCTCGAGTGTCCTGTCCAAGCTGTCTAAGGCTAAAGAAAGTCCCAGTTGCTCTAGCTCGGCACGTCCCAACCCTTTAAACAGGCGCTGCCCAGCCACTAATGCCATCTCGTCATAAAGAACCGGCCAGCCAGTGCCGCGCCTGTCCACGCAAAACAAAATAAAATCCCGAAGTTCAGGGGCTAAAGAATTCATGTGGATATAAAAAAGAACGCAAAAAGCCCCTGAAAAGTTTAGCTTTTTACATCAGATTCGGGAGCAAATTATCATAAATAAACAGGGCTAAGTAAATCTATAAGCCGAGTTCAGTACTCCGAAATAATCGGAGCGGTGACCATCCATCTAGCCCTGATGTTGCCATCAGGGTCAAGCGACCAACCCGGGGTAGGGCCGGGCGTCCCTCTAAACCCTCTATTTGGTCTTGCTCCGGGTGTGGTTTACCCAGCCGGCCAGTCACCTGGCCGCTGGTGAGCTCTTACCTCACCATTTCACCCTTACTCTTCATACAAAGAGCGGTATGTTTCTGTGGCACTTTCCGTAGGGTCACCCCTCCTGGGCGTTACCCAGCACCCTGCCCGGTGGAGCTCGGACTTTCCTCCCTGATTTCTACAAACCAGAGCGGTCACCCAATTTACTTAGCCCGATATTTACTTTACACCCTGGTCTGAGAGCCGTCAAATCTAAGCTTTTTGGCTGGTGAACTTCTGCAGCGCCGCTTTGGCCAGGGCATGGGCTTCATTATTGCCCTCATGTCCGACGTGGACAATGGACAGTTCGGAGAACTTTTTACACAGCTCAAGGGCTTCTTTATACAATGGAAAGAGGAAAAGGTTTCTTACCTTATAACTGCCGATCAATTGTTTGGCCACGAGTTCCGAATCCAAATAGAGCGTAGCCTGGTCTGCTTTAAATCTGGCGGCTTCTTTCAACCCGGCGATAACCGCCTGATATTCCGCCTGATTATTAGTGCCCTCTCCTATATATCGCGAGACCTTAGCTAAAACCTTCTGCTGTTCATCCTTAATAATGGCGCCGATGGCCGCCGGTCCGGGATTGCCCCAGGAAGCTCCGTCAGCATATATTTTTAGATTCATTTTATAAACGACTGAAAGTCCACTGCAACCGGTTAGGGTTGCCTATATTGATGTAAAACCGAGGCAACTACTAGCCCAAACAGAGTATCCTGCCGCAGCTACTGCACTGTATTAAATCCCCGGCTCTGGCTCGCTGCAACTCGTTCACTGCCAGGTTAAGCCGGCACCCCTGGCATCTGCCCTGCTCGATTTTCACGACGGCCTGTCCCTTTCTCAACCTTATTCCCTCATAAAGCTCCAGAGTTTGCTTGGCAATATCCGCGGCCAATGCCTGCCGCTTCCGGCTCAGGTCAGACAGTCGACTTTTTACCTTGGCTTGTCTTTGAGCGAGTTCTTTCTGTTCCCGTTGCCACTCCCCTTCCAGGTTACCGAGTCGTTCACTATTTATCTTTATTCTGTCCTGTACTGACTCTATCTCAGCCATCAGGTCAAGCAGATCGTCTTCCTTCTGCCTCAACTTAGCCTTGAAAATATCAAGCTCTTTCTCGAGGCTGACCAGTTCTTTAGGGTTCTTACTTTTGCCGCCGTACAGCTTATCGTTTACCTGCTTGATGCTGTTTCGCAGGTCTTCGATCTCCCACTCCACATCCCGCTGCTGCTTTTCCGTCTCAGCCAGGTGCTTCTGCTCAGCGAGAAGCTCAGCCTTAACCTGGGTCAAAGCCTCGCTCTCACCTAGCTGGCGATTGATGTCATCTAAAGTCTCTTGTTCCTTTTGAATGTTAAGGTCGATTTGCTGTAAATCGTAGAGCGTCCTGGCTAATGTCATGCCAGGCTAATTCTACGTGACAAAGACGAGGCCTGTCAAAGGTTGGCAGTGGACAAGAGTGTTATGTGGACGCCGACTATCTTGTATATTCCAGAACAATAACCTGGGTACTGGCAGGGAGGTTGGACCGGCTGACGGAGAGCTTAGGTTGGGAGACCTTTTCCTTTATTCCCATCTCTTTTAAAAACTTGTCCACCGGCTCAAGGTCTTTTTTCAGTGTCGCTGTTTTGTAGTGCATGGGGATGGCGACTTTAGGCGTCAGACGCCTCACTATCTCAGCAGCCGTCGAACCACCTATGGTAGATATGCCACCGACGGGTAAAAACAGCACGTCGATGTCTCCCACGTCCTCTATAAGCTCGGATGACAGCTGATGACCAAGGTCGCCCAAATGGCACAAAGTAATGCTGTCCATTTCAAAAAGATAAATCGTATTTTTGCCCAGCTTTTGTCCCTGGTCGGCATCATGCCAGGTGGCTATGCCGGTGATGAACGTTTCCTTTATCTCATATTCACCGGGCCCTTTAATCACTTTATACTCGCCGCTGACGGCCTGGGTGTAGGAATGGCCGGGATGAAAGTGGCTCACGGTAACTATGTTGGCCTGGGGCCGGCCCAGAGAATAACCCAGCCCCGGAGGGTACGGGTCGGTGATAACTGTAACTTCCTTACCCTTGATGCGAAAACAGGAATAACCTAACCAGGTGATATCCATGTCGATGACCTCAATGAGAATCAGTTAGCAGAGGTGTATCTTTCAATTTCTAAATCGCCGCAGGAGCAGCCAGCCCGAAGGCAAAATCAAGGCGGCAGCAGCCAACTTTACTAAATCGCCGATTACAAATGGATAAAGCCCGACCTGCAACACCTTATCTACAGGAACAAAATGCACCAGCCATAGCAGGCCAAAAACATACAACACACTTTCGCCGGCCAGCATGGCCAGAGCCGCCGTCCATACACGCCTGTCCCAACCTCTTTCCGCCAGCCAGCCGACAACGAAAGCGACGGCCACGAAGCCAATCAGATAGCCGCCCGTAGGGCCAACCAGACGAGCTATGCCCGGCGGACCGCCAAGCGCAAACCAAAAAGGTATGCCGGTAGCACCTATGGCCAGATAGCTGAGCTGACTCAAAGCGCCGCGCCGGCTGCCCAAAAGAGCGCCGGTCACAAGAACGGCAAATGTCTGCCCCGTAATCGGCACCGGGCCGATCCAGAAACTTATCTGGGCCAAGGCGGCCGTTAAGCAAGCAAAGCCAACCACCAGAACGGCATCCCAGATAAGACCGGTCCTGGAAATTGCCACATCCATAAAAGTAATCCGGGCAGTTGACGTTTTCATTCTATTCGCGCCTCCTCATTACCGACAGACGGAAATCAAGTATAGCAGTGGATGAGCACGAGGTCAACTTTTGTTAGCTACAACCGGTAACACAATTGACGCCGGACGGCGGTGGCGGGTAAAATTCCGGTATCATGTACGAAAAATTTACCCTAGACAATGGTCTGCGTCTCCTCACCAGCGAAATGCCCCACACCCGTTCTGTCTCCGTCGTCTTTTTCCTGGGAGTTGGCTCGCGTTATGAAATTGACTCTGAAGCCGGCATTTCCCACTTCATCGAGCATCTTTGTTTCAAGGGCACAGACAAACGCCGCACCGCCAAGGAAATAAGCGAAGCTATTGAAAGCGTCGGCGGTATACTCAACGGCGGTACTGACAAAGAGTTGACTACTTACTGGTGTCGGGTAACCAGCGAGCACTTTCTTTTATCGCTGGACGTGCTAATCGACCTGCTGCGCAGTTCACGCTTTGCGGCTGGAGATATCGACCGCGAACGTCAGGTAATTATCGAGGAAATAAATATGAGCCTCGACTCTCCCAGACAGCGGGTGGCTATGTTGATAGACGAGATTCTATGGCCGGGGCAGCCGTTAGGACGAGACATAGCTGGAAGCAGAGAAACATTAACCGCTCTGACGCGCCAACAAATGCTGGACTTCTTCTCCAACGCCTACCTGCCAAATAATACTGTGATTAGTATTGCCGGCGATATACAACAGAAGGAAATACAGGACGCCGTAAGTAAGGCTTTAGGCGGATGGAAACCCAACAAAATACCGTCAGACTTCCCCAACACCGGCAACCAGGAAGCTCCCAGGTTGAAAATCGAGTTCAGGGAAACCGAACAGGTCCAGCTTTGCCTGGCCGTACCCGGATTTTCTTATTTCGACCCTGACCGTTTTGCAGTTGATCTGCTCAGCACCATACTGGGAGAAGGAATGAGCAGCCGCCTTTTCACCGAGATTAGAGAGCAACAGGGGCTTGCCTATGACATCCATAGCTACGCCGACCACTTTGCCGATTCAGGTGCGGTCATCATCTATGCCGGAGTTGACTCAAGCCGGGTCGATAAAGCGGTGAAAGCCATCATCGACCAGCTTTCCAAGATCAAGGAGCAGATTTCAGACGCCGAACTCAAGAAGGCCAAGGAGATAGCTAAAGGGCGTCTACTGCTGGGCCTGGAGAGCAGCCGAAATGTTGCCGGATGGCTGGGAGCACAAGAGCTGCTGACTAAACGCATACTTACACCCGATGAGGTGATAGCACTGGTTGAGGCGGTTACTATCGAAGACCTGAAACGCGTGGCGCGACAGCTCTTCACCGGCGAAAAGCTGAACCTGGCTGTCGTGGGTCCGGTCAAAAAAGAAGTGCCCTTGGCTAAGCTGCTGAAGATTTGAGATTGCTTCGGGGCTTATGCCCCTCGCGATGACAGGTAAAAGAAGAAAGAGCCGTCCTACTCGGACGGCTCTTTGCTAAAATTATCTAGAACCTTTTAAGTCTAGTACTCGGGCATGGATGGCATAGAAGGAGTTTTTTCCTTCTCCGGTATGTCCGTCACCAGCGCTTCGGTGGTTAGAATCATATTAGCGATACTGGAAGCATTCTCCAGTCCGGTCCTGGTAACCTTAAGCGGGTCGATGATGCCCTTGGTTACCATATCGCCGTAATCGTCCCTCAGCGCATCGAATCCAACACCTTTCTTGCTGCGCTTGACTTTGTCCACCACCACCGAACCTTCCTCACCGGAGTTTATGGCAATCCAGCGCAGCGGCTCTTCCAGAGCCTGCTTGAGAATAGCCACTCCGGTGGCTTCATCGCCTTCCGCCTTAATTTTATCCAGGGCCGAAATAGCGTTGATTAAGGCAACTCCGCCTCCAGGCAGAATGCCCTCTTCAACGGCAGCCCTGGTAGCTGAAAGCGCATCCTCCACCCGGTGCTTTTTCTCTTTAAGCTCAACTTCAGTGGCAGCTCCCACCTTAATCACGGCCACACCGCCAGCCAATTTAGCCAGCCTCTCCTGAAGTTTCTCTTTATCATAATCAGAGGTGGTCTCGTCGATCTGCGCTTTTATCTGCTTGATGCGGGCCTTTATATCAGCTTCCGAGCCTTTACCTTCAACTATAGTGGTATTGTCCTTGTCGGCCACTACCTTGCGGGCACGACCCAGGTCGGCCACAGTAGTTGAGTCCAGCTTGCGTCCTATCTCCTCGGAGATTACCTTGCCGCCGGTCAGCATAGCTATATCCTCAAGCATGGCCTTCCGCCTGTCACCGAAGCCCGGCGCCTTGACCGCCAGACAGTTTAGAGTGCCCCTGAGCTTGTTGACCACCAGCGTGGCCAGAGCCTCTCCTTCGACGTCTTCAGCGATAACTACAAAATTTTTAGAAACTTGAAGAATTTTCTCCAGAACAGGCAGCAGGTCAGTTATGGCTGAGATTTTCTTGTCAGTAATCAGAATATACGGGTCTTCCAGCTCTGTTTTCATCAGCTCGGGGTTGGTAATGAAATAAGGGCTGATGTAGCCACGGTCGAATTCCATGCCCTCGACGTACTCAGTTTCGAAGAGCAAACCTTTCGATTCTTCAACCGTAATAACCCCGTCCTTACCTACTTTCTCCATCACCTCAGCGATAAGACTACCGACCTCGGCGTCAGCCGCTGATATGGTGGCTACTTGTGCCACCTGCTCCTTGGTGGTTACCGGCGTGGACATCTTTTTCAATTCGGCCACTATCGCCGTCACACCTTTTTCAACACCGCGTTTGAGAGACATGGCGTCGGCCCCGGCAGCGATATTTTTAAAGCCGCCATTAACTATGGCTTGAGCCAGAACGGTGGCTGTAGTGGTGCCATCGCCGCACTTATCATTGGTCTTGATTGCCGCTTCTTTTACCAGCTGCGCACCCATATTCTCAAAGGGGTCGGGCAGCTCGATATCCTTGGCGATTGAAACGCCGTCGTTGATAACGTTAGGTGCGCCGAACTTCCTATCCAGAGCTACAGGACGACCGCGCGGTCCCAGGGTAACCTTAACCACATTAGCCAGAGCGTCAATGCCAGCCTTTAAGGCTCGCCTTGCCTCTTCACCGTAAAGAATTTGTTTTGCCATCTGCTAAAATCCTCCTATTTATATTTTGTAGATTTTTCTACTTTTTCTTCTTGGCTAAAATATCGCTTTCCCTCAGGACAATCAGCTCCTCATCTCCCTCCTTTATCTCGGTGCCGCCATACTTGGCGTAAATCACTATATCACCAACCTTCACATCCATGGGGATACGTTTGCCGTCTTCGGTCATCCTGCCCGGACCCACCGCCATGACCTCGCCCTCCTGCGGTTTCTCCTTAGCCGTGTCCGGTATCACGATGCCTCCCTTCGTCACCTCCTCCTTGGTACTCGGCTTAACCACTACTCTGTCTCCCAAGGGGTCAAGTTTTACTGCCATATTTACCTCCTCTTAAATTTTAGCACTCTTAGATAGAGACTGCTAATTATGATAGCACAACCGATTTTATTTGTAAAGAGGGTGCCGCTTCAACTGCTTGACCGGTTATAATCGAAGTTAGGGCACTTGATACACTACCCTGTACCGTGTAAAATTAAGCTTACATGGTCCAGAAAAGTCAACGAATCAAATGGGACGGGCTTGGAGTCCGGGCACTGCGGCAGCATATGAGGCTAACGCAGTCCAAGCTGGCCGAGGAGCTGGGCACCCGCCAGCAGACAATTAGCGAGTGGGAGACGGGCATGTACAGTCCGCGGGGAACTTCAGTCACGCTGCTGACCCTGGTAGCCGAACGCTCCGGTTTCAAATACTCGCCGAGGGCTAAGAAAGAGGCAATTGAGTAAGAAGTGCAGCGGTTGCCTGCCGTCTAAGCAAAATTAAAATTTTTTACTAATTTATACACGTAATAGTGTAAATAGAATATGAAGATTACGGAAAGGCTTATCTCTCGCCTGTGGCAAAGCCACCTGGTAAAGTACCCAGTCACTGATACCGGCCAATGGCTTAACATAATTTTCCCGGGCAGGGTCAGCAACACCGGCGGCTGTGATTTCAAAGATGCCGTTTTTGCCGTGAACGGTCGCATAATAAGCGGAAATATCGAGGTCCATTCCAGGTCCAGCCAGTGGCACAGCCACGGCCATCATCAGAACTCGAAATACAATAATATAGTTTTGCATGTCGTCTGGCAGCTGGACAGCCAGACTCCCACACTGCTCCAGAATGGCCGGGCCATCCCCACCATCTGCCTCGGCTCATTTATTGACAGCCCTCTAGACGAGCTAGCCCACTTGCCAACCAATGCCTCAAGCTCATGTGCCGCGGCCGGCACGTATTTAAATACTAATAGCCTGAACAAATTGCTCACTATCGCCGGAGTGAAAAGATTTAAGGCTAAGACAGCCTCGTTCCGCAAGGCATTAAATAAAGAGGATGCCGGTCAGGTGGTTTACCAGGGCATAGCCAGAGCCCTGGGTTATGCTCAAAATGCCGGGCCGTGCCAGGAACTGGCCCGAAGGTTACCAGTAAGCAAACTGATAAAAAATGGTAAGCCTAAAGTAGATTTTTGTAATCAGGCGCTGCTTCTGGGACATGCCGGCTTATTGCCTTCTCAGCGGCACCGGTCAGTTAAAGAGAGGGAGGCAATTAAGTTGGAAAAGATATGGCAGTCCGCCGGCATAACCGGGACCATGAAAGCAGCTGACTGGTGCTTTTTCCGGGTTCGTCCTGACAACTTCCCCACCCGCCGCCTCGTTGCCCTGAGCTGCCTCATATCCCGTTATCATAAATCAGGCCTGCTTCGAGGTATTCTGAGACTGATAAAGAAAGCGCCCGCCGGTACTGAACGCCGCTGGCTAGAAGACGGTTTGGCGGTAGCCGGCCGCGGCTACTGGGAAAACCACTTCGATTTCGGTGTCACTACTGGCAGGGCCTCTGCCCTTCTCGGCTACGAAAAGGCATCGGCCATAGTCATAAACACCATACTTCCCTTCGCTGCCGCCTGGGCAGAACTAGACTCCGATCCAAAGCTCAAGAATAAAGCCGGCGAGATTTATGGCCGCTATCCCGGGACAGGAGACAACGAGCTAACCCGGTATATGAAGCAGCAGCTCAGGCTCAGGCCGGATATCCGTCTTGGCGCCTGCCAGCAGCAGGGGCTGATTCATATCTTCAACGCTTACTGCCGCCGCCGAAATTGCAGTCGATGCCCCGTGGCCCTTAGCCCAGGCTGAGGCTGGGTACCACATCGACATCGCTGCCATCGACTTTGCCCAGCCGGTAGTGATAATAACCGCAGGCGGCAACCATAGCCGCATTATCGGTGCACAGGCCCGCAGACGGCATATTTATCGGCAGTTGTGAATTATTGATGACACAGTCACGCAGGGCTTTATTGGACGCCACACCACCGGAAAGCAATATCTGTTTTACTCCCATCTTTTCCGCCGCCTGAATGGTCTTTGTGGTCAGGACGTCAACCACAGCTTGCTGAAAGCTGGCTGCCGCCTCGGCCACACGCGCCGGGTCTGAAAAATCATTGTCCCTGACGAGGTGCAGCACCGCCGTTTTCAACCCGCTGAAGCTGAAATCGTTGGTTCCCTTAAGCCAGGCGCGGGGCAAAGAAAACGACGGTGTACTTCCGGCGGCTGCTTTCTCGATGGCCGGGCCGCCGGGGTAACCCAGTCCCAGAATTCTGGCTGCTTTATCGAAGGCCTCACCGGCGGCATCATCCCTGGTCCTGCCCAGCTTCTCAAATTGCCCGTGCCCGCTCATAAGCACCAGGTCGCTGTGCCCGCCGGAAACGATTAGACAGAGGCAGGGAAACTCGGGTTTGTCTTTACTCAACCAGTTGGCATAGATGTGGGCTTCAAGGTGGTTGACACCGATTAGCGGCAAGCCATGGGCCACGGCGAGAGCTTTGGCTACATTGACTCCGACCAGTAGCGAGCCGGCCAGACCGGGGCCGATGGTCACCGCCACAGCGCCTATCTCCTGCCAGCTTGCTTTGGCCTCGGCCATGGCGCTGTCCAGCACCGGCAAAATAGTTATCAGGTGCTGCCTGGAAGCCACCTCGGGGACAATGCCGCCGTAGCGACTGTGTATATCCACCTGAGAGGCAACGACATTCGACAGTATCTTATCCCCGTCTTCGACTATCGCCGCCGCCGTCTCATCGCACGAGGTCTCAATGCCCAGTATTTTCACATTCAGGATTATATCACAAGCCTACAAAGCAGCTTGAAATTTAGCTTGTTGCAGAACTCCATCGGCTAAATGTATTTTAGCCTTTGAACATCAGAGGTAAACCGATAATCAAACCCACCCCGCCGGCCACAATAAATTTAATAAGCAGCGAAGTAGACTGCTCTGCTTCCGGCCTAAGCATAATAAATATAGGGCCGGCAACTATGCAAATCACTCCCAGCACAAACAGCACTGTCCCAAATTTTGCCCAGCCTGATGTTGGCTTGTGCTGTTTTACTGGTTGCCTTGCTCCCTGCCCGAATTGCGCGCCGCAGTTGGTGCAAAATCCGGATGATGAGGGCATCCATGCACCGCAACGCGGGCATGATGTGGTCAGAGGTGCACCGCATCCCGCACAGAACGGCTGGCCCCAATAATTTGACGTACCACACCTAGGACACATAAATACCTGCTGCATGGCTTCTCCGCTAGTTATACTCTCCAAATTATATGTCTCATGGTTGCTAAACACAATACTTTTAAGAGAAATTTTCTTTAGCGCCGATAGATACTCCCTGCCAATGTAGCCGCCACTCTTCTATCACGTGTTGTCATTTCACCGACCGTAGGTGCTATAATTCTAGTACGGCAAATTGAGGGCAGTTCTAATTTGCTAGGTAGACTAAACCATTGTAGAATATGTTATGAGCAAAATGGATACGGGTACCTGGAAAGTTAAAAGCGGGTTAGCCCAGATGCTGAAGGGCGGCGTCATCATGGACGTGGTCACACCGCAGCACGCCAAGATAGCCGAAGACGCCGGCGCCTGTGCTGTTATGGCGCTGGAGCGCGTACCGGCCGATATCAGGGCTGCCGGCGGCGTGGCGCGCATGGCTGACCCGACCATAATCACCGCCATAATGGAAGCGGTAAGCATTCCGGTGATGGCTAAATGCCGCATCGGCCACTTTGTCGAGGCTCAGGTTTTGGAATCGCTGGGAGTCGACTACATCGACGAATCTGAGGTGCTGACACCTGCCGATGAAAGCCATCACATCTGGAAACATGATTTCAAAGTACCCTTCGTTTGCGGCTGCCGCGACTTAGGCGAAGCCCTGCGCCGAATTGCCGAAGGCGCCGCTATGATTCGCACCAAGGGTGAAGCCGGCACCGGCAACATCGTGGAAGCGGTGAGACACATGCGGGCAGTCCAAGATGGTATTCGCCGGCTGCAAGCTCTGCCCGTTGACGAGCTTACCACCGAAGCCAAAAACTTAGGCGCTTCACTGGAACTGGTACTGGAAATACACAAAACAGGTAAACTACCGGTAGTCAACTTTGCCGCCGGCGGTGTAGCCACACCAGCCGATGCCGCGCTCATGATGCAGCTCGGCGCCGAGGGCGTCTTCGTCGGCTCCGGCATCTTCAAGGCCAGCGACCCGGCTACAAGGGCCAAAGCTATCGTTAAAGCGACCACCCATTATCAGGACGCGGCGATTATCGCCGAGGTCTCCAAGGCGCTGGGCATAGCCATGCCCGGGGTGGACATAAAGACCATCCCGCCGGAACAATTATTGGCCACCAGAGGCTGGTAGCGTGAAGATTGGTGTCCTGGCTCTCCAGGGAGCTGTGGCTGAACATATACAGATGCTGTCCGCTTTAGGCGCCGAAGCCATCCCCGTCCGCTTACCCTCAGAACTCGATGGCTTGGATGCATTAATTATCCCCGGCGGAGAGAGCACCACCATCAGCAAGCTGCTGTCTGACTACGGGCTCATGGGACCGATACGCCGGCTGGCTAAAAAAGGTTTCCCCATTTTCGGCACCTGCGCGGGCCTGGTACTGCTGGCTAAAAAAGTGCCCAATTTACAGATGGAATCCATTGGTATGATGGACATCAAGGTGGAACGTAATGCCTTCGGCCGGCAGGTAGACAGCTTCGAAGCCGACCTGAAAATACCCGCCCTGCATAACGGCACTTTCCACGGCATTTTCATTCGGGCGCCTATAATAGAAAAAGTCGAACGTGATGTTGAAGTCTTATGTCAACTAAATGGAAAACCGGTGGCGGTCAGGCAGGGCAAGCTGCTGGGCTGTACCTTCCATCCGGAACTTACCGATGATTTGAGGCTGCATAAGTACTTCCTCGACATCGTTGCAGGAGATGGTGATTGCAAAAGGTAATTGCTGACGATTTAGATGCCCTGCTTGGCGTCCTGTCGCAGCATATTCGCCAGGCGCTTCTGGAGCAATCCGATAACAGCGAATTACTGGAAATAGTTATAGACCTGGGACGTCCACCGGAAGCCCGTTATCCGCACCAGGAAGTATTGCTGAGCCACATCGAGGTCACCGACTCGGATATCGAGCATGTCGTCTCCCGCATCGGCTGCTTCAGCGGCGATAACCGTGCCGGCATCGAGCGCACGCTGCACCGGATTTCCGCCATGCGCAACCGTGAAGGGCGAATCGTCGGCCTGACTCTCCGCGTGGGCCGGGCTATTTTCGGCACCGTGAAAATCATCCAGGACCTGGTCGAGTCAGGCAAAAGCGTGCTGCTGCTCGGCCGGCCCGGCATCGGCAAGACAACCATGCTGCGAGAGGTAGCCCGGGTTCTGGCTGATGACTTCAAGAAACGTGTTATTGTCGTCGATACCTCCAATGAGATCGCCGGCGATGGCGACATACCTCACCCCGCCATAGGCCATGCGCGGCGGATGCAGGTTCCAACTCCTACCTTGCAGCACGCAGTTATGATAGAAGCCGTGGAAAACCACATGCCAGAGGTCATCATCATAGATGAGATAGGCACCAGCCTGGAAGCTGAAGCCGCCCGGACTATCGCTGAGCGCGGCGTCCAGCTAATCGGCACCGCCCACGGCAATACCCTGGATAACTTGATTGTGAACCCTACGCTATCCGACCTCATCGGCGGCATTCAGACAGTAACTTTGGGAGATGAGGAGGCACGCCGCAGACATACCCAGAAGTCAGTCCTGGAGCGCAAGGCGCCGCCCACCTTCGATATCGTCGTCGAAATCCAGGAACGCGATAAAGTCACCATTCACTCCGATGTTGGCCAGGCGGTAGATGCCATCCTTCACGGCAGGACACAGGAAACTGAAGTACGCTGGTTTGATGAAAACGGCGAAGTTAGACGTGACAAAGTGACAACCTCACATGCCCCCAAGAAGAAGGAAGCAGCGCCAAATAGGGAAACGCCCCGAATATACCTTTTCGGCATAAACCGCGCCAAGCTGGAGGAAGCGGCCAGGGAAAGAGGAGTCGCTCTGGAGATTACCTCGGACATCAAGCAGAGCAACCTCTTGCTCACCGCCAAGACCTATTACCATCGAAAGCCGCAGAAGATAAGAGATGCCGAGATGGCCGGCATTCCCATCTACGCCGTTAGAAGCAACAACCTGCCGCAGCTGAGACAATGCCTCGATACCATATTTACACCGCAAAGAGAACCTCCGTCTTCAGCCTTAGCTGAAGCGGAGCAAGCCATTACCCAGGTTAAAGACGGCAAGGGACCAGTGGAACTGAGCCCGCAAAATGCCTACATCCGCCGTTTGCAGCATCTGGTGGCTGAACGCAACGGTCTGGCATCGCACAGCCTGGGCAAAGAGCCTAAAAGAAGAGTGCAAATTATCGAAGGCTAAGACAGCCTTTTTGCCTTTGGCAGTAGGGACAGACCTTCAGAGGTTCTGCTCTAAAGTGGTTGCTACCTTATGATATAATAATATCATGTGGTGGTCTAACATCCAAGAGTATCTCAAAGCTCATTGGCAATCCTCAGCAGATAAAGCCAATTCAATTATCTTTAAGTGATGGAATAGGGGCATGGGTTCTATTAGGAAATTCTTTAATAGGCATAAGTTGCTTCTTAGTATCCTTAGTCTTTTCTTTATCTTCCTACCTCAGTATATTGATTCACTATGGGATTTGGCAGAAAAAATCTTGGGGCGGAGTATAACTGTGCCTAACGTTATGTGGATTTATTGGATTACAATTCCGCTTGCCATAATTATGGTTAGCTTGGTTATATGGGCTATAAAAAGTACAAAGCCCCTTGTGGTCGAAACCAAAACAGAGATAATTGGTAGAAGTGAACATCCTACCGATACGCTTACAAAAATGCACCAGCGAATGATAGAGCTTAAAAAAGTTAGGCTTTCTCATAACATTAACCTGAAACAGTTTGAAAGCGTACTCCCCACACTAATGTACAAGCTTGGTTTAATAGAGTTAGGCAAGTGGGACGATACTGAAAAGAGTATTCGAAAGAGAATCAAGCGTGCAGTAGGTAAAAATCGGAAAGGAACAAGAAGTGCGTATTTCAAAGCAATTTGTGAAGCCTCTAGGATAAAAAGGGAATGGCTTCAATCGCAGAATTGGACAATCCAAGATGGTCTTAAAATAGGTGAATGGCTAGATGGATATAATTGGGGGCTTAGAGAACTTCGGGACAATGACACACAATGGAACGAATTATGGGAATCAATCAAGCCTTATCTATTGGATAGTAAATTGCGTGAGTTAATCGAAAAACACATTAACCTTTCATACGTTTACTCTAGTACGTTATTGGTAGATGACTATTCAAAAAAATACCCAAGAAGTATACGCCTCTTGATGCTACATGAGACATTAGTGGGAAGCCCTATTAATCCAGTAAAGGTTGAATTTGCCTTGAGCGAAGTATTGGCTGAGATTAAAGAACAAATGGGCATGTTAGGTCAGGGGGAAAAGGAACTACCGATACTATCTTCAAATTCCTCAATGAGGTCTCCAGTCACTAATAAACTCAAATTTGTTGTACAGAAAATCACAGAAGCAATGCAAATAACTCCAAAAGGTAATGATATAACCGTTCATCTACCTCAGACTTTTCTATATATGGTAAACATTGATGAGCTGTACAATATACTGCTAAAATTTCAAAATGACGATAAGATACTCAGAATAAAATACTTCCCAGAATACTTGTTGTCTACTTTCCCTCATAAGTTTACCAAAGAAACGTTAGATGAGCATATACTTGATTATGCAGACCCAAACAGGAGACAATTTAGAGTTAAAACGAATAAAAAAAGGTTTGATGACTTTGCAAAACAGCTAGGAGCATCTTAATTTGGTCAATTTATACAAGGTGATGTTAGCCGATGAATTGTAAATATTGTAACTCCACAAACATCAAGAAGTTCGGTACTTTCAACGGAATACAGCGTTATTACTGCAATGACTGTAAACGCAAGTTTGTACCGAATACCGCTTTGCCCTATATGCAAACTCCAGTAGAGCAAGTGGCTCTAGCGTTGAGCTTATATTATGACGGCTTATCGTTGAACGCTATCCGGCGAAACCTCAAACAAGCCTATGGCAATTATCCTTCGGATTCCACAGTCTACGGATGGATAACACGATTCACTAAAGAAGCCATAGAAAAGACAAAAGACATCAAGCCAGAGTTAGGTGAAGTCTGGCTTGCCGATGAAACCGTTATTGAGATAGACGGAGTAAAGCATTGGCTCTGGGACATCATAGACATCAAGACCAGATTTCTTGTGGCATCGCATATTTCGCTCAAAAGAACAGTAGACGATGCAATTATGCTGATGCACAAGGCAAATCGAAGAGCGGGCAAATATCCTAAGGTGATTATGACCGATAGTTTAAATGCCTACTTAGACGGAATATCGCTAACATACGGAAACCAGACGAGACATCTACGTGTAAAGAAGTTTACAGTAAAGCCTAACAACAACATCATTGAACGACTACAGGGTACTATCAAAGGCAGAACAAAGGTTATGCGTGGCTTAAAGAGTTATGAGACCGCTAAACTAATCATGGAAGGCTTCGGTGTGCATTACAACTTTATAAGACCGCATGAATCGTTAGAAACGGCGACCGACAAATATGTTACGCCAGCGGAAAAAGCAGGCGTGAATTTACCATGTGAAGATTGGTTGAAAATGATTAGGTTTACCCAAAAGCCTAGTGTCAGCACTGCATTCTTTGCACCAATAGCCCGCAGACCATTGCCCTTAACAAGAGAGCAAGTTATCCGCAAAAAAGAGCGTGAAAAGAAACGTAAAACTAGGGCAAGACAATATAGAATCAGAAATGAAGCTATTCCTAGCCTGAGACAAATAATCGTTGCACAACATACACGAAGGATAAAATGAATCTGTTAGATGAAATAAATAGATTTGAAGGTATGTTATCGGAAGCCTTGCAATATAAATATGATAGGTCATTTACGAGTCTATCCTCGGAACAACGGGGAGAGCTTATTAAAATACTTCCTGTAAAACAGATGAATATTCGTGATTTCTACAAATTATATTTAGTGAATTTAACGAAAGGAATATATCCAAAAGAAAGACTCCCAAAACTAATCGCTCAGTTATTTGATATTAAGATACAGTTATTCTGCATTATGGAGTTAGACATTGGGCTGTATAACCACCTTATTTATGACCTGGGTTTTGATAAAAACAGCATAGATAAGTGCCCTTATATAGCGCTTCGGAAGATTTCTCTTGACCAAACTATGATAGTAAAGAGTCGAATTTTGTGGGAGAGAATCATGAACTTTATATATTGTCTGGAAACGGGCAAAGACTTAGGAGATAGAAAATCCAAGAAGACACATTTTTTCCAATTCATTGAGAACACAAAATGGGCATATCTTGAAGACTACAAGCAGTACATCTATCGGTTTGATGATAAGCTAAGGACATCCGAGGTTCACGAAGGTTCAATGCTACGGAAATATTTTCAACAAGAATTGCTGGGTACTGCACACGAACTGGAAAGAATAAATGGATTAGTAAATATCGTGATGAATGCCATATGGATTAACCTACTGAGCATCATTCAGGGAAAGGAACCTAGCAGCAGATTTTGGACTATCGAAATGGAAGGACTTGCGAAAGAACCTAAACTAGATTAGCTTCACAAAACATAATAGGAGGGGCTACCCTTATGAGTTTTGCAACAGGTTATAAGAAGATTAAAACAACCACTTCCGAGCAGAACCCCTTCAGGTCTGTCCGCTTTGGACAGGTCTAAAGACCTGTCCCTATATTGTCTTATAATTAGAGAGGCAAAACCTTGAGTTTATTTATCACCCTTGAAGGCGCCGAAGGCTGCGGCAAGAGCACTCAAGCTCGAGCTCTGTGGCAAAGGCTTGTCCGGCGTGGCATACCCGCGGTGCTGACACACGAGCCCGGCGGCACGGCGCTGGGCAACCGGTTAAGGTACGTGCTTAAAAGAAGGCTTCAGGATAAAATTTCTGCACTGGGCGAGCTATTTCTGTTTGCCGCCTGCCGCGTACAAATCGTAAACGAAGTGATTCGTCCCGGCCTGGAACAGGGCAAAGTAGTCATCTGCGACCGTTTCTCCGACTCCACCATCGCCTATCAGGGCTACGGCCGCGGACTGAACCTCGAGACCATTGAAGATATTAACGACCTGGCTACGGAAGGGATAAAGCCCGACCTCACCATATTATTGGACATACCCGCCCGGAAGGGGCTGAGCCGCAAACAATCGAGGTCAAACGACCGCTTCGAGGCCGAAAATATCACCTTTCATCACAAAATCAGAGACGGCTACCTGAAGTTAGCTGCCGGGGAGCCGGAGCGGTGGCTGGTAATAGACGCTACCATGCCCCGAGCCGAAATCGGTAAAATTGTCTGGAACAGGGTTAGCCATCTACTTCAGGCGGAAAAAGTTACGAGGCATGTCTAAGAAACGCGTAGCTGTAGCCTTAAGCGGCGGAGTCGACTCCTCGATGGCAGCCTGCCTGCTCCAAGAAGCCGGCTACGAAGTCATCGGTATAACCATGTCCTTGTGTACCGAGGAGAAATCGACGCCGGATAAACGGCGACACGCCTGCCCATCAGCATTGAATATTCGCGATGCCGAGCACATCTGCCGCACTCTCGGCATACCCTTTCACCTCATCGACCTGGAACATGAGTTCAAGCATCACGTAATCGATTATTTCTGCCGAGAATATGCCCGCGGCCGGACCCCGAACCCGTGCATTGCTTGCAATCGGCATATAAAATTCGGCTGCCTCCTTGACCACGCCCTTTCGCTGGGCGCCGGCTATTTAGCTACCGGCCACTACGCCAGAGTCAAGCACTACAACGATACTTACCACCTGCTTCAGGGCCTTGACCGGGCTAAAGACCAGTCTTACATGCTCTACACGCTGGGGCAGGACAATCTCGGCCGCGTACTCTTTCCGCTGGGTGATTACACCAAGTCGCAGGTACGAGAGTTAGCCCGGCAAAAAGGCTTGCCCACCGCCGGTAAGCCAAGCAGCCAGGATATCTGCTTCATCGCCTCCGACTACGGCACATTTCTCAGCCAGTATGTTGCCGCAACTCCCGGGGAAATCGTCGACAGCCACGGCGAAGTGCTTGGCCGCCATAGAGGGACAGCGTTTTTCACGGTGGGGCAGAGGCACGGCCTGGGGCTGGCTACCGCCGAAACACTCTACGTCACCAAAATAGACCCGGACAAAAGCCAGCTTGTCGTCGGCTCCAGAGAAGACCTCTATCGCTCCCGTCTTACCGCCGCCGAAGTGAACTGGATATCTGGAAATCCACCTTCGGAACCATTGATGGTGACTGTTAAAATACGGTATCAGTCGCCGGATGTTTCCGCCACACTATACCCGGCACCAGGCTTGGCTGAAGTCAACTTCCAGCATCCGCAGCCCGCCATTACACCCGGCCAGGCAGCGGTCTTTTATAAAGACGACGAAGTTCTAGGCGGTGGCATCATTGAAAGCTAAAGTTAAAAAATCTAAATCCGACCCGCCGAGCCTGGTTGAGGAAAACTGGCTCAGCGCCAGAGGCTATCGTCTCATCGCCGGAGTAGACGAAGCCGGCCGCGGCGCCCTGGCCGGCCCGGTAGTCGCCGCCGCCGTTATACTGCCGCCGGCCCCTTCATTCCGCTGGCTCGAATCAGTCCGCGACAGCAAAGAGCTGCCGGCAGCCAGGCGCGAGTCACTTTTCGACCTGATTAAACAGGACGCCATAGCTGTCAGCGTGGGTATCATCGCCCCGCAGATCATCGACGTTATCGGCATACTCAATGCCACTAAAATTGCCATGTGCCACGCCGTCGAGCAGCTAGCCAGCCCGCCTGATTTCTTGCTCATCGACTTCGTGCGCCTGACGCAGCTCCGCATCTCCCAAAAGCCTATAGTCCGCGGCGACAAGTTATGCCTTTCCATCGCCTGCGCCTCGATTATCGCCAAGGTTACCCGCGACCGGATTATGGTGGAGCTTGACCATCTTCACCCGGGCTACGGCTTAGCCGACCACAAAGGCTACGGCACCAAAAAGCATGTATCCTGTCTGCGTCAAAACGGCCCTTCACCCATCCACCGCCACTCCTTCGCCCCGGTAATAGAGGCTGCGCAGTCAAAATGAAACGCAAAGAGCTCGGCGCTACCGGCGAAAAGCTGGCCAGAGACTTTCTTAAAAAGAAGGGCTATAGAATACGCGACACCAACTTCCGCTGCCGTGAAGGCGAGATAGACATCGTCGCCCAGAAAAAAGACTGTCTTGTCTTCGTCGAAGTCCGGACCAAGGCCAGTTCCGGCTTCGGCAGCCCCGAAGAATCGGTGACCTTAGCCAAGAAAGAAAAACTTATCGCCTCAGCCCTTACTTACCTGTCCGAACACCAGGACCTGCCCGAGTCCTGGCGCATAGACTTCGTTGCCGTTGAGCTCGACCAGAACGGCAAAGCCAAACGCATCGAGCTTATAGAGAACGCCATAAGCTAAGGCAAAGGTAAAACATCGTGGTTTGTTTCCCCCTTAGAAAAAGGGGGGTTGAGGGGGATTTAATTGACAGCGCTAAAATTGTTATTTATAATCAAGAAAAGCACTTGGAGCAGGCGATCTCGACAATAGCGGGATGCAGCCGGGCTTTAAGCCAGCAACGGGGATTATGTCCCGTGGGACTAAGTGTCCTGCGGGATTTTTTATGCCAAAACCAATGAGTGAACAAAGGGAAAAGTCCAGGGTAGCCGCGCTCTCCGTTATCTCCAACACGGTACTGGTACTGTTCAAGGCCGCCGTCGGCATACTCATCGGCTCAGTTTCCGTGCTCTCCGAAGCCATCCACTCGGGAATGGACCTGGTGGCGGCTCTCATCGCCTTCTTCGCCGTCCGCATAGCCGGTAGGGCCGCCGACGAGGAGCACCCCTTCGGGCACACCAAAGTGGAAAACATTTCCGGCGGCATTGAAGCCTTGCTGATTATCGTAGCTGCTGTCTGGATTATCTATGCAGCCGTGCAAAAGCTCATAAATCCTCATCCATTGGAGACAGTCGGTTGGGGTGTCGGCATCATGCTTGTATCAACCATCGCCAACTTTATAGTCTCCCAACAACTGTTCAAGGTCGGCAAGGAAACCGATTCTGCAGCCTTGCTGGCAGACGGATGGCATTTGCGGACCGATGTTTATACCTCAGCTGGGGTCATGGTTGGACTAGGCCTCATCTGGCTCGGGGGATACGTTTTCCCCGGCCTCAATCTGGTCTGGCTCGACTCGGTTATAGCCATTGCCGTGGCCGGCCTTATCCTCCACGCTGCGTACGACTTAACCAAACGTGCCATACAGGACCTGGTCGACCAGAGCATCCCGATTGAGGAAAAGAAGTGGATGCAAAATTATCTCTCGGCCTTATATCCCACGGTGCGCTCCTTCCATCGGCTCCGCACGCGTAAAGCCGGAGCCACGCGTTTTATCAATTTACACCTGGCTCTCGATTCAAAATTAACGGTAGCCGAATCCCACAGCATCGGTGACAAAATAGTGGCCGACTTCAAAGCCCACTTTCCGCACGATGTAGATGTTATAGTTCATATCGAACCGTGTGATGGCGTCTGCAGCCCCGCCTGTGAAAGCGGCTGCCTGCTCAACGACGAGGAACAGAAAGCAGCCAAAACTTCCGGAGAAGGTACCGCTAAGTAGCGAACCTACCGCATAAATCGCTGCAATCTGGTAATATCGCCGTAATCACTTTTGACCTTTAACTTTTGACTTTTTACCTTCGTTCAGGTACTGCTTGCGGAATTTATCCAGCTTGGGGGCAATCACCACGCTGCAATACGGCTGTTCCGGGTTTCTGGCGAAGTACTCCCGGTGATATTCCTCCGCCGGATAGAAATCCTTAAACGCCGCTACCTGCGTCACCACCGGCGCCCCCCAGGTCTTCGAGGCATTCAATTGCTTTATGGCTTCCTCGGCCTCGGCTTTCTGCTCTGGGTTGTGATAAAAGATGGCCGAACGGTACTGAGTGCCGACATCAGCCCCCTGCCTGTTCAGCGTCGTCGGGTCGTGCACGGCGAAGAAAATGGCCAGTATTTCCCTAAAGGAAATTTTCTTGGGGTCGTAGGTCAACTGCACCGACTCGGCATGTCCCGTGGCCCCGCTGCAGACCGCGGCGTAAGACGGATTGACGCTGGTGCCTCCCGAATAGCCGGAGACCATCTTCTCTATACCCTTCACTTCCTTGAAAATAGCTTCCAGACACCAGAAGCAGCCGCCGGCCAGCGTGGCCACTTCCTTATCCTTATTCGGATTTGTTTTTTCGTTTTCTGGCTTCATACTATCGGCTTATCCCTTGACAAATTTCAGGGCCGCCCCGTTAATGCAGTAGCGCATACCGGTGGGAGGCGGGCCGTCGTTGAAAACATGGCCCAGGTGGGCATCGCATCTGGCGCAGAGCACTTCCGTCCGGTTCATGAACAGGCTGAAATCTCCTATTAGCCTTATATTCAAGTCCGAAACCGGCTCGTAGTAGCTTGGCCAGCCCGTGCCCGATTCAAATTTAGTCGTCGACTTGAACAAATCGGTACCGCACCGGACGCACTGAAAAATACCCGTTTCCTTTATTTCTTCAAAGGCGCAGGTGAAGGGGTGCTCGGTTCCTTTTTTGGTGGTTATCTCATATTGCTCGCGGGTCAACAGCTTCTTCCACTCGACATCCGTCTTGATGACCTTATCGACGTAGACAATTTTGTTCTGGCGGCTGTCAAATATCCGAACTCTTTTTGTATCGGTAGTCATTGCTCTGTTCCCTTTACGGGGATTGTAGCAGTGCGATAATTAAAAAGTCGTTAAATTTGGTGGCTAAAGGTTACAAAGTTATAAAGAAAGATGAAGTTGGTTCTAAAAATCATTCCCCTCTACCTCGAAGGGGAGAGGGGAGCAGGCATTCACTGGGATTTACGTATATTCCCTCTCCCTTGACGGGAGAGGGCAAGGGTGAGGGTGAAATTCAAAATCAGTCGTTGTGATTTTGCATCCTGACTCTTCTGCCGGCCGCCGCCGCCAGTGGCGCCACCGCTATCCACAGCGTGATGGTAATCAGCATAGACGTGGGATAGTCAATTTTGTTAAGGCCCAGCTTGGGTGCAATAACGCCCCAGAGCAACATAAAAAACAGTGAACTCAGAAAGAAGCCGGGGATAGCCGCCAATATGCTTATGAAGCCCATGTCAGTCCTCCTTAGCCATATCTATCGACTTCGGCTAGATAAGCATTATACGTATAACGAACTTATTCTTCCAGTATAGCCTTGATATCCCTGGTGGCGCCGGCCATCACCTCGCGTATGCGCTTCATTTTGTCGGGCTCTATGCTCCGTGCCCGCTGCTTCATCAATCGCCCCAGCTCCCTGAAGTCGCCCATCATGTCCATAATTATGCCCATATTCTCCGGGTTCCAGTGGTGCTTCATGTGGTTCCTGACTTCTGCGGCCTGGTCCTCCCGCTCCAATAGGAACTTGCTGCCCTCTTTGGTTATGGTATAGACCTTCTTGCCGTCACGTTCTACGGAGCTGGCATAGCCCATTTCCTCGAGCATCTGCAGCGTGGGATAGACCACGCCCGGGCTGGGCGTGTAAAAGCCGTGCGAGCTTTCCTCGAGGGCACGGATGATTTCGTACCCGTAACGCGGCTTCTCTTTCAGCAGGTCGAGTATCACATATTTCAAGTTCCCCTTGTGAAAGGGACTGCCATGACCAAACCCGTGGAAATGTTCAGCTCCCCAGGCTCTACCTCTAAACATATCTATTACCTCCTTTAAACTCAAGTGCACCCACTATTTAATCTTTCGATTGGAAATGTCTGCTATGCCAGTGCCACATTCTGCCAACCCTAGCTGCCGCGGCCGCCAGAGGTGCTACCGCTATCCACAGCGTGATGGTCATCAGCATGGCCATGGGATAGTCAATGCCCTGCCATCCCATCTTAGGAGCAATAACGCCCCACAGCAGCATGAAGAACAACGAACTCAGAAAGAAACCCGGAATTGCCGCCAGAATTCTAAAGTAACCCATTTCAGCCCTCCTTTTATTTTGTTTTATTGTGACATATCTAGTACTATCACGATATATCTAGATATATTATAGAGTGCCTTAGCCGCCTTGTCAAGAGGTTTTTGGTTGAATTTTTAAATTATTTTTCGCGGCGATTATCTTTGTAATCTGAAACAATCAATGTAATCAATTTTTCATTTTTACTTGTCATTTTGATTTTTGCTTTTTAACCTTTGATTTTAACCCCGCTCATTCTGAGCTTGTCGAAGAATCTCTTTATTCTCTCTCCCCTGATGGAGGAAGGGTGGGCAGGCATCCAGCGAGGATTTACTCCCGCTGGGATATGGGGAAGGAGATAGTCAGAGTGAGGGGGAAACCATCTTGACACCATGCCAGCGCTGTCATAATATAGTCATATAGGTACTACTTGGAGGGGGTGGTTCAAATGGCACAACAAAATTCAATGGTAATCCAGATTTCCCTGGGCTGGGCTAATGCCTTTGTCATTCGGGGCAAGCGCCCGGTGCTGGTCGACACCGGCTATCCCGGCAGCGCTCCCGCCATTATCGACAAGCTCACCCAGAACGGCGTCGACCCCGGCTGGCTCTCCCTCGTCCTCATCACCCACGGTCATTCCGACCACTTCGGCAGCGCCGCCGAGATTAAGAAGCAGACCGGCGCGCCTGTTGCCGTTCACAAGCTCGATGCCGGAGCCTTAAAAACAGGTCGAGACCCTTCGCTTAAGCCGACCGGCTTCATCGGCAGGATGTTCTTGCCCCTGCTGGAACGCCGGGGTCCGGCCACAGCGCCGCCGCTGAAACCCGATATCATCATCGAAGGCGAGCTGGACCTCAGCAAATTCGGCGTTGACGGCAAGGTAATTCACACGCCGGGCCACACTCCCGGCTCCCTATCGGTCATTTTACCTAACGGCGAGTTCATCGTCGGCGACCTGATTATGCGCGGCATGCTTCGCTTCTGGCAGCCGAACTACCCCTTGTTCGCCGATAACATGGAACAGCTAAACAAAAGCCTCAAGCTGATACTTCGCAAAAAACCGACAAAAATCTACTGTACCCACGGCGGCCCCTTCAGCCCCAAAGCCGTCCTGCGGAAGTTTTCCTAAGCAATGCTGCCTGACATCTACTGTGCTTTGAACATTTCGCTAAATTGTTGTCCTGGCCTTCTATAAGAGGAGCGACTCGCTGGCAAGGCACAGGCAAGCCAAAAAACTAAGAGGCTTGCCCTTCAGGGATTATGTTCTAACACGACCATTGACACATGCAAAAACATGGCGCATACTAACACTAGCGATGTTTCTACATGATTTATTAGGGACTCGCAGATGGCTTTGCTTTTTATTTTCCATCGCTACTATACCACTCCTATACCAGGTTTTACATTGACCGGATATCACACCTGGAAAAGTCTGGGCGTTGCACTTATTTTAGATGGAATAATCCAAGAAACTGTGGGAAAGGGAATTCCGCCGGTATAACAGGAAATTTCTGCAATTCATTCTTATTTGGAGGTTGAGTAATGAGATTATCAGATTTTCAATGGGTCCGCAGCAGAAATAGCGTTTTCGGATTGTGTCTATACCTGGTACTGCTTGGCCTCATAATCGTTGGTGCAGCTGAATCGATAATGCCGAATGACGTCTATTCTGCCGAATCCGCTATGGCCGGGAATAAACCGGTCATCCAAGTGTTCAAGGCTGAACCCATGGAACTGGATTCCCCCGCTTCGGCCGCCGTATATACCTTCAAGGTGAAGCTCGCCACGAATGTACAGATAAGTGAGGCGGGCACTAACATTAAAAACATCAGTAACCCTTCCGGCGCCACCCTTCAAGGGACTGCCAACGGGCTGCCGGCCTCCTCAATACCGACGGATGGCAGCGGTAAGTTTGTCTGCACCATCGTGGCCAGCAACGAATACGGCACCAATACGGCAGCGCTAGAACTATCTATTGCCGCCAATCTTATACCGGCTGGACAATCAGGGTCGACGGATAACCAGACCAAGCCCCGTACACCTAATTGGTTACTTCAGTTTTCCACGCCAAGTACTTCAACTCCGTCGACTGGGTCTAAGACTGGTTCTGAACCTGTGTTTTTCACATGCCCCAGCAGCTGCGAAGCCTGCCTGAAACCTGAGGACGCAGCCAGCCGTGGGTACACCCAGAGATGCTCCGACCAGCCCTGCTATTACTCCCCTGATAACCAGCAAAAGTGGTATTGCTACAGCGAGCCGGAAGGCTGGTGCTGCGCCAATGAAAAAGTCAGCCAGACCACCAAACGTGAATGCACCCAGATGGCAGGCTCCTACTGGTCCACCAACCAGAACGAGGCACTACAAGCCTGCCAGCCGGTAGGCTGGTGCTGCAGGGACGGTAATCTATACCAGGCCACCAAGGATCAGTGTGCCCAGATGGGAGGCTCCTACTGGTCCACCAACCAGAACGAGGCACTACAAGCCTGCCAGCCGGTAGGCTGGTGCTGCAGGGACGGCAATCTATATCAGTCCACCCAGGCTCAGTGTACCCAGATGGGAGGCTCCTACTGGTCCACCAACCAGGCCCAGGTCGTGGCAAGCTGCCGTCAGGCGGCGACGTGCTGGTGCTGCGCGTCCGGCAAGGTCTTTCAGACCACCCAGGCTCAGTGCACCCAATCCGGAGGGGCCTGTTATTCCACCCAATCCCAGGCGGACGCAGCCTGCCGTCAGACACAAATACGCACCCCCACCTTAAAGTGACGGTTTCTATTTAGCAGGCCCGGGAAAGTTGGAATAAATATGGAGGTAGTTAAATGAGGATATCGAACTTCGGAAAGTATCGTTGGGTAGCGGTCTTTTTCAGGTTATGCCTGGTTGCCGTAGTTGCCCTGTCACTGGTTATGGGAGGCATGGCACTGAAGGTCCAGCCTGTACACGCTGCTACCGTTATACCTCTTTTTATAACTGCAACATTCCCGGCATGCCAGTCCTGGTCACAGCAACTTACCGTTACACCAGCTTGTACTCCATCATTCATTTTCTTTTGGCTGGTGGGGACATTGCCGGGATTTGCAAACCTAAATCCAATTACCGGGGAACTCACATGTTGCCCTCAACCCACGGATGTTGGCGTCTATAACTTTGACATTATATGCACCGAGATGTATTGGCCCAGTGCGTGTTGGCCTCCCATTCACACGACTATTCCTGTCAGCCTCACTGTCACACCACCTCTCCCCACTACCCCCCTGACTATCAACCCAACGTTTTATCCGGTAGCCTGGGAGGGCCTACCGTTCTCCATGACGCTGAGCGCCACCGGTTGCTCAGGAGCATATAGCTGGGGCGCCTTGGGATTACCTGCCGGGCTTTCCGTGACAGACAACGTCCTCGGCATCATCTCCGGCACGCCCGGCCCGGGCACTTGCGGCACTTATACCGTAACAGTTACTTGTACTGATACACTTATGTGCCCTACAGCAGCATGCTGCCCACCCGTCAGCCGTCCCTTCATCTTTATCGTTGATTGTTGGGCTAACTACCTTCCCATCTTTTACTACACTACCGCTTGCGATTTCACGGTCGAAATCGGCTCCGGTCTCACGCAGGGTCAGACAAAGGTGTTGGTCGATGGCGCAAATAAGGCCACCCTGGTAGGAGGCCAATCTGAAACCTTTACCTCAGTGCCGTGCGAAAGCCATCTGGTGATGGTAGATCAAGCGGTACAGGTCCCGAACTCCAATATGAAGTTCACAGTCATAGGTTCAAATACCAAGACGGTGTCCGATGTAGACAACCATGCCTATTTCGATTATGCGCAGGAGGTAAATATCACCACGGCCAGCGACCCGTCCGGAGCGGCACAGCCGCCGGGCACCGGCTATTATGCCATAGGCAGCAATTTCAGCAGTACCGCGCCGGGCACCATTGAAACCGATATCCAGAACGGTAAAAAGTTGGTCTTCCGGGAATGGAGGCTGCCCGACGGCACCACGCGCCCCACCAGGGACCTGATATTCCCCGTCAACCAGGCAGGGACCGTCACCGCCGCATACGATACTTTTTATCAACTGCGACTGACCTCGGATTACCCGGCCATAGACGAGCGCTCCTTTGAACCCGCAGGCAGCACCGCCACCTGGAACCTGTCGCTGCACGCAGTCCCCTTGCTGGGCTTCTGGGGTTTCCTGGGTGGAGTACAAAGCCCGCTGAACGCCAGCGGCAGCCAGCTTATTACCGGACCCACCACCGTAGAAATCCAATGGGGGCCCAACTACACCATGCCCATTGTAGCCATAATAATTGCATTGCTGGTCATAGCCGGCCTGATCGTTCTCATATACCGCCTCCGGTCAAGGCCTGCCGCCAAAACCGAGGTAAAGGAAGCTACACCTAAGGCTAAAAAAACAGCGGCTGAAAACTTCTGCCCTAAATGCGGCAACCCTGTCGACAAGGATGCAGACTATTGCAAAAAGTGCGGAAAGAAACTTAAATAGGGCGACAATGATGACATTCTTTATCCAAGGAGGTTAAATAGAAGATGAATGTACCTGCTATGGACTATATCGGCTGTGGTTTTACCTGGCTTTTTGTGCTGCTCATCCTAGGTGGATATTTCTATATCCTGAGCAAGACAGGCAAAAAATGGGTTTTCATGCTTATATTCGCTGCAGCCTGGTTCGTTATGGGCATATCATACATATTTCTCATCGCTGGTGTAGCTGCGGGTGCATGGTCTATCACGCTCATTAGAACAATCGGATATGTGTTGTTTCTATCAATGATATTGACAGCAATCGCGGAACTGGTAAAGTTGGGGGGAAAAGAATAAATTAGCACGTGTGTTGAGTCCGCATAACGCCGGGACATACCCAGGCTTCCTATCGGTGATTCTGCCCGACGGTGAATTTATCAGCGGCGACCTTATTATGAAGGGGATGGTTCGCTTCTGGCAGCCGAACTACCCGCTTTTTGCCGATAACATGGAACAGCTAAACAAAAGCATCAAGTTGATACTGCGCAAAAAGCCGTCAAAAATCTACTGCACCCACGGCGGCCCCTTCGACCCCAAAGCCGTCCTGCGCAGGTTCTCCTAAGCAGTGCTTCCTGACATCCAACGTGCATTGAACATTTCGCCCTTTTGTTGCCTTAGAGGTAAGATATCAAGCCCTCCTGCACCCAAATGGCTGCCCTGATGGGTTTCAAGGATTGACGCTAGCCAGACTCCGGAATCATCTGCCCTTATCTATTTTAATAACCGTAGCTTCAGAGCAAGCCCTCTATCTTCGATTCCCATTTCTGAAAAGCTTATTTGCGACGACGATATTATTTTCTGAAATTCCTGCAACCTCACAGACGAGTGAAGCCTTACAAAATACAGGACGAGAAAGGATAGGAACCAGCCGTACCTATCTTTTAGCTGCATTCTCGCCTCCCTTGTAGTGTCTTGTCTTAGCTCGTAAATCCATGCTTCACCACCAATCTTAAGAACGCGATGTATTTCTTTCAAGCATTCTCTGGGATTCGCCCAGTGATGAAAACTGAGTGTGCTTACGATTAGGTCAAAATATCCATCCCCATAAGGAATATGCTCTGCACTGCCATACTCAAATTGAACACGTCCGGATAGTTCAGCATCTTTAGCGTTCTTGCTAGCTATCATCACCATGGCTGAGGAAATATCGATGGCTTTAATCTCAACATTCTGAGACCTTCGAGCCACCTCAATCGGAACATAGCCAGGCCCTGTTCCTATGTCTAATAGTTTCCCCGACGATACCTTTGAGATAATCTCTCCTGTAACCTCTCGGTAGAAGTCTTGCATAATTGGGCTTCTAGCCACAATTGTTGAATAGACTTTTGCCCCAGGCTTAGGAATACCCTCGATCTTTAAAAGCTTCATAAATTAACCCAAGGACTTCAATGGGGGACCAGAAACTCACCAAGGCAAAAAACCAGAATATCAAAGCCAATAAAGATAGCTAAAAAAACAAGGATAGAGCGCTCCTTGCTTTTTATGATGCCGATAAGTCCGGTAACAAAGGCAGCTACACCACAGGTCCCCGCGAGAAACATCGGGACTGTAAGCAGAAGGTTACTGAAGAACGTTTCGCCACCCCGCTGTCCGGAAACAACCAGGATGATAAACAACACCAAAAACAGAATGAAAGCCGCAATCAGGCCGACTGACCATTTACCCAAAGAGGTTTTTGGTAAAACATCTATCCGCACAATACTATCCTAGAACGTAATTTGATTGAAGTCAATATGTCAGTCAGAATGGGCCGGCATACTTGAGTCCCTGACAGGTTCATTCAACTCCTGCATGCATTTGTTTCTTACTTGTCAGAAGCGCGACAGCTCGTTGTTTCGCTTGAGGCGAGCATGACTTGAATAACCCGGAGGGGGTCGCGACTAAGGTCTCCCGGCTTTCTCCACGGCAAGTCCGCAGTTGTTTATCTTTAGCTTTCCGTCATAGAACAGGGCAGCGACGCGGCTCCCCACGATGTGCAAGTCAGCAAGTGGGTCGCCGGCGACGATAGCCAGGTCGGCCACTTTGCCCGTCCGGATGGAGCCAAACCCCTCTTCCAGCCCCATTGCCTTGGCGCTGCCTATGGTGGCCAGGCGCAGGGCATCGGCGCCGGTGAACCGTCTGGCACTTCTATCCCTGTTCAACGTGAGGTCAAACATACCCATCTCGTACTTGATTGCGGCCGGTGTGCACGGCGGGATGCCGCCGTCGTTGCCACATCCCATCCGGGCAGATTTTTCAAAGAGCAGCCTGAAATTGTGCGTACCGTTGATACCGGCGGTAGAATAATATCGGTATAAAGCACTGTTATCCATGATGCCAAGCGTCTTCATAAGCCCCCGGGAAAGCCTCTGGTGGCTACCGAGTACGCTACCCCTCAGTTCGGGAACGAAGAACTCCTCGGCCAGGGCAGCTATGGTTTTGTCCCTATACTCCATTATTTTGAGTACTTCCGGATGGTCGTAAGAGGGATGCCCCTTCACGCCCCACACCACGTCATAGGCCACCGACAAGGTCGGCTCCGAGATGCATTTGGCAGCGATGAAAGCCTCTACATCGGCCTCACTGAGGTCGGCATCGCGGGGAATATGTGCCAGTGACGTTACGCCGGCTTTCACTCCTCGCCGAAATGACGCTACGCTCACCTGATGCATGGTGCTTTTCAGCCCTCTTCGCCGTGCCTGGTCAGCCAGCGCTTCGAGCTGCCTGGCGGTCATCACAGTATGTGTGGGCTTGAAGTTGACCAGGTTCTCGATTTGTTCCCCGATCTTGATGTACTCTGCACCTCGTTCATCGATGGCACGGTCCACCGCATCCCTGACTTGTCGTGCGCCAGCATCCAAAGGAAATACCAGCACCCCGCTTTCGCTCTTCTGATACTCAACCACCGGAATGCCCAGAGCCATACAAAAAAATCGCCAGGTAAGGGTAAGTCTAGGCGAAAAATAGTTATTCGGAGGAGTGACCACTACTGCCTGATAGATACGCGGGCCCGCTATCTCTCCTCGGGATATCCTTTCTTTCCAAGCGCGTAAGATGCGCAGGTCATCGATCTTACAATCCCTGATGTTGGTAATGCCGTGTGCCAGGCATTCGGCCATGTTCTTGGCAAGCTGTTGTTGGTGATACTTGTTGCCCAATCTGACATCCTTAATTTCAGGGCTGACTGTGGTTGTGGTATAAGATGCATGGCAGTGTGTATTAAACATGCCGGGGAAAGCTGCCTTGCCCTGAAGGTCTATGGTGAAGTCGGGTTTAATGCCAGTGGGTTCGCCCGGCATTCCGGGCATGGCCTTTACCTTTTTCCCCTGAATGATAACTCTGGTTTCCGGTGCGAAATAGCGCCCGTTGATGGCATCGACAAACCTGCCATTCTTCAGCTCTACCAGGGCATCATCCCCAGGCTCATAATTGTCCACGAAATTGGTCTCAGCATAACCTTGCATTTCTACCTCCCGTCCGAATGGCGTTGCCGATATTGTACAATAGCACCAGCCTTGTCACCAATGTGCCGGCCTTGCCTAAGAAGGGCAACTAGCTTCCTTTGGTTGTCTGCGAGCCAGGACTATGCTGCCGATAACGCCCTACTTGTCAGGACATGGTTGCCCGTTTGCCTCTCAACTTCCTAGTTCTTTGCCTGTTATGAGATAGTAAATCAGGCTTGCAATCCCACTCAAGATTGGTAAACTCAGGACTGAAGCCAGTGTAATTAAAAGTGCTAACTTGACTCTGCTTAGTTTTTTCCTGCGGATTAACCCTATAATAAAAATCACCAGGCCAATCAGGATGATAGAAAAGCCAATTATATCTGTATCTATATCATAGTATATATACAGAGGGAAACTTAGTATAAAGACGATTACGCCAATACCCATTATAAAAAAGGACGCTGTTATAAGTTTGCCAAACCTGTTTATCATTTTCCTCATTGTTTCCCTCTTTTATGCTCAGTGTTGGTGCTATTACAGAAGACTGCTTGTCAAATTAAGTAGGACGAATCGCTTCCTTTGGTTGTCTGCGAGCCAGGACTATACTGCCGATTATTCCTGTCAGGAAAGCCAGCAGAATAACGTATAAGATAAGGTTAGCCATCGTTTCAGGAACGAGCTCAAGAAATACAAAACCGATAGGGATAGCAATAGGAGCAGCTCCTGTCATTATCAAGAAGGTCCTGAGCAAACCTGCCACCTTTCCTTTCAAAGTCAAAACTAGCAACGCTATCCCGAGGAAGAAGAACAAAGCAAAAACCAGAAGGGGTAAAAAGGCCATATAAGTAAGAGTCCATTGTCCCACGGCTGGAATGAAATTCACTGCCAGGACTAAAAAATCTCCGACCAGTGCCCAGAATACCGGCCAAATTGCTTTCTTCATCTTCTCACCTACTTTTTCACCGATTTCACGTGTTCGTACTTGAGTTTAGTCCCTATCCTGAAACACTGTCAATGCCCTAAAAACGGGATGAACCCACTGTGCCTCTTATCGGCGACAACATCCAATTTGAAGTATCCCTGTGAAGTTGACCCTACTAAACAAAAGCCGACCGCCTACTCCTGGGGCTATTGTGCTTGTGGACTCACTCGAGAAGTGATATAAGTACTGGGCGTAGGTCAGCACATTCTGGCTCAGACTTGTCATTTGGCCTAGACGAAATAGGACCCAAATCAACAAAATGTGATGGTTGGGAGAGGGAGTAATGGAAAAACAATACTATGACATGGCGATTCTTGTATTACCTGCTTTAGGTGCACTTTTACTAGCCTGGGCAAGTATCCCTAGGGGATGGAATAGGAAAACATGCGTGGCGCTAGTTGGGGCGCAACTGATTCTTGTTGCTTTTATGATGGCCTATTACAAAACATATATTTCTTTACATGAGAATCTTAAAACCGGATTTTGGTTTCTTGTGGGCCTTTATATAGTGGCAGTCGTCATTATTATCGTCCAGCCCTGGAAAATAATAATGAAAAGAAAAACTGCAAAAATTTCGAGTTCCATAGATGAAGCTCCAAATGCTATCTCTCCTACGCTGTTAGTAGATGAACCAATATTGCTAGAAGAACAAGACAGACTTAATAGGAACAAATTTGTGGAGCAATTCGCCCAAACACTAGTAGGACATCGTGGCAATTCTTGTCTAATTGCCGCCTTGCATGGTCCATGGGGCAGCGGTAAATCTTCATTGCTCAATCTTATAGAGGATCAGTTGAACAACTCATCAGCAACAAATGACTACATTGTCATCAGGTTCAATCCATGGAATATCTCCAGCCTTGACCAGCTAATAACAATGTTTTTCCATGAACTAAAAGTAGCAGTCCAAGGCAAGCAGCAATTCAATGTGGATGGTGGCAAGACAGCCAAGCTGCTAGACATATTTAGTGGCATATTGACGGTCAGCACGCTTTCACCTGTCGGTAGTCAATACTTTGCAGTAGGCGCAGAGGCGGTTAAAAAGGCGGGCAGAGTTATCAAGGATAATAGAACCAAGTCACTTGTTGAAATAAAAAAACAACTCGATAAGGAGCTATCCAAAGCAGCAAAACGTATATTTGTTCTGATAGACGACATTGATCGCCTAGACGAAGAAGCCGCTAGATTGCTTTTCAGAATGATTCGGCTAAATGCTGATTTTAAGAATACTACTTATTTACTGGCATTTGACTTAGATGTAGTGACAGACCTAATCGCGAAAGACCAGCCAAAACACGGCAAGGAATACCTTGAGAAGATAATACAACTTCCTGTACATATTCCGAAAATTGACGATGCGGTTCTTCAAGCTCTCCTAGTAGAAGAACTCGATGTTTTCGTCAACAAATATGACGGCGATAAATTTGATAAAACATATCAAATAAGATGGCAAGAATTACTTGTAGAAGGGAGATTTTTCAAATTATTCAGGACAATAAGAGATATCGTCAGATATAGTAACGGCCTCAACTTGAACTACGCACTAATATCTGATGAAGTCAACATGGTGGATTTTATGGCACTAGAAGGCATTCGCATATTTGCGCCGCAGTCTTATGATCAAATCCGTCGTAATAAAGCAATCATCACAAGGACTAGCACTACTGGAATCCTACAGCCGAAAGAAGACATAGCGACAACAAAAACAATACTAGAAAAGATATTTAATCCAGCGTCGTCAGATAACACTGAAAGAGGCAAGATAGTTGAGGATGTCTGTAAGGTGCTATTCCCACAATTAGGAAGAATATACGCAAATTTTGATTTCAGTAATTCTCAGCAGGAGTGGAGACAACAAAAGCGAATCTGCTCAGAAGAAGTATTCGAGAGATATTTCATGCTTGGCATTCCAAAGGGAGAAATCTCTGAAGAAGAAATGAAGACAACATTGGCATTAGGCAATGACCATCTGAAATTTGCCGAAGCCCTAAATGAGTTGTTTGAGAGGAAGCTAGGGAAGCGCTTCCTGGAGCGCTTCGAGGACTATATCGGCGAAGTGCAAGAGGAAAATATCCTGGAAACCATACTTGGTCTATTTGAGATTGAAGAGAGGATAGTATCCGAACCCAGAGGTATGCTGCAAGCTGGTGCTGACTACCAAGCTGCTAGATTAGCATACCTACTACTCAAGAGGATTCGAGAGAAGACTCAACGAAAGAATACAATCATAGATGCAATCAACAAAACATCCAAAATATTCTCACCTGTCCATTTTGTATCTCTCATTAGTCCTGATAGCACAGAGGATGCTCCAAGGAATGAAGCACGGGTAGAACTCGAATTGTCGCAAGAAGACTCTTTCGAGTTACATAATTTATGTGTAACAAAGATTAAGACAGCTGCTGTGTCAGGTGAGCTATCGAAATCACCACATTTAGGCATGATAATGTATAGATGGCATGACTGGGGAAATGCTGATGAAGTTAAAGAATATGCTAGAAAACTTGTTGAAACAGATGAAGGAGTAATAGATTTTCTTGTTGGAGTAACAATTGAAGTATTGTCCTCTAGTACGGGACGCCGAGCCGAGATACAGCAGAAGGATATTTCCGCCTTCATAGATATTGAACTCATTAAGACAAGAGTCGCACAGATCAAAGAAACTGAGTGGGAGAAGTTGAACAATATTCAACAAGAAGCAGTTGATGCTTTTCTAAGAAGCATGTCACCAGATGAATGATTTCGATTAACGAATTTTCCCTACCATAATGACCGATTAAACGAACACGATGCTACGCAGCTAATGCTGCAGCAAGTTCTTTGGCCGGAGCTTTGCACGCCGGCACCGGTGAGCCTCTTGGCATTGTGGACCAGCCGGAGGATTTGGGGGCTGATGTTACCTTTGAAAAGCCGTTCTAGCCCAGCCTAGGTGTAGACGGGATGGCCCTGGGGTATGCTCAGGACTTTCTCGTCCTGGGCGATGACTAAGTGTTCCCCAGCACCAACTGAACACTGTACTACCACTATTAAAGTGACAATGAAATCAACTTATTATTGCACATTCCGTCATTTTGTTTAGTATCGCATTTCATTCCGTCGTTTTTCGTTTGCCCCGTACGAGCCAGACTGCTATACTAACCAATCGTGGACTACGAGATTGTTATCGGGCTGGAGGTGCATGCCCAGCTATTGACTAAGAGCAAGATGTACTGCTCCTGCAGCGCTGATTATGCCAATGCGCCGCCTAATACACACGTCTGCCCCATCTGCCTGGATATGCCTGGAGTGCTGCCCACAATCAACCAGATGGCTCACAAAGCGCCAGGATGTCAATCTGACTTCAGGCTGTCGGGCAAGCTATATGAGAGACCACAGTTTGTCTAGTTTAACCAAATATTGAGTATACTATCCTATGTTTCCTGTTATTCACCTGGTTTCAAGACAAGCTGGTCAACTGCGGCTTTCTCTACTTGTTCCCGTGTCCAAAGCATCGGATGATATTTTATGTTGCGCCAGAGGTCAATCATATCGTCATAATGCTGGCTATATGGATGACCGCTCTGCCCGGTAGTGTGAATGGTAACACTATTTGTGAAGTCGCTCAGGTCAACAATCATGCGCATAGACGGCACCCATTTTACCGAAAAGTCGCCGGAGTCAGTGTACCATACGGTGTTATTCACAGTGCCTGTACTGCCGCCGGTTGGAAATGGGCCACGATTAACCATTTTCTCAATCAAACCGATGCCACTCTGCCCCAATGGATTACTGACAAAGACCGCTTTATGAAGGTCGCCCCATCTCCAGTTAGTACGGTCTTTGCCCAGCGATGCCACAGTGCTGTAATAAGCTTCACTAAAAGAGCGAACCAGTATATCATCACGCGTTTCGACCATATCTTTGGTTGTTATGTCATCCCACCAGGCATTATTTGGCTCAGCCATTAACAGAAACACTGCCCACATTTCCCTACCTCCGCCATGAATTATCATTTCTTTAGTCAATTGGTCATCGAACAGGTTGTTGACCAATTTCGCCCAGAATTCGGCATAAAGTGCAGCTTGCGGGTTGTCCATGTCACACTGAAAATTCCATTTAAGCAGCCAATCGCGAGCTTCAGTCAGCTCAGCGTTATCGAACTTCAGATTTGCGAGGTACGGTAACAACTCCTCTGCGCTAATAAGTTTATTATCACCTTGAATAGCCTCAAAGGTGGCAATGGTATGAGGTGCCTTCTCTTTCAGCAATTCAACAGCTCTTTGGGCTCTATAGCCGTAATCCCATTCACTGCTGATGGTATAATTTAGCCCCTCACCTAGCTTTGTCGCTAGCTGGTCATAATATTCCGGCGGGACCACAGCCTGGTTTGATGTAGCAATGTAACCACGTTCCGGGTTAAAAATACGGGGTAAATCATCGAAAGGAATAAAGCCCTTCCACTCAAACTCATCAGTCCAGCCTGGGGAAGGCACCAGCCCGCTGTCATTCTTGGCGCGTATTGGAATACGCCCGGGCGTCTGGTAACCGATATTGCCCTTAACATCTGCATAAACAAAGTTCTGTGCTGGAACATCCCAATACCGCAGAGCGTTGCGGAATTCCTCCCAGTTGGTAGCCATATTTAATTGTGTAATCGACTGCATCAGTGTGCTCGGTTCCAGAGCCGTCCAGCGCAATGCCAGCGGGTCTTCATTATTGAAGCCCGTGATGTTGCCAGTTTGTTTATCTATTTTGTTATCATTAATGATTGGGCCAAGATGCGTTTCACGCACTTTGACAGTGATTGGTTCTTTGCCATCTCCAAACATAATAGTTTCCTCGCGCAATGTCATGTCACGCCATTTACCGTTCCACTCATATTGGAGCGGATTAGCTGGATTAACATGAATGCTATACAAATCAAAAACATCGGGGCCGACGTTGGTCACCCCCCAAGCAATAGAGTTGTTGTGCCCTATTATGACTCCCGGCGTAACCGCAAATGTAAAGCCCACTATATCCAAAGCGGATTCTCCATTGGCGGGGCGATAGTGCAAGCCGATTTCATACCAGATAGATGGCATCTGAATGCCAAGGTGAGGGTCATTAGCTAGTAGCGGCATACCGCTTTTCGTCATCTTGCCGCTAACTACCCAGTTATTGCTACCTATGCCTTCACCTGGGTCGAATACCAGACTAATTGAGGGCAACGGATTATTGGCAACCAGCATGCCCGTATCAGTGCATTTCTTTTCACCCGCAATTTGAGCATTTCCTGTTCGGCCAGAGATAGGCAAATCCTCCGGTTGGACTATAGTCGGCCTGGTGCCGTAGGGCCAGGGTGGCGTTAACAACTGGTCAGCCATCTCCTGCCCCAGAAGTTCGTAGAGCGTGGCACGGTCCTCCTCATTGTTCTCACTAGGTCCCAAATCCCACGCCATCATTTTGGCAAATACTAAGGAGTCAACGGGTGTCCACGGCTCAATTTTTATTTTAATACCTGTAAGCCCGAGTATACTGTATTCCAAGGCCAGCTTACCTGGCTCACGGTTCATAATGTAAGCATTGACGCCATCAGTAAAAGCTTGTAAGCGGGTTAGAGCCTCCTTGTCACAGACTTTTACTTCTTGCTCAGCCACCTGCCGCCAACCGAGGGTACGAATAAAGATATCTGTACTAAGTACGCTGTCTTTTTTACCGACCAGTTCTTCGATTTTGCCACTGCCAACATGGCGCCAGAACTCCATCTGCCACCATCGGTCCTGAGCCTGTGTGTATCCTTGAGCGAAGAACAGGTCATGCATATTGTTGGCATAGATATGTGGAATACCCCACTCATCACGCAAGATTTCCACAGTATCCTGTAGCCCGGCCACGTTTAATTCCCCATTATGCTGCGGTAGCGGTGCCCTGGTCACGTTGTAAAACCAGGCGTAGCCAGCAATCACGGGCAGTATGATAATAACCCCAATAATTGGTAAAACAATTTGAACAATCTTCTTAGAGCGAGCTTTTTTCATCATCAACCTCCTTTATAATAGCAATCCCAGGCCTTTTTAAAAGATGCAAAGCTTGCTTTTTGCCCATTCTAATCAATTCGCTTTGCCATTACAATTATCCAACATCAAAAATCATTGCTTCCGAGAAACACTTAGACCGATTGCGCACAAACACGCTATCTTGTGCAGCCTCTCATAACGACCCGTCATCTTATTTAATGACGCACTTTACGCCGTCGCTAATCGTTTGCCTCATACAAGCTGGACTGCTATACTAACCGACGTTGTGGACTACGAGATTATCATAGGGCTGGAGGTGCATGCCCAACTGCTGACCAAGAGCAAGATGTACTGCTCCTGCAGCGCCGATTATGCCAATGCGCCGCCTAATACACACGTCTGCCCCATCTGCCTGGGTATGCCCGGCGTGCTGCCCACAATCAACGAGAAGGCGATAGAATATACGGTGATGACTGCCCTGGCCCTCAACTGCACCATCGCCGAACATGCCAAGTTCGACCGCAAGAACTATCCTTACCCCGATTTGATGAAGGGCTATCAAATTTCACAGTACGATGCGCCAATGAGTAAGAACGGCTGGCTGATGATTGACCTCGACGGCAACAAAAAGAGAATCGGCATTACACGCGTGCACCTGGAAGAGGACGTGGCCAAGCTGACTCACTGCACCTCGCCGGAGGGCGAAACTTACAGCCTGGTGGACGTCAACCGCTCCGGCGTGCCATTGATGGAAATCGTCGGCGAGCCGGATATCAGCTCACCGGAGGAGGCCAGGCAGTACCTGATGAAGCTGCGCACTATTCTCCAGTACCTGGGCGTGTCCACAGGCAATATGGAAGAGGGGAGCTTCAGATGTGATGCCAATATCAGCATCCGCCCCAGGGGTACCAAGGAATATCTGTCCAAGGTAGAGGTCAAGAACATGAATAGCTTCAAAGCCGTCTACCGGGCGCTGGACTATGAGGCTAAACGCCAGCACGAGGTGCTGGAAAAAGGCGGTAAGCTGGTGCAGGAGACGCGCGGCTGGGTAGAACCGAAAGGCATAACCGTGAGTCAGAGAAGCAAGGAATATGCACATGACTACCGCTACTTTCCCGAGCCTGATTTGCCGCCGCTGGTCTTCAGCAAGAAATGGGTGGAGGAAATAAGGTCGCGACTGCCCGAGTTGCCCGACGTCAGGCGGGACCGCTTTATGTCTCAGTACGGACTGCCGCTTTACGACGCCACCCTGCTGGTAGATTCCAAATCCATGGCTAACTACTTCGAGGATTGCGTTAAGCTGATGGGCGCTTCCAACGGGGCCGACCTGCCTAAAAAAGCAAAGACGGTAAGCAACTGGCTGCTGGGGGACTTTCTCAGGCTGCTCAACGCCAGCAATACCAGTATCGAGAATACCAGGGTCAGCCCCAAGCATCTGGCGGAGATGCTGAATTTGGCCGAAAAAGGAACGCTCAGCGGGCCGGCGGCTAAAGCCGTCTTCGAAGAGATGTTCCTCAGCGGCAAGAAAGCCGCAGACATCGTGGCCGAGAAGGGCTTGAGCCAGATAAGCAGCTCGGAGGAACTTGAGAAAATAGTGGCCGAGGTGATAGCCGGCAACAGCCAGGCGGTCTCTGACTATGCGTCAGGGAAGCCGCAGGCGCTGGCGTTTCTAATCGGCCAGGTGATGAAAGCTACCAAGGGGCGGGCGAATCCCGCCACAGCCAGGGATATCCTGTTACATAAGCTCGGAGGGAAATAGAATGACTACTTATTTACTTATTGCCCAGTGCGTGGTCGCTGCAGCCATGATTGCCGTAGTTACCATGCAGGTGCGCGGCGGCGGGCTGGGAGGTATTTTCGGACAGCCGGAAAGCGTCTACCGGACGCGGCGCGGCGTTGAGAAAAGCCTGTTCCAGTTCACCATCGGCTTGACCATTATATTTGTCATACTCTGCGTCTGGATAGTGGCAATTGAGTAGTAAGATATCACCCTCACCCTCACCCTCACCCTCACCCTAACCCTATCCCGTACCCCTTATCCCAGCGGGAGTAAATCCTCGCTGGATGCCTGCCCACCCCACCTCCCAAGGGAGAGGGGATAAACCGGTATACGGATAAGGAAGATATGGCTCCAGTCATCACTTTGACCACTGATTTCGGCACTAGCGATGCCTATGTGGCCAGTATGAAGGGCGTCATACTGAGCCTGAACCCCAAAGCGGTCATCGTCGATATCTCCCATGCCGTCGAACCACATAACGTCCTGCAGGCAGCCTTCATACTCAGCACCGCCTATCCCTATTTCCCAAAAGGAACAATACATTTGGCCGTAGTCGACCCGGGCGTGGGCAGCCGGCGGAAAGCCATCATACTTAAAACGCCGGCAGCCTTCTTCGTGGCGCCGGATAACGGCATATTAAGCTACGTAATAGACGAGCACGGCAAAACACCGGGTAAGCCAGCCCGCCATATACCTGCCATCGCCGAACCGCGTAAACTACCGCCGGGTCTGGAGGCAATGGCTATAACCAACCCTGAATACTGGCATCACCCGGTAAGCAGCACCTTCCACGGGCGGGATATTTTCGCACCCGTGGCCGCCCACCTGTCGCTGGGCGTGCCGCTGCATAAGTTCGGAGACAGACTGAGTCAGGTTCACGTCTTCAATATACCACGACCCTACAAAAACGCCCAGGGCGACTTAATCGGCCGTGTGCTGCACGTAGACAACTTCGGCAACCTGATTACCAATATCAGGAGCAGCGATTTGCCAGCGGAAAAAGTTACCATAGCCATCGGCAAGCAGTATATACATGGTATCAGCCAGTTCTACGCCGGGACGAAAGGTCTGGCAGCTATTACGGGCAGCAGCGGTTATCTGGAGATATCGCTGAAGAACGGCAGCGCCGCCGCATTTTTGAAGTCAAAGGCGGGGGACGAATTGAGGTTGGAATAAAATCCCCCTTAATCCCCCTTTTTCTAAGGGGGAGATTTATGGTGGACCTTTTCCAAAGGGGGAACAAAGCCTCTCCCTTTCATAAAGGGAGATTGAGAGGGATTTTTAATCTAGTGCTACAGGCTTCGCTTCCAGATGGTGCCTTTGGGCGTGTCTTCGAGGGCAATTCCCAGCCCGGTGAGGCGCTGCCGCACCATATCGGCCAGCTGCCACTGCTTGGCTTTACGCAGCTTTTCACGGGTCTCAATCAGCAGCTGAATAAGCTGCGCGACCTCCATCTCAGAGTCGTGTTTTGGCGTCTGATTAAACTGGCTGCTGAGCTCGCTCAGGAGCGTAATAAAAGGTCCGGACTCGAGCGGCGGCTTCTTCGGCTCCTCCAGTGTGAAACCGAGCACCCCCATTAATTCTCTCAATGTATTCTGAGCCGCGGCTACATCGCATTTCTCTTCACGTCCGCGGTTTATCTCTCTGGCCAGTTCGAACAGCGCCGCCAGTGCCTGCGCCGTGTTGAAGTCATCATCCATGCTGCCGGTAAACCGGCTTTTATACGGCTCAGCATCGAGGACGCTGCCGTCAGCCTTTCCGCCGTCTGTGGCAGCCTGTCGCAGCCTTTCCATGCCGGACTCGGCGGCTTTCACTACTTCTTCACTGTAAGTCAGCGGGCTGCGGTAATGAGAGCTGAGTATAAACAGCCGGAGAGCGTCGGGGCTGTAGCGCTCCAGAGCCTGCTTTACGGTTATCAGGTTGCCCAGCGACTTGCTCATCTTATTCTCACCCAATTGCAGCAGGCCGTTATGCAGCCAGTGCCGGACAAAGGGCACCACGCCGGTGAAGCTTTCGGACTGGGTTATCTCGTTCTCATGATGCGGAAATATAAGGTCCAGCCCGCCGCCATGTATGTCAAGGGTTTTGCCGAGGTATTTCAAGGCCATGGCGCTGCATTCTATATGCCACCCCGGCCTGCCCTGCCCCCAGGGACTCGGCCAGAAAGGCTCTCCCGGCTTGGCCGCCTTCCATAAGGCGAAGTCCAGCGGGAATTCCTTATCGCCCTCTTCAGCCGAACCGCGAGACAGCATGTCGTCCAGTTCCTGGCGGGACAGCTTGCCGTAGCCGGGGAAGTTTTTCACCCGGAAATAGACGCTGCCTCCCGAGTCATAGGCAAATCCTTTGTCTATCAGTCCCTGTATGACTTCGATTATCTTGGGTATTTCCTCGGTCGCCCTGGGGTAGACGTGGGCGCGCATAATATTCAAAGCATCCATGTCTTTGAAATATTCGTTGATATATTTCTCAGCCAGCTCGGTTGAGGAAATCCCCAGCTGGTTGGCCCGGTTTATAATCTTGTCATCGATATCGGTAAAGTTCTGGACATGCTTTACCTTGTAACCTCTAAACTCGAGATAGCGCCGGATGGCGTCGAATATAACGTAGCTCATGGCGTGCCCGATGTGGCATTCGTCATAAACGGTTACGCCGCAGATATACATATTTACCGTTTTTCCTTCGGGCTTAAACTCTGTTTTCTGCCCCGACAGCGTATCAAATACTTTCATTCGTTTCTCCGAAGGCTAACGTTTATTCGTTGGTCTCTTTTTGGGCTGCGTCTTTTTCAATGCACTCTCCAGCTCGGCAACCTTCTTTTCCAGGGCCTCGAGCTTTTCCCAGACCGGGTCAGGCAATTTCTCCACAGTTTCGGTATCAGGATTACGGACTTCAACCACGCGACCGGGAACACCGACGACAGTGGCATGGGGCGGCACTGAGGTTACCACCACGGAACCGGCGCCAACTTTTACATTGTCGCCGATGGTGATAGCGCCGATAAGCTTCGACCCGGCACCGACGACCACATTGTTGCCCAGCGTTGGATGCCGCTTCTTCTTCAGCAGGCTGGTACCGCCCAGGGTAACTCCCTGGTACAGGGCAACATTGTCCCCGATTTCAGACGTCTCGCCGATGACCACGCCCATGCCGTGGTCGATAAAAAATCCCTCGCCGATTTGAGCACCGGGGTGTATTTCAATTCCGGTAAAAAAACGGCCCAGATGTGAAACAAAGCGAGGGAAAAAGGGTACATGCCAGTTCCATAGGGTGTGAGACAGGCGATGGAACTGCCGGGCATGAAAGCCGGGATAAGCAAAAAAGATTTCCCAGGCATTTTTAGCCGCCGGGTCATGCTCGTAGACCGCCTGTACGTCCCTGCGAATACTTCTGTATAGATTCATTAAATTTTCCTATTCACCTGTCTGTTAGAGTGAGCGGGAAAATCCCCCTTAATCCCCCTTTTTCAAAGGGGGAAACAAACCTCTCCCTTTCGTAAAGGGAGATTGAGAGGGATTTTTCTCAAGTCTCACCCTCACCTTAATCCTCTCCCGTCAAGGGAGAGGGAATAGATTATGACAGTTTGAAATAGTTTATTTCTCCTCCACCAGGGCCACGGCGTAGGCAGCCATACCCTCTCCTCTGCCGGCAAAACCCAAACCATCTGTGGTTGTCGCCTTGACCATCACCTGTTCCAAATTGATACCCAGTCTCCGGCTGATGAGGCGGCGCATGTCCTCGATGAAAGGCGATATTTTGGGCTGCTGGGCGACGATAACCACGTCTAGGTTTACCACGACAAGACCTTTATCCCAGAGTAGCTTATTGACCTCATCCAGCAAAACCAGGCTGGAAATATCTTTATATTTAGGGTCTTCCGGTGGGAACTGGCTGCCGATATCCCGCAGTCCGGCGGCGCCGAGCAGAGCGTCCATAATAGCGTGGGTCAACACGTCGGCGTCGCTGTGGCCGGATAGCCCTTTATCAAACGGAACCTCCACTCCGCCCAGAATTAACCTTCGCCCGGTTACCAGCTTATGTACGTCGTACCCAATTCCGGCTCGCATGCTATTTCTTCCCGGCAATAAGCTCAGCTAAAGCCAGGTCCTCTGGAGTGGTTATCTTTATGTTGTTATAAGAACCCATATAGAGCCTTACCTTGCGTCCCAGATGCTCGACCATACTGGCATCATCGGTAACATCCTCTTTTACCTGCTCATGAGCTTCAGCTATTATATCAAAGCGGAAAATCTGTGGCGTCTGCACCGCCCACAATTCCTGGCGATTGAGCGTTCTGCTGACCATCATGTCGCTGCCGCCTAGTTTAACGGTATCCTTAATGGGAACCGCGGCCACTGCTGCCCCTGTTGCCTGAGCCGCGTCCAGACCGTCACCAATTAAGTCTGCGGTTAAGAAGGGACGGGCGCCGTCATGAATTATTATCCAGTCGCAATCCTCAAGCTCATTCAGCCCCTGTCTGACCGAGTCCTGCCTCCGCTTGCCGCCGGCACATATCTCCACTACCTTTGACCAGCTCCTGTCTTTAGCCAGTCCACGCCCTAAGTCCAGTTTGGTCTCATTCAGAACGATGGCTATCTGGTCGACCAGTTTGCAACTTTGGCAGAAATCAACCGACCAGGCCAGCAAAGGTTTCCCAGCCAGAGACATAAAAACTTTGTCCCTGCCCATGCGCCGGCTGCTGCCGGCGCCGACAATAACAATTCCCGTTTTAGGCTTGCGGCTCTTCATTTGATTCCGACTTCTTCTGTGGCCTGATAAGGCCCAGCCTGAGCGCTTGAGCTACCGTACTTGCGGTCAATAACTCAACACCTTTCACCTGGAACGAGGGCTTGGATGCAGTCTCAGGTATGAGGCAACGCTTAAAACCCAGCCTGGCGGTTTCGGCAAGCCGTCTTTCCATCTGCGGCACCGGCCTTAGCTCACCGCTGAGCCCGACCTCACCCAGAGCCACAAGGCCCTGGGCAACCCGGGCATCCCGGTGACTTGAGGCAATTGCCAGCGCGATACCCAAATCCGCGGCCGGCTCGCCGATATGCATACCGCCGATAACATTGGTTATGATATCCTGATTGGACAGATTGATACCGGCGCGTCGGCTAAGCACCGCCGCTATCAGGAGCAGCCGGTTGAAGTCGACTCCGTTAGCTATGCGGCGCGGGGGACCGAAGCCGGTCATGGTCGTTAACGCCTGAATTTCCACCAGCAGCGGGCGGCTGCCCTCGAAGGTGGGCACTACCATCGAGCCTACCGCGCCGTCGCGATGGGACGCCAGAAAAGCTTCCGATGGATTAGCCACCTCTATTAAACCGCCGCCGCTCATCTCGAAAACACCGACCTCGTTGGTGGAGCCGAAGCGGTTCTTGGTGCTTCTCAATATCCGGTAGCTGGAGAAGGTCTCGCCCTCCAGATAAAGGACTACGTCGACAATGTGCTCCAATACCCTGGGTCCGGCAATGGCGCCGTCTTTGGTTACATGCCCGGTGATAAGGACGGGAATACCGGCTCGCTTGGCCCAGCGCATAAGTCTCAAGGTGCATTCACGTATCTGGCCGACGCTGCCCGAGGCACCGGTTAAGTCCTCGATATATACGGTCTGTATGGAATCCACAACCACCAGATTCGGTGACAGCTCGCCCAAGCGTCCCAGGATAACCTCGAGGTTAGTCTCCGGCAGCAGGTAAAGCCTGTCGCCGGCCACTCCCAGACGCTCCGACCTCAGCTTTATCTGGTGGGCTGACTCCTCGCCGGAAACATATACCACCCTGCCTCCAGCCTTAGCCACTGCCGCCGAAGCCTGTAACAGCAGTGTGGACTTTCCGATGCCCGGGTCGCCGCCGACAAGGACTAAAGAACCCGTTACCATTCCGCCACCGAGCACGCGGTTGAACTCAGTAAACGGGAAGCTCAGCCGGGGATGGGTCTCAGTTTTCAGCTTGGAAAGCTCCTGAGGAGCGTTCTCTTCTGAAGGCAGCCAGGTCGTGGCTTCAGTGGTGACGGTGACAACGGTTTCTACGAAGCTATTCCATTCTCGGCAGCCGGGGCAGCGACCTAACCACTTAGGACTTTCTTTACCGCACTGCTGGCAAACAAAGACGCTTTTAGACTTAGGCTTAGTCAAATTACCGGACCTCAATTAATCTGGAACCACCATATTATATCTTTTACTGCTATTGGGAGACACCCTTCCGCGGAAAAATACCGCGGCAACCTCACTTTTCCCGCATTGTCATTGCGAGGCACGAAGTGCCGTGGCAATCTCGGTGGTGAGCAATGAGATTGCCACGCGGAGTTTATCCTGAGCGGAGATTCTTCGCTTCGCTCAGAATGACAGTTGCGAAGGGCTCGCAAAGACATGCTGAGCTGCCAAAATACCCCCAAATAACTATACGTAAGCAAAAGGATATTAAAAAGGGCGGGGTTAATCTATGCTAAGCCCCGCCCTGAGTAGAATCAGACTATCGATAAGCCGAAATCAAAAGGTTCACGTCAGCTCTTGTATTACCGCCTCCCCGGATAAGGCTCCAGCGGCAGCTCGAATCACAATTTTCTCACCGTCATAGTCTACCTTCAAAATATCGCCGGGGTGGAATTCGCCACGGAGCAGAGATTCAGAAAGCTTATCCTCAACCTCACTCTGAATCACGCGGCGTAGAGGTCGCGCGCCAAAAGTCGGGTCATAGCCTTTTTCACCCAGAAAATCTCTGGCGGCGTCTGTGATTTCCAGCTTCATATTCTTTTCACCTAAGGACTTAGCCACCTGGCCAAGCATAAGGTCGACAATCTGGCGGATTTGTTCTTTGCTGAGAGAATGGAAAACGACCACCTCATCGATGCGGTTCAGAAACTCAGGTAGAAAGGTCGTCTTCAATTCAGACAGAACTTTATCCTTCATTTTCTCGTACTCTGTTTGTCGATTCCCGTCCTCAGCAGTCCGAGCGGTAAAGCCGATGGTCATAACACCTTTTATATATTTGGCGCCTACGTTGCTGGTCATGACAACTATGCTGTTGCGGAAATCTACCCGGCGCCCTTTAGCATCGGTCAGGTGACCGTCGTCGAAAATCTGGAGCAATATATTGAACACATCGGGATGCGCCTTCTCAATCTCATCGAGCAATATTACGCAGTACGGTTTTCGGCGCACTGCCTCGGTCAGTTGTCCTCCTTCGTCATAGCCCACATATCCTGGAGGAGCGCCAACCAGTCTGGCTACGGTGTGCCGCTCCATGAACTCAGACATATCGAGGCGGACCATGGCATCCTCGCTGCCGAACATGAACTCGGCCAGAGCCCTTACCAGCTCGGTCTTGCCCACGCCGGTCGGCCCCAGGAAAATAAGGCTGCCGATAGGATGACGCGGCTCTTTAAGTCCGGCCCGGGCACGCCTCACCGCCTTGGACACGACGGTTATAGCTTCATCCTGGCCGACAATGCGCCGGTGTAAGGCGTCCTCCATCTGCAACAAGCGGCTGGTTTCGTCCGTGGTCAAGCGCACCACTGGCACGCCGGTCCACATGCTGACCACCTCAGCAATGTCTTCTTCCGTTACAATCGGCTTTTCCTGCTGCTGGTCTGCCTGCCACTTCTGCTCCATGTTATTTATTTTACTCACCAGCTGGACTTCACGGTCTCTCAGCTCAGCTGCGTACTCATACTCTTTAGAAGAAATGGCAGTTTCTTTGTCTCTGCGCACCGTCTCCAAAGCGCGCCTCGCCTCAGCCAGGCCGATGGGTATGCCGCCTCGCATGATACGAACCCGAGATGAAGCTTCGTCCATCAAATCAATGGCTTTATCAGGCAGAAAGCGGTCAGGTATGAACTTGGCAGCTAAAGACGCCGCGGCCTGCAACGCCTCATCGCTTATTGTCAGCTTGTGATGTTCTTCATAACGCTCTCTGATGCCCTTTAGTATAGCCAGTGTCTGTTCCACCGTCGGCTCAACCACGGTCACCGGTTGAAAACGGCGTTCCAGTGCAGCATCTTTCTCAATATATTTACGGTAATCATCCAGCGTGGTAGCGCCGATACACTGAAGCTCACCTCGCGACAGCGATGGTTTCAAGATATTGGAAGCATCCACCGCGCCCTCGGCGGCACCAGCGCCAACTATAGTGTGCAGTTCGTCAACAAAAATCACGCAGTTGCCAGCGCTTTTTATCTCGTCAATGACCTTTTTCAGTCTTTCTTCAAACTCGCCGCGATATTTAGTGCCGGCTACCAATGAACCGATGTCAAGAGTGACCAGCCGCTTGCCCTGTAATGTCTCGGGGACTTCACCAGCTACGATACGATGTGCCAGACCTTCGACAATGGCCGTCTTACCAACGCCCGGTTCACCAATAAGCGCCGGGTTATTCTTGGTGCGGCGGCTAAGTATCTGGATAACCCGCTCAATCTCTTTTTCCCGATTAATGATGGGGTCGAGTTTTCCAGCACGAGATGCATTAGTCAGGTCGATTCCGAGCTGGTCCAGTACCGGCGTCCGCCCGACGCCCCGGGCAACGGCCCGTGACTGCGGCGCGCTCTGGCTCAAGACGTTGTTTATCTCAGCTTGGGCTTTATCGAAAGTAACACCGAAGCTTTCTAAAACACCGACTGCCGCGCCTTCGCGGTCGCGCAGCAGGCCTAATAGCAGATGTTCGGTACCTATATAGCTGTGGTTCAAACGTCGGGCTTCGTCAACGGCAAGCTCGATAACCCTTTTGGCTCGAGGTGTAAGCCCGACTTCGCCGATTGCCGACCTCTCTCCCCGCCCCACTACAAACTCCACAGCGGCTCTTATCTTATTCGGAAGTACACCCAGGTTGGCCAAGACCTTACTGGCCACGCTTTCCTCTTCAGCTATAAGACCCAGCAGTATATGCTCGGTATCAATGTAATTGTGTCCAAAACGCTGCGCTTCTTCCTGGGCACGGGTTAGGGCTCTACGCGCTCTCTCCGAAAACTTCTCAAATCTGCTGGCCATATCTATCCTTGTTCTTCATGCTTTGCTCTCTGGGTGTGTTTAGTTGAATTATAGGACGTTTAATTTGGTGTGTCAAAGCTTCGGGATATTTGGGATATTGAGTGTTGCAGTTAGAATTCCTGATTTCAGGGAACTTAGAGAAACCCCCTGGCAGTGGCATATTTTCCCAAAGAGTTGCCTCCCTAGTATCGTCTGCGCTGAGGCGTTTCACTGCCGTGTTCGGGATGGGAACGGGTGGTGCCACCTCGCTCTAACCACCAGAGGATTCAATCTGGAAATAATATACAGCTAAAAGGCATTTTTGTCAAATGTAGCTTCGACTTGACGATAAAGACAGCCGATGCTATTCTTATGGTCAAACCCGAAACTCTAAGCGAGGTATAGAATTGAATTACGAACGTGAATTACTCAAAGGCAGCACTGACAGTTTGCTTCTCAGTTTGATTAATCGCCAGACGACTTATGGTTATAAAATCATAAAAGAGCTGGAAAAAAGAAGCAACGGCTATTTCCAGTTCAAGGAAGGTACTCTGTATCCGGCTTTGCACCGACTGGAAAAAGCCGGGCTTCTGCAGGGTAAATGGCAACGACTGCCCGGCGGCCAGGAAAGGCGCTACTACTACATCACACCGAAGGGGCAAAAGGCGCTGGCTGAAAGGCTGGCTGTGTGGCAGGACTTTTCCACCGCCGTGGCTTTAATCGTACAACCAACAATCGGTTAACGGCAATGCCGGCTAACTCTAATTACACCGACAGGGTCAAAAGCCATCTAAGGCTTGATACCACTATCGAAAGCGATGTGGTACGTGAAATACGTACACACCTTGAAGACAAAAGACACGAATTAATAGAATCAGGAATCTCCGAAAGACAGGCAACCGCTATCGCCACCAGGGTCATGGGTTCCCCCGAACTTGTGGCCCGCCAAATATACGAAGTATACAGTCAGGGAAGCTGGCTTCAAGCTATCTTCGCCGCTTTGCCCCATCTACTGGTTGCAGCATTTTTCGCTCTGCACTGGTGGCAAAACACCTTCTGGCTGCTAGGAATCTTAATTGCCGTTGTTGGCACGGTGCTTTATGGCTGGTTTCACGGCAAGCCGGCATGGCTTTTCCCCTGGCTGGGCTACTGCCTGCTGCCGGTGATGGCCGTTGGCATTCTACTTATATATTTACCCGGTGGTTGGGCCTGGCTGGCTGCCTCTGCCTACATTCCCCTGGCTCTCATAATCATATTCTCGGTAACCAAAAAAATTACCAGAAAAGACTGGGTATTTGCCTCAGTAATGTTGCTTCCCATACCCATAATGCTGGGCTGGATTCTGGCGCTGTGGATGCTGGCGCTGGAACGTCAGAATGGTTTTTTATCTCACGAGCAGCTTTATGAGTTTGCCCCTCTGATCGCATTAAGCTTCGCAGCACTGGCGCTGACCGTGGCCGCATTCATTCGCGTCAGGCAGCGCTGGGCCAAAGTTGGCGTTCTATTGACGCTGGAAATATTCGTCTTAGTCATAGTGGCTTTGGGCGGCAAGAGCTCAATTAACCTGGGCGGCTGGGTGGGCCTTGTTTTGCTAGCCGTAATACTTCTGCTCGGCCCGGCACTGCTGGAGCGAAAGATAAGACAGGATGAGCACAAACCGCTAAATTTATACCGAAAATCCGCTCGCTGATTTTTGACAGGCCCGCCAAGACCGACTAGCAAGAAAAGCGATACTCTATCTCCAAAAGCCGCGTTTCAATTGCCTGGCTTCTTTTTCCATTGCCTCTCAATAAACCTGATATTTAATATCAGGTGGATATACCATCGCCCAGGCACAACCCTGCCTCACCATCTCAGCATTGATAAATGTATCGCCAACGAAGACGTAGCGCAGTAATCTTCCATATTTGTCTTTGTCCGTAATATCGCTTTCCAGCCTGACTTCCTGGCCGCCGACCAGGTCTGTATTCATCTGCGTAGCCTCTGAATAATAGAATTCATCCGTCTCAGGCGAGTCGATACCTATGTAGCGCACGTGATAACCACCCTCAATAACTATGGTATCGCCGTCGATAACTCTGACCACCGTTACGGTTTCAGAGGGCTGCTTGCAGGCTAATGGCAGCAATAACAGGACTGAAAGGAACAGGACCGTTAAACTGTTTCTAAAGCTAATCACCAAAATATATATAAGCTGCCGGTAAGTTTCACCAGAGGCTTGCCTGAGGTGATTGTCCCTTCTTGTATGCCACTCCCAGATGCTCGCAGGCAAGCCGGGTAGCTACTCTACCGCGAGGTGTGCGCTCCAGGAATCCCAATTGGAGAAGATAGGGCTCGTAAACATCCATAATAGTATCCGCTTCTTCGCTGATAGACGCGGCGATGGTCTCCAGCCCGACAGGCCCGCCATCGAATTTTTCAATTATAGTGCGCATAACCTTATGGTCTATCTCATCCAGTCCGATAGGGTCTATCTCCAGTTTGGAAAGCGCCTCAATGGCAACAGATTCGGTAATTACACCGTCTGCCTTTACCTGGGCATAGTCTCTCACTCGTTTAAGCAGCCTGTTAGCTACGCGCGGTGTTCCTCGTGCCCGGCAGGCAATCTGGCTGATGCCAGGCTCATCAATGACTATCTTAAGTATGGCGGCTGAACGTTTTAAGATAGCCTCTATAGCCGGCTCATCGTAGAAATCAAGGCGGTAAACGGCCCCGAACCTGTCCCTCAGCGGCGGACTCAGCAGTGCAAAGCGTGTGGTCGCTCCAATTAAAGTGAAACGAGGCAGGCTTAAACGTAAACTCCTGGCACCCGGTCCTTTACCGAGAATAATGTCAATGGCAAAATCTTCCATGGCCGGATAAAGTATCTCTTCTACCGGGCGGCTGAGTCGGTGTATCTCGTCAATAAAAAAACCATCGTTTTTTTGGAGATTAGTCAGTATAGATGCCAGGTCGCCGGGACGCTCTATTGCCGGGCCGGAGCTTATCCTGATGTTGACGCCCATTTCGGCGGCGATGATGAAGGCTAATGTGGTTTTTCCTAAACCCGGCGGCCCATAAAGAAGGACATGGTCCAAAGGCTCTCCACGTTTCTTAGCTGCGGCAATCGCTATCTCGAGATTACCCTTGACCTTTTCTTGCCCGATGAAATCGCTTAGACGCCTGGGACGAAGGTTAGTATCCAGGGAAACATCGTCAACGCTGGGCTTACCTGAAACTATCCGTGTCTTTATTTCCTTCTCTTTCATCGCTCAGGAAGCCATCCAAAACTTAATTGAAATTATATCATATCGAGTTTCAGCAAACTAAAGAATGGCAACCAATAAAAAAATCCTCGCCGGCCGACGAGGATTTTCCATATAACAAGAACTGTAATTTAATTTTCGCTATGCCCGGCCTCTGGCTCAGGCTACGGTACGGTTTCAGTAGCTACCGGGGACTCCGCCTCAGGCAATAGTCCGGTTTCAGTAGCTACCGGAGCCTCCATCCCCAGAGGTGCCGGTTCACCTGCCCCGAGCTCCTCAGCCGCAGGCAAATCTTGATATGGAATAAGCTTACCAATGATTACGTTTTCCTTAAGCCCGAGGAGTTTGTCTGTCCTGCCCCAAATTGAGGCTTCGGTCAGTACTCTTGTAGTCTCCTGGAACGAAGCAGCGGCCAACCAGCTGCCTGTATTTAACGAACCCCGGGTAATCCCGAGAAGTACTGTTTGAGCCGTAGCCGGTTCTCCACCTTCAGCCAAAACCTTAGCATTTATGCTCTCATACTCGAAGCGGTCGACCAGGTCACCGGAAAGAAGCTCAGTGTCACCCGGTGATTCGACACGGACTCGCCTGAGCATCTGGCGGGCAATGATTTCAATGTGTTTATCATTAATGTTCACGCCCTGCGAGCGGTAGACTTTCTGTACCTCTTCAACTAAATACTGCTGCACAGCCTCTCTACCCATGATGCGCAGAATATCCTGAGGATCAACGGCACCATCGATTAACTGGTCTCCGGCTTTCACTCTGTCTCCGTTCTTAATGCGTATGTGGCCTCCAGATGGAATTATGTACTCACGCTCTTCGACCTCTTCATATTTAATGTAGAGATGCCCGTCCTCAATAACTACATTGCCAGCAACTCTAGCTATCATGGGATGCTCTTCCTTCACCACCAGCTTCTTGCTTCGAGACCGCTTCTTAGGGGCGGCTACAGTAGCTAGTATCGTTCCCGCTTCAACCAATTGGCCGTTACTGACAACTATTTCCGAGCCCGATGGCAACATATACTCATCCAGATATGACTCGGAACTGGTAATTCTTATTTTTCGCACATCTTGAGTCTCACTTACATCGGCAATGCCATCTATTTCAGAAAGTACCGCAAGCCCTTTGGGTACCCTGGCTTCAAACAATTCCTCTACCCTTGGCAAACCACTGGTGATATCAGCCCCAACCACACCTCCGGTATGGAAGGTGCGCAACGTAAGCTGAGTGCCAGGCTCGCCAATACTTTGTGCGGCAATAATGCCTACAGCCGTGCCATTTTCTACCAGCCCTCTTCGGCCAAGGTCACGTCCATAACAGTTTCTGCAGATACCGCGACGGGAATGGCAAGTAAGCGGCGACCTCACAAACGCCTGAGTGATACCGGCGTCTTTAATTCGGGCTGCTTTTTCCTCATCAATTTCCTCATTTGTATGGACAATTATCTCCCCGGTTTTCGGGTCAGCGATGTCGGCAGCCGCCAGACGTCCCAGCAATCGCTCATCAAGAGACGCCAACAACCCTTTCTCCTCCGTCTCAAACAGCCAGATACCCTCTTCGGTACCGCAGTCCTCTTCAAATACAATCAAGTCCTGGGCAACATCAATAAGACGCCGGGTAAGATAACCGGCATCTGAAGTCCTTAAAGCTGTGTCAGCCAGTCCTTTTCGAGCTCCGTGGGTGGATATGAAATATTCCATTACCGAGAGCCCTTCACGGAAACTTGCCTTGATAGGGTATTCGATTATTCTCCCTGACGGGTCGGTCATCAATCCTCGCATGCCGGCCATTTGCCTTATCTGGGAAATATTACCTTTCGCACCCGAGGTCGCCATCATATAGACGCCGCCATAGCGGTCCAATGATTGCGAAATCGTTTCCGTGATTTTATCGGTAGTCTCTGTCCAGACCTCGATGGCACTGCTATAACGTTCGTCCTCAGTTATCAACCCCCGGTTAAACTGGCTTTCGATAACAGCTATTTTTTCATCGCCCTCTTCAAGCAGCTTTGCCTTATTGCGAGGCACCTCGATATCTTTAGCGGCGATGGTAGTACCCGACTTGGTAGCATATTCAAAGCCAAGCCGTTTGAGACTATCGAGCATTTCAACAGTAGGGGCACCACCTAATGAGCGGTAGCAGTCTGCCACCAAATTCTTCAGAGCAGCTTTGTCCATTACTTTATTTAAAAATCGAAATTCAGGAGGTAATACTTCATTGAACAAAATGCGGCCAACACTTGTCTTCAACTTCTGGCCGTCACCTGCCTCGCTCCTGACGTTTATTTCAGCGCCTAAGTTGACTGCCCCTAGATCATAGGCAAGTTTAGCTTCTTCGAAATCGTAAAAAACCATCCCCTCACCCTTGGCACCGGGCCTGATATTGGTGAGATAATAGAGGCCCAGGACCATGTCCAGAGTCGGCGTCATTACCGGCTCTCCGCAACTGGGCAATAGCATGTTGTAGACACTGAGCATCTTCTCTCTGGCTTCTCTCACTGCAGCCCGGGCAAGTGGCACATGGACGGCCATCTGGTCTCCATCGAAGTCGGCATTGAAAGCAGTACATACCAGAGGATGAATCTGAATGGCACTGCCGTCAATAAGTACCGGCTCAAAAGCCTGGACACTTAAGCGATGCAATGTAGGAGCCCGGTTAAGCAATACCGGCCGCTCCTTGACCACTTCCGCCAGAATATCCCACACCTCGGGCCTCGCTTTTTCTACCTGTCTTCTGGCGCTCTTTATATTATGGGCAAAACCCTGCTCGATTAACCGGCGCATAACAAAAGGCTTGAACAATTCCAAGGCCATGTGCTTGGGCAAACCACACTGGTGGAGTTTCAATTCGGGGCCAACAACGATGACTGAACGACCACTGTAATCCACTCGTTTGCCTAAAAGGTTCTGGCGGAAACGGCCTTGCTTACCTCTAAGCATGTCTGACAGTGATTTCAATTTATGAGCACCGCTAACCATGGGCGCCCGCCCTTTTCGCCCGCTGTCGATAAGCGCATCAACAGCTTCTTGAAGCATGCGCTTTTCGTTGCGGATAATTATCTCCGGAGCTCCTAAATCAATCAGTCGCCTCAGGCGATTATTGCGATTGATGACGCGACGGTAAAGGTCGTTTAGGTCACTGGTGGCAAATCTGCCTCCGTCCAGTTGGACGATGGGTCGAAGCTCGGGAGGCAATACCGGAAGCACAGTCAAAATCATCCATTCGGGCTTGTTACCGCTGCGCCAAAAGGCTTCAACCACTCGCAGTCGTTTGCTGGCCTTCTTGCGACGCTGACCCGAGCTGGAACGGACCTCTTCAATCAGGTCATGACGCAGTTTCTCAAGGTCAATGCCTTTGAGAACGTCCAGTATGGCTTCCGCCCCCATGCTAACTGTGAAAAAGTCGCCGAACTCTTGCCTTAATGCTTGATATTGGTTTTCAGCCAGAAGCCTTAACTCGCGGACATTCTCCAACTCCGAGATTCTATCGTGGTACTCGTTTTCAAGTTCAGCTCTTTTATCACCAACTTCGCGACGTAGTTGATTTATATTCTCAATAGCTTTCTGGTCTGGAGCTGACTCACCTTTTCCCTCTATCTTGGCAATGTTCTTCTCCAGTAGATGCTCTTGTTCCCCAACTAGCTGAGATAACCTCTCTTTGAGTCTTTTAATCTGCTCGTCACGAATTGAAGCATCGACTGTGGTAATAATATATTGTGCAAAATAAAGTACTCTTTCCAGGTTGCGAGGGGAAACATCAAGAAGCAATGCCAGACGGCTGGGCACTCCTTTGGCAAACCAAATGTGGGCTACCGGAGCCGCTAATTCAATATGGCCCATACGCGTCCGGCGTACCCTAGAATGCTCCACCGTGACTCCGCATCTGTCACAGGTAACGCCACGATAGCGTATTTTCTTATATTTACCGCAATAACATTCGTAATTCTTAGTTGGCCCGAAGATTCTTTCGCAGAATAGCCCGTCTTTTTCTGGCTTTAGAGTTCGATAATTTATCGTCTCCGGCTCATTTACCTCACCGTATGACCAGCTTTTAACCTGTTCTGGCGAAGCCAGCGAAATCCGGATGGCATTAAAATCATTAACCTCAGTCATCTGTCTCCTTTAACTTAAACCTTTGAGCTTAGTCCCGATTTTCTTGCGCTCTTCGAGGAAACTTACCATTTCCTCCTCTTCGTTAAGTAGCTCAATCGCAAGACCTAAGCTACGCAATTCCATAAATAAAACCTTAAAGGACTCAGGAACACCCGGTTGGAATATATCCTCGCCTTTAACCAGCGACTCATACGCCTTAGCCCTGCCGGCTACATCGTCCGACTTAACAGTGAGCAGTTCCTGAAGCGTGTGGCTGGCGCCATAGGCTTCCAATGCCCAAACCTCCATCTCACCGAACCGCTGGCCGCCAAACTGAGCCTTTCCGCCAAGGGGTTGCTGCGTGATTAGAGAATAAGGACCGGTAGACCGGGCATGTACTTTATCCTCGACAAGATGAATAAGCTTCATCATGTAAATACTGCCTACTGTCACCGGCTGGTCGAATTGTTCGCCAGTTCGCCCATCACAAAGGATAACCTTACCGAACACCGGCGGTGATTGCTTCTGTTCGACATAAGCTTTTTCCACAAGCTCGGCCACTTGGTCATCTTTAAGACCATAAACTTTTACACCCAGTGTCTCAAGCCACAGGCGGAGACAAACTCTCTTCGCTTCGCCTGGATATCCATCATCAAATACTTTCGCCGCGTTGTAACCATTATCGGCGAGCCATGTCTTAGCCTGGTCAAGCTTAACAGAGGTAAGGTCATCTCGACCCAGCGGATTTATTGTTCCTGCCTGCTGGACTATCCATGCCCTAGCTAAAGCATCTTCAATATTAACATCATTAGCCCCGTCGAAAATCGGGTTTAGCACTTTAAGCCCCAGTGTTTCTGCAGCCCAACCTAAATGAGTCTCTAAGATTTGCCCGATATTCATGCGGGACGGGACACCGATAGGATTTAGAATTATATCTACCGGCCTACCATCAGGCAGATAAGGCAGGTCTTCCTCGGGCAAGATACAGGAAATTACACCTTTATTACCATGCCGGCCAGCCATTTTGTCCCCTACGGAGATTTTTCTCTTCTGAGCCACCCATACCCGCACCAGAGAATGAACCCCCGCCGGTAAATCGCTATTATTATTACGAGTAAAAATCTTAACTTCGATAACCTTCCCACACTCGCCATGTGGCACTCTTAAAGAGCTGTCTTTAACCTCGCGTGCCTTCTCACCAAAAATAGCTCGCAGCAATTTTTCTTCAGCAGTTAATTCTGTTTCACCTTTCGGACTGATTTTACCCACCAAAATGGAGCCCGGCCCAACTTCAGCACCCACTCGGATGATACCGGTCTCATCCAAATCGCGCAAACTCTCTTCGCCTACATTGGGTATGTCTCTGGTAATCTCCTCCGTGCCCAGTTTCGTCTCGCGGGCTTCTATTTCATACTTCTCGATATGTATCGAGGTGAATCTATCATTCTTGACCAATCTGTCACTAATGATGATAGCATCCTCAAAGTTATATCCCCGCCAGCTCATGAAGGCGCACAGGATATTCTGCCCCAAGGCAAGCTCACCATGGTCTGTCGCTGAACCATCAGCGATAACTTGTCCCTTTTTGACTTTATCGCCTTTGGACACAATGGCACGCTGATTGACACACGTCCCCTGATTAGTCCGAACGAATTTCATCAGCGGGTAGTCATGCTCATTCCCGTCCTCTTCGGCAATAGTGATTTGTTTACTGTCCACCGCAACGACTTCACCGTCGTCCCTGGCAAAAACAACCTGCCCGCTGTATTTAGCCACTTCCTTTTCCATTCCCGTAGCTATCAATGGCGCTTCAGGACGAAGCAAAGGAACAGCCTGACGTTGCATGTTTGAGCCCATCAAGGCCCTGTTAGCATCATCATGCTCCAAGAAAGGTATCAGAGATGTGGTAACGCTGAAAACCTGCTTCGGTGACACGTCCATGAAATCTATCTCATCTGCAGGCTCTTTGAGATACTTACCACCCCTTATAACCCCAATCCTATCTTCAACGAATTCGTTTCTCTGGTTAAGAAGAGCGTTGGCTTGAGCAATTGTATATCGCTCTTCCTCGTCAGCAGTCAGATATTCAATCTGGTCCGAAACAAAAGGAACAACTTTTATATTGCGAGAGTGTAGAGAGGCTATCTTCTTGGCAATCTCTTTGGTGATTGGGTTTCTTTTGGAAATAATAACCTTACCGCCGGAGGTAGCTACATCCTCTAAAACAGTCCTATTAAGCAGGTTCTCAATAGTATTCGAAACCTCATGAATAACCTTGCGGTAGGGCGTCTGTATAAAGCCATAATCATTAATTGATGCATAAGTAGCTAAAGACCCGATGAGACCGATATTCGGCCCTTCCGGAGTCTCAATAGGACAGATTTTTCCGTAGTGAGAATGATGAACGTCTCGAACATCAAATCCGGCACGCTCACGTGAGAGACCACCTGGTCCCATTGCTGAAAGGCGACGTTTATGAGTTAGTTCAGCCAGGGGATTTGTTTGGTCCATGAATTGTGAGAGCTGTGAGCCTCCGAAAAACTCCCTCATAGCAGCCACCACAGGGCGGTTGTTAATTAAAGTAGACGGCACGGCAGCTTCCGGGCCAACAATGCTCATACGTTCCTTAATCGTTCTCTCTAAACGCAGTATGCCAATTCGAAACTGGTTTTGTATGAGATGCCCCGCAGTCCGCACCCGCCGATTACGCAAGTGGTCGATATCATCCGGCTCTTCCCTTCCATTATTTATCTTGATAATGCGTCTCACTATTTCTATAAAATCTTCTTTGGTTAAACAGCGGCGGCTTTCATCGATACTAAGACCGAGCCTCTGGTTGAGCTTATACCGTCCCACCCTGCCCAGGTCATAGCGCCTGGGATTAAAGAAAAGGTTATTCAGGAGATTCTGCGCATTGTCAACGGTGGGAGGTTCACCGGGGCGCAATCGTTTATAGATATCCACCAGAGCCTCTTGCTTGGTCTTGACGGAAGGCTCTCGCTCTATTGTAGTTTGTATAAAGTTATGCTCAGACGACGTTTCCACGTCCTGGAAATAACCAAGTAGTTCATTATCATTATCATAGCCGATGGCGCGTAGCAAAATCGCCACGGGAATTTTCCTCTTGCCATCTACTTTAACAAATATCACATCCCTGTTGGACGTCTCAAACTCCAGCCAGGCACCGTGTTCAGGTATCAACTTTGCAGCGCATAACTCGCGACCGCTAGCCGCATCCTCCTGCAGGCTAAAATAGATACCCGGGGAACGAAGCAGTTGATTAACTACTACTCTTTCCGCACCGCTGATAATAAAGGTGCCCTTATCGGTCATAAGCGGAAAATCTCCGAAAAATATCTCCTGCTCCGGAATCGGCTCCCGGGGTTCTTTGACTATCAACCTGGCTCTGACATAGAGCGGAGCTGCGTACGTCATATCACGCTGACGACATTGGTCTATGGTGTACTGAGGTTCGCGAAACTCATAGCCAACGAAGTGCAACTCTATCCGTGTACCGGTGAAGTCATGGATGGGGGAAACTTCTTCGAAAAGCTCCTTCAACCCCTCTTCCTGAAACCAACGAAAGGAATCAAGCTGGACCTTAATTAGATTGGGAATCTCCAGGACTGTAGGTAGTTTAGCAAACGATACTCTCTGTTCCGAATCAGTGTTCTGTTTTTTAGACGCTAATGAAATAGACATAACTCTCCCATCAGAAAATTAAGACACATGTCTCAACAGTGGTTCTTTAACCAAGCGTTAGATTGTAATTAAGAGTAGTAATGGGGAAAAGAATTACTAAGAAGTCAATACGGCATTTCAATGCAGTAAACATACAGTTTACTACTATTTCTTATTTTTGTCAAGGGGTTTTAAACATTTCTAACTAAAAATTAGAAATATTTTCTGTTAAAAACCTACCGGCCAAATTGCTTTAGCTTCAAATATCGACTACAATTAGCGACGCTGGATAAGCTTTAATGGAGGCTAAATAAGTATAATGGATAAAGATGGATTCGACAAATTTAAAGGCTCGCCAGATTACGTTACTTCCGAAGCTCTAAGAAATGCGGTTAACGTAGCCGTTGCCTTGAAGAGGCCTTTATTAGTTAGAGGCGAACCTGGAACAGGAAAAACACTCCTGTCCCATAGCGTCGCTAAAGGTCTGGGCAAGAAGTTAATCGTCTGGAACATAAAATCAACTACCAAAGCCCAGGAAGGCCTGTATGTTTATGATACTGTCCAAAGGCTAAACGACAGCCGCTTTGGTGATAAAAATATTTCCGATATTAGTCAATATATAAAGCTGGGTAAATTGGGAGAGGCCTTTGCCTCCAAGGAAGAGCTTGTGCTCCTCATTGATGAGGTAGATAAAGCCGACCTCGAATTTCCCAATGACCTCCTCAACGAGCTCGATGAGATGAGCTTCTATATCCCGGAAACAGGTGAGACAATTGTGGCGGCACATAGACCCATAGTAATCATAACCAGTAACGCCGAGAAGGAACTCCCCGATGCCTTTCTAAGACGCTGCATATTCCACTACATTGAATTCCCGGACCCTAATCTAATGGAGGAAATCGTAAGAGTGCATTTCCCCGACATCAGGAATAATTTACTTAGTCAGGCTTTGGCAACATTTTATTCACTGAGAAAAATCGATGATTTTCGTAAAAAACCTTCGACAAGCGAACTCATAGATTGGATTCGCGTTCTTATAGCCAGCAGCACGCCGGATAAGGTGATAGCCAACGAGATTCCTTTCGCCGGCACTCTGTTGAAGAAAGAAACTGATTATGCTTACTTTGTAAATACCTTTACGAAGAAAAAACAGACCACAAAGACTCCAGACAACTAGGATTCAATTCGCTGACAGGCGGTCACCTGCATGTTCACCAGCTTTTTTTACACACTAAGAGAAAGAAAAGTACCGGTTTCAATCACGGAGTGGATGACCCTCATGGAGGCTCTATCCAGAGGTTATATTTCCAGTCTGAACGATTTCTATTATCTCGCACGAGCTATACTGGTCAAAAGCGAGGCTTACTTCGACCACTATGATGTTGCCTTCCAGGAGTATTTCAAAGGCATCAAAGGCCCGCTGGAAATCTCAGAGGAAATTCTCAACTGGCTCAGGGACCCTTTCAACAGGCTTCTCTTAACCGAAGAGGAGAGGGCATTGCTGGATAGAATGGATTTGGATGAATTACTTGAGGAGCTTGAGAAAAGACTTCGCGAACAGACAGAGCAACATGATGGAGGCGGCTACTGGATTGGCAGAGCGGGCACCTCACCTTTCGGACATTCCGGACAGCATCCCTCAGGTTTCAGGATTGGCGGCGGAGGTGGCGGCAGAAGTGCTATTCAAATCGCTGAGCAAAGGCAATTCCGTAACTACCGCCATGATGTCACGCTCGACATCCGCCAAATCGAAGTCGCCTTAAAAGGGCTGCGTCAATTCAATCGCACAGGACCGGAGGACGAGCTAGATTTGGACAAGACCATCGATGCTACCGCCAAGAACGCCGGTGACATAGAGATGATCTGGAGAAGAAGCAGAAAGAACAAGGTTAAACTGCTTCTTCTTATGGATGTCGGAGGCTCGATGGACCCTTTCGCGCATTTATGCAGCCTGCTCTTCTCGGCGGCACATCGAAGTACGCACTTCAAGGATTTTCAATATTACTACTTCCACAACTGCGTCTATGACTATGTTTATAAAGACATTGAGCGCCGGGAAGCAATAACTATTGACCACTTGCTGCAGAATATGGAGCCGGATTACAAGCTGATATTGGTGGGAGATGCCTGGATGGCACCATCGGAGCTAAACAGCGTTTACGGGGCCATCTATTATTATGAACGAAATCGTAAGCCAGGAATAGTCCGGTTTAAACAAATCGCTGACCATTTCAGCCACTGCGTCTGGCTTAACCCTGAATCAACAACTTACTGGAACGAGCCTACCGTTATGATGGTTAGAAAAATCTTCCCCATGTTTGAGCTGACCATCGAAGGTCTTCAGCAAGCCGTTAAAAAGTTAATAGTTAAGCGCTGATTGCCCCCGCTGCAGCATATTTATTAACAAAAACCTTCATTACAGGCCTTTTTCTTCTGTCATTGCGAGCGAAGCGTGGCAATCTCTCCAAGTTTGTTCCACCCACCAATATAACGGCGACCTTATGGTTCACCTGTAGACAATAGGTAAAGTTGCGGGTATAATCACCCCGTGTCTCGGCAGCCCAGACTCTTGATAACCCAGGGAAGAATCAATGAGGCTATAGCCAAGCTAGCTGCTGAAATCAGGCGAGATTACCGGGGCAAGCAACCAGTTCTAATCGGTATACTTAAAGGTTCATTCGTTTTTATGGCTGACCTGGTCCGTGAGCTTGGCCTGCCTGTGGAGGTGGACTTCGTTAAGCTTTCCAGCTACGGTGCAGGTACCAGAACTTCAGGCAAGGTAAAAGTGGTGCACGGACTAAAGTCCCCAATAAAAGGCAGAGACGTGTTGATAGTAGAAGACATAGTTGATACCGGCCTGACCGTTTCTTTTCTAATGAGCTACTTACAGAATAAAAAGCCTGCCTCTTTAAAGCTCTGCGCCCTGGTTGACAAGCCGTCACAACATAAAGTTCCGGTGACCATCGACTACGTCGGTTTCACCGTGCCCGATAAGTTTGTAGTAGGCTACGGCATCGACTGGAATGAAAAATTTCGCCACCTTCGAGATATATGCATCATTGAGTAAGCATATTTGCTCACATTGGGCCAAGAGGTTTTCACCTCGCATGCAACCACTTTAATAGATAGAATTAGAATGTTATTTGCATCGGAGTAACAGAATATGAGTTTATCTAAACTGATTTCAGTTGCCCGCGGAGACGCGCCAGCAGACGTGCTGCTCAAGAACGCCAAAATAATAAATACTTTCGTCGGCATAATAGAAGAGGGCAACGTGGCTATCTACGGCGACAGAATTGCTGGAATCGGTAACTATGTTAAAGCTAAAGAGACGATAGATATAAAGGGTGGCTATCTGGCTCCGGGGCTAATTGACGGCCACACTCATATAGAAAGCTCAATGCTCCATCCTGCCCATTACGCGCACGCCGTAGTTCCCAGAGGGATTTCTACGGTAGTCACGGACCTGCACGAAATAACCAACGTAGCTGGATTTGACGGTATTAAATTTGTAATGGACTGGGCAAAGAAGCTGCCTGTGGACATATTCCTAATGGCACCCTCATGTGTACCGGCAACACATATGGAAACTAGCGGCGCCGAAATAACCTCCGAAGGAATCAAAAAGGCTTTAAAAATGCAAAATGTCATCGGACTTGGCGAAATGATGAATTTCCCAGGCGTTATCCACAGTGACAGAGAGGTTCTAAAAAAGATATCTGCTGCCCAGGGTAAAGTCATTGACGGACATACACCTGACGTGACCAATAAACATTTGAATGCCTATATAGCCGCCGGCATCTACTCAGACCACGAATCAACTGCTACAGAAGAAGGCAGAGAAAAGCTAAGGCGCGGAATGCACCTGATGATACGGGAAGGCTCTTCTGAGAAAAATCTGGACGCCCTATTACCCTTGGTTAACGACAAGACTTATAAGCGGTGTTTTTTCGTCGTCGATGACCGCAGTTGTTCTGATTTACTTCGCGACGGCGACGTAGATGATGTTGTCAGAAAAGCAATTCAAAAAGGCCTCGAGCCTATAAGGGCCATACAAATGGCAACTCTAAATACCGCTGAATATTTCAGGCTGTACGACCGGGGAGGCATTGCTCCCGGCTACGTGGCTAACCTGATGACCTTTGCCGACCTGCCACAACTGAATGCAGATATGGTCTTCTATAAAGGCCGCCTGGTAGCTAAAAAGGGCAAATACCTCGGACCCGTGTTAAAAACCTCGGCTGTTGAGCTAGCCGATACGGTCCGCATCAAGCCTTTCGATACAGAAGCGCTGAAATTAACCGCCAGCGGGAGAAGTCTTCCGGTTATCGAAATCATCCCCGGCCAGATACTGACCAAGAAAAGAATCGAGAGAATGAAAATCAAAGATGGCGTGGTGACACCTGACCTGGATGAAGATGTATTGAAGCTGGTAGTTGTCGAGAGGCACAAGGCAAGTGGCCGTATTGGCTTGGGGCTGGTTAAAGGATTCGGCTTAAAACGAGGTGCGATAGCCTCTTCTATCGCCCACGACTCACACAATATAGTGGCAGTCGGCACAAACGACCTGGATATTTTCAGGTCAATAAAAGAAATAGAAAGACTAAAAGGCGGGTTGGTGGTGTGTATAGATGGCAAAATAGCGGCAGCTTTGCCTCTACCTATCGCCGGTCTACTTTCACCGGAGCCTTTGGAAGCTGTGGTGAAAAAATTTAACAATGTCGAAAAAACAGCGTCTACGCTTGGAAATGTCCCGCCGGCTGTGTTTGCGCTTCTTTCTTTCACAGCTTTGCCTGTAATACCTGAACTTAGATTAACCGATATGGGGCTGGTAGACGTAATAGAATTCAAGTTGATTAACACCTCGTGAAAATCCGTAGCCATTTCATGAGTTTCGGGCTAACTTTTAAAATAACGGAGGTGCAGGCAATGAAAAAAACAAGACTTTGTGAACTACTCGGCATTGAATACCCGATAATTCAGGGCGGTATGGTATGGATTGCCAATGCTGAATTAGCTGCGGCAGTTTCCAATGCCGGCGGCTTGGGCTTAATCAGTCCCAATGCCGGTATGAGTCATAATGGCGACCAGGTGGAAAATCTAAAGAAGCAAATAGAAATAGCCAAGGGTCTAACTTCCAAACCATTCGGGGTCAATTTACCCATATTAAACAACCCCCAGATTGAGGCGCTCGTCGACGCGGTTATTAAGGCTAAAGTGAAAGTCGTGGCCACAGCCGCCGGCAATCCAGCCCTGTACACCAGCCGCTTCAAAGAAGCCGGAATAAAAGTCCTACATCTGGTAGCGGCTGTAAGACATGCCCAGAGTGCGGAAAGACGCGGTGTAGATGCGGTTATCGCTGAAGGCTATGAGGCGGGCGGTCACAACGGCCTTGATGAGCTGACCACATTGACTCTGGTGCCGCAGGTCGCGGACGCGGTGTCAATTCCGGTAGTGGCTGCCGGAGGCATCGCCGATGCCAGGGGCCTAGTGGCCGCGCTGGCATTAGGAGCCGACGGTGTTCAGATGGGCACTCGCTTTGTGGCCACTCGTGAGTGTGCCGCCCACCAGAATTTCAAAGATGCTATAGTAAAAGCTACAGATACCGACACAGCGATTACAGGCAGGAAACTTGGACCAACCAGAATACTAAAGAACGAGATAGCCACCAAGCTGCTCGATATGGAGGCGGCTGGAGCTTCGGCTGAAGAGCTTCAAGCTTTTATCGGCAGCAGCCGGTCACGGACAGGACAATTTGAAGGCGACCTTGCCAACGGTGAAGCTTATTGTGGTTCCATAGCCGGTATGATAAAGGAAATAAAAAGCGTCGCTGAAGTAATTCAAAGCATCGTTGAGAACTACGATAAAGTATTGGCCCGCTTGAGATAATAGAGATTGTTAAAACCGGCTTTACACCAGAAACCTGGTTCAATTCTAATAGATTGCAAACTCAGACGGCACGTAGAACTACTATGGTTTTATAATTATGAATAAGCAAGCTCAGCCGGCTTTTTCTGCCCTGGCTCGGGTACTTCGCGCCAATACTCTGATAGCCTCCATCAAGTCCTGACGCCGGCAATCTTTGGTCAGATACCAACTGGCACCAGCATCGAGCGCAGCCCCCACGTAATCACCATAGACCGTAAGAAACAGAATCTTAACTTCAGGTTGGCCTCGTTTTATGCGACGGGTTGCCTCTGTGCCATCTATGCCCGGCATGTGGGCGTCCATCAAAATAACATCTGGAATCAGTTTTTCCGCTTTTGCCACAGCCTCCAGGCCATCCGTAGCCTCGCCAATCACATCTATGTCAGACTGGGGCTCAAGTATACTTTTCAGCCCCTCTCTTACTACTTCATTATCATCGACTATGAGTACTCTAATCTTTTCCATTCTATCTCCTGTATCCGGTCGCGAATCTTCTTTATCTAGTTCTAAGTTTACCGCCTCAATTCGGTTATATAATCGGGAGTATGGCTGGTTTCAACTGGGCAAAAAGGTGGAGTTTAAATCTCAACCTTTTCTCCGATATCCGGTAGTACTTTAGTATGACTCTAAAGGCGGATTATGCCCTTCTTTAAAGCTTGAGTTACGGCTTCGGTACGGTCATTCACTCCCAGTTTTTGAAAGATATTAGTAATATGCGTTTTAACCGTACTCTGGGCAATATTAAGTTCCGCGCTAATCTCTTTATTTGCCGCACCTTTGGCCACGAGGCATAATACTTCCAGCTCTCGCTCAGAAAGCTCATCACCGGACGGCGTCCGGCGGGACAGTTGGGAGAACCGGTCAAGCAGCTTTGATGCTACTACCGGCTGGATAAGTGACTCACCCCGATAAACAGACCTTATGGCTTTAAACAAATCCTCTCTCGGGGCATCCTTAAGGAGATAAGCCCGCGCGCCAGCCTCTATGCCGCTAAATATATAGTCGTCATCGCTGTAAGTAGTCAGGATTATAAATTTGACATCAGGCATAGTCGGGCGAATCTGCCTCATAGCTTCGACGCCGTCCATCTCCGGCATTCGGAGGTCCATCAGCACCACGTCCGGGCTTAATTCCTTGGCCTTATTCACTGCTTCTACTCCGTCCTTAGCTTCACCAACCACCTTAAAGTCACCCTCCCGGCTCAGCATGGCAATCAATCCTTCTCTTACTACCGGATGGTCATCAGCAATCAAAATCTTTATAGCTTCCACTACGAAACCTCCTTGCCGGTAGGAATAACTATCTTCACCAGCGTCCCTTTGCCTCTTTGGCTTTGCACTTCAAACGTACCCCCTAAGCCCCGGGCCCGTTCCCGCATACTTATCAAACCGAAAGTATCACGTTTCTTCTCTCCCTTATCTCCATCATCCGATACTTTATGTTTGAAGCCAACGCCGTTATCTCGAACGGTGAGTTCCGCCGCTGATTCATTAAAAGTGAGATTTACCTCTACTTCAGTAGCTTTGGCATGCTTTCTTACATTGGTCATGGACTCCTGGAAAATGCGAAGAATGCCGGCTTCCAGCTCAGGCGGCAAGTCACGCCTGTCACCCATAATATTGAATTTCACAATCACACCTGTGCTCTGGCTGAATCTGTCTACCTCTTGTTTAATCGCATCAGCTAAGGGCCGTTGTTCTAGAGCCTCTGGGCGTAAGTTCCATACCGAGCGTCTCGCCTCAGCTAGGCTTTTTCTAGCTAGATTTCGAGCCTGGTTTAAATGGCGCTGTAACGCCGGCAAATCACTACCTAATGCTTGTTCTGCTGCCTCAAGCTGCAAAATAATGCCGCTGAACCCTTGAGCCAGCGTGTCATGAATCTCCCTGGCCATGCGGTTACGTTCTTCCATCACTGCCATTTGCCGTGTCTCATCATACAGACGTGCATTGTCGATAGCCACCGCCAGTTGGTCAGCCAGCGTCTGGGCAGTATACAAATCAGCTTCACCAAAAGCATCGACGTCGGTGCTCTCGATATCGAGAACTCCAATAACATTGTTTCCCATCTTCACCGGCACAGCAAGCTCAGACCTGGTGTCTCTTAACGCCTCGACGGCACGATACCTCGGGTTCTCACTTACATCATTGGCTAAAATAGGTTCACCTGTCTGGGCTACCCAACCAACAATGCTCTCTTCATCCACCTCCAGAGGTACTCCGACGGGTATAACGCTTTTCTGTCCGCTTAAACACAGCGCTTTAAGGGCCAGTGTACCGGAAGAGGGCTCCAATAAATATATGTTGACATTATAGAAGTGAAAGGTCTCACGGAGTAAGTTGCCCACATAAGGGAGCAGCTCATCGAGTTTAACAATAGAGCTAATCTTGCGGCTAACTTCGTTTACGGTACGCAGTTGTTCCGCTCTCTGACGCTCCTGCTTGGTTCTCTCAGCAACCTTCAGTTCCAGACCCGTGTAAGATTCTTTTAGTGCCTTAGCCATATTGTTGAATTGTTCCGCCAACTGCTGGATTTCATCTCCAGTCTCGGCCTTAATGTTATAGTCGAGTTCGCCCCTGGCTATGACTTCAGCACCCTTAGTGAGCGCCAGTATCGGTCGGGTAATGGCTCCCGATAGTAAAAATATCACCGCGGTAGCCAGAAGAATCATGCCACCGAAAACGCCAGTGAAAATCCACTGCGTTTTCTGTACCTGCTCATTTATATAGTCATTGGTCGCCTTGATCGTGGAGTTAATATGGGACTCCAGCTCTTCGGCTGGAGCCGAGTACTCGTCGATGTAGGTAGCTGCAGCTACTACAAGATTCATGCCCTTAACGGGTATACAATGCATATATTTTGTCCTTACGTTCCCTTTTTCATCTTTCCAGTCGTAATAGCCTGATGCTTCCCCCTTAAAGCTCCTCTCTACAATAGAGGCAAAGGATACAGGTTCACCACCCACTTTAAGCAAGTTAACGCCGAGCAGCTTGGGGTCCACATCGAAATAGACGGTGCCGGTATTATCATAGACGAATGTTGAACCAGTTTGCCCTACGGTCTGCACCGCTATCTCGCGCAATGTGTCATTCGCCTTCAGTTCGGAGGTGCTTAAGGAGGGATGATACTGCATGAAAAGCCCTATCTCATCGGCAACATATAACGCACGCCGTTGTATTAGAGTCCGGCCCAGGTCTTCCAGAGCGGAGATGCTCTGACGCGCAACTTCTTCTCCCATACTCGTACTATTCAGCTTGACTAGAGAGCTGACCTGATATATGGTACGAAACGCCAGCAAGCTTATGACGCCCAGCGAGATTAAAGACAAGGCCAAAAAAAAGATAAGAATTTTAGATCTTATGCCGAGCCGCACCTTAATTTTACTTTCCCAACCTCCAAACGCTCTTCTGTTTTTTACTCCGCTTGCCATATCAACTTTTCTCCATATTCAAGTAAAACTTTCTGGCGTTCATCTCGTACTTTCTTAGTATCCAGGTATCTCTTTAGAGCTTCAATGGGGCTCAATCTCTGGCTGGTCAATTCACCCAACCTGAGACGTGCCTCCTGCCTTACTTCTTTGGCAATGACGGCGCAGTGAGCTGCTTTGAGAGCCTTGTTTATCTCTACTTCCCGAACAGAAGCTTCCAGAGCGGCAGGCAAGCTTATGTGAACCCTGACTACAGCATTTTCGATAGCCGCATGCTGCTGAGCAATAGCATTCAAAACAGTACCGGTTGGGTCTGCATCTTCAATAGCTATATCCACAGCCACAGTTACGAAGCGCCGGGCATTAACTTCATGGAACTCATAGGTTACGCGCTTTTCTTTACCTCTCATTTCCACATCAACCACATAGAAACCTTTATCTTCATCTTCGTCGCCGAAGTCGAAACGCTCCAGACTGCCGGCATAAACAACAGGTGGGTTTTGAAGTAAAACCTGGTGTCGGTGGATATGTCCCAAAGCGACGTAGTCAAAAACAGGCAGAGCCACATTTCCCAGCAACAAAACAGGGTCCCTCCCCACCACCATACTTCTCTCCGACCCAGGTTTAGCTGTCGACACCGCTACGTGAGCAGCCAGCAATGCCGGCAAGCCCGGGTCAAGTTCTGGAATAAGGTCTAACAGCCTGCGAGTCATTATTTCCTGAAGCCGGTCATTTGCCTGCTCTATGCTGAGATTTTTCGCTTCTTCCCGACTGAGCAATGCACTTCGCTTAAGCCAGGGCAAAGCCACTATCTGAACATTACCCTTTTTAGTCGGTATACGGTAAATATCCGGTCGGTTGCCGACATAAATATGGTTGACAGACAATATATCGAAAATCTCCACAGCGTTAGCTCGACCAATTGCGTTGGGCAGGTCATGATTGCCTACCAATAAGAAAACGGCGATTCCGTTTTCTGATAGCCGTCTGAGCCGTTTGGCAAATTCTCGCTGTTGAGTCTGGGAAGGGTCACGATTCTTGTAAGCATCTCCACAAAACAGAACCAGGTCAACACCATTACCCACCGCATACTCCACTACCTCGTCCAGAGCGTTCAGGACATCAATCAACCTCGTCGATAATCCCGTAGCCGGGTCAACACCACCATAAGTCTCCATGCCCAGATGGAGGTCAGCAAAATGAAGAATCTTCATTGTTCTACAGCATCGGACGCTCTGGTTGCCCACAAAGGCTGCGTGTCAAAAGCTTCGCCGCTTAACTTCGCCTGCAAAATTTTAACTGAGTCTTTTATCGGTAATCTAATCTGCGCCAGGCTATCGCGCTCCCGAATAGTAATCTGATTGTCCTCGAGCGACTTAAAATCCACGGTAACGCAGAAGGGAGTACCGACTTCGTCCTGACGTCGATAACGCCGACCAATGCTCTGGGCATCATCATATTGCGTCACAAAATGTCGACGAAGTTCAGCATATACCTCCCTGGCTAGCGGCGCCAGCTTCTCATTTCTGCTCAACGGCAAAACAGCCACTTTGATTGGAGCCAGCTCACGGTGAAGACGCAAAACCACTCTCGTTTCTCCATCAGCTAAGTCCTCATCATAAGCATCCACTAGAAACGCCAGCAGTGAGCGGTCGACTCCCGCCGAAGGCTCGATAACATAGGGCACGTAGCGCTCACCGGAATCTTCATCGAAATAACTCAAATTTTTGCCGCTGTGTTTAGCATGTTGCACCAGGTCGAAGTCACCCCTGTTGGCTATACCCTCCAGCTCAGCCCACCCCATAGGGAAAAGATATTCGACGTCAAAGCAGCCCTTGGCATAATGGGCCAGTTCTTCATCGCAGTGCCGGCGTAGACGCAGATTGTCCTGTTTGATTCCAAGCTTTAGGTACCACTCAAAGCGCTCCTTCACCCAATAATTGAACCATTCCTCGTCGGTTCCCGGCTTAACGAAGAACTCAATCTCCATCTGCTCAAACTCTCTAGTCCGGAAAATAAAATTACCGGTCGTGATTTCATTGCGGAAGGATTTGCCTATTTGAGCAATGCCAAAGGGCAGCTTTTTCCTGGAAGTAGCCAGCACATTGTCGAAGTTAACGAAAATACCCTGAGCTGTTTCCGGTCGCAGATATACGACACTGGCATCATCTTCCACCGGTCCCATGAACGTCTTGAACATTAAATTGAATTGCTTTGGCTCCGTCAGAGCGCCGCCGCAATCGGGACAAACATTTCCAATTAAGTCGGTAGCTCGCCGTCTAAGGTGACAGGACTTACATTCCACCAACGGGTCGGAAAAGTTCTCCACGTGGCCGCTGGCGACCCACGTCTGGGGATGCATAATTATGCTGGCATCCAAACCAACCATATCATCCCGTTCTTGAACTACTGCCCGCCACCAGGTGTTTTTAACATTTCTCTTTAGTTCGGCCCCCAGCGGCCCATAATCCCAACTGCTGCCCAGGCCACCATAAATTTCGCTGCTCGGGAAAATAAAACCACGCCGCTTACACAGCGAGACGATTTTTTCCATATCTACTTTGCTTTTTTCCTCAGGCAATTAAATATCCTCCGAAGCTTACCCAAGCTTAGCAACTTTATGTCCGAGTGTCAAAAACCCCCAAGTGATGTTTTTACGTAATTGTGTTAGAATCAAAACATACTGGCATTACATAAGCCTAATGATGAAGACAATTAATAATCTCGGATTGCTGTTTGCGTTGTTTCTGGTGCTCCTGATTCCGGCAGGCAACTCGTGTCTTACTCAACCCGTAACTCCACCGTCACCTCCCCCACCCCAACAAGAGGAGCCGTCTCCGGATATGACACCGCCGCAAGCAGTAATCACCGTGGCTCCGGCTGAAACTATTACCTCCGGCAAAGTCACTTTTGAATGGACAGGCAGTGATGACAGGACGCCAACCAATAAACTGACCTATTCATATTATCTGGAAGGCCGCGATAACAGTTATTCTTCATTCACAGCGGACACTACTAAGACCTATACCAATTTGCCCGATGGCACTTATATGTTTTACGTCAAAGCTCATGATGAAGCTGACAATGTCGACTCCACACCGGCATCTGTCAAATTCACCGTGGCTACTCCCAAACCGGAAGGAAAAACCGAGACCGGGACCGTAACCCCGATTGTCAGTACGTTGCTTATAGTACCGAACAGCGATGTCAGCCATATCGCGGTTGGCTATGATAACACAATTTATGCACTTGATTCTCCCCATGCCAGGCTTTACAAGTCAGACCACGGCGGCTACGGTTGGACCGACATATCGAGAGGCCTTGGCGCAGCCGCACCCTGGACCGCACTGGCTATAGCCCCGGATGACCATAGAATAGTTGCAGTAGTGACCAATGGAACTGAAGTATTCGTGTCATCCGATGGTGGCGCCAACTTCGCTGCTACCGGATTAAACGGCAAGCTGAGCGGTAGTGAGCGTGTGCAATGCCTGGCTATCTCCCCGGGTTACGGCAGCCGGGATATTGCTGTAGGCACATCCACAGGCAGCGGCAATGGCAAGGTATGGGTAAACATAATGAATGGCTTTACGGGAGGCTGGCGGGACATGAGTTCCGGCGCCACCGGCTGGTCAAATGCCGACATCTTCGCTATCGAGTATTCACCGGGGTTTGCCGTTGATGGCACCATACTGGCCGTCGCCGCCACCGGGCCTCCTCCGAATTCCGACGGCACTTTTCTGTACATCGGTTTCAGAGACCTCGGCGGAAATACCACAACCTGGAATAATTCCTCAGGATATCCGGTGGAAATATCTCAATCAGGGCAGGATACGCCGGGGACGCCGCTCACCTATGCTGATATAGCCTTGCCCGCAGACTATATTGGAACCTCTCCCGCAAATCGGCATGTCTACGCTTGCTGGAGCGACAACCCGCCGGGAGTAGCCGCCTCAGGCAGTCCAAATGATGATGTGTACCGTATTGACGACACTGTATGCTACAGGCTTCTGGTTCGTACTGATGTCATCTGCAGCCTGGCACACTACGGTATGTTCAGTAGGGGTAAGCTGCTGGCTGGGGCTGTGGCGGCATCGACTGTGTCGCTTTTCCGCGGCCCTCAGGTATACTTTACCTCTAACCCAAGCTCGCCATATCCCACCTGGCAGAACAGCCAGAAGCCGCCCACCGGTCCCGCTCAGGCCCGGGTAGCCTGGTCCGCTGACGGTATAGTTGGTTACTGTGGCACCAGCTCTCCGGCCGGCGGCAGCAATGACCAGAGCGCTTTCTCGGTAAGCATTAATAACGGCTTCACCTGGAACCAGATAGGGCTGATTGACCTTTAGTTTGACACCTTGACTCGCTATCTCCTACAATTTCCATTCGTTATGATTAAAGCCGTCTTATTCGACTTTTACAACACCCTGGCCAGCTACTATCCACCCCGGGAGGATATCTACATTAGCAGTTGCCGTGAACTAGGCATCGACGTAGAAGCCAAAGCGCTATTCACCTCATTAACCGCCGCCGACATTTTTTACCGCAATGAAAACTCCCGCTCGCCTATAGACAGCAAAAACCCAGAGGAAAAAATCAACTTCTACGTCGAATACGTAACCAGAATAATTGGCGGAGCCGGGGCAGAAATTAGCCGTGACGCCGCGCTTCAAATACTGGCTAAAATCAGAGAGTATAAATGGGAATTCAAAGTCTATGATGATGCATTACCCGTCCTAAAAACACTTAAAAAACGCGGCTTAATCCTCGGGCTTATTTCAAATGTTGCTCAGGACATGGAGGCCACGTATACTAAGCTGGGATTGCAGCCATACCTCACTTTCAAAGTAACCTCGGCTGAGGTTGGTTATGATAAGCCACGGCCGGAAATATTCCTGGCGGCGCTTGGGAAAGCTAAAGTCAAGCCCGGAGAAGCGCTATATGTCGGTGACCAATACCAGATAGACGTCGTCGGCGCCCGCGGTGTCGGCATTAAGGCATTGCTCATCGACCGCAACGATTACTTTCCGGACATCACTGACTGTCCCCGACTGCACAGACTCACCGAAATCAAGGAATACATCTGAAGACGAAAACATTCTTCTCCGGGTAGATAGGAGCATCTGCTCCAATCATACCTCAGAGATTACAGAAAATCCTAATTTCCAAATACCAAACTCTAAACAAATCCAAATAACAAATACCAATGACCAAAATATAATACTTCAAAAATTGGATTTTTAAATTTGGCGATTATTCGGGATTTAGGATTTCCGACTGTTCTGGCGAGGCTAAAGCCTCGCTGATATAGTGGTAAACAGTTGAATAGTTGACTTCTATCTAAGCACAGCGACATAGCTATTAAGTGGAACTTTGAGAGCATCGGCCACCGGCTGGCATTTTGCCCTGAGACAGTAGAAAACCTTACCTTCTACCACCAGCTCGGATAAAGACTCGTAGTAACCCATGCCTTTGGCAAAGACAAGGTCTGCGGTATTGAACTCGCGCTTAAACTCCGCTGCCGCCTGAGAAAAATCTATACCCGGTGTTGCCGTACCGGTGGCCAATATCTCGCCCAGCGCGTCTTCAAGCCCGGCTCTTTTTATATCTTCCACGGTAATGTCGTCTTGGACCGGCGCCGACTTAACTACATAGGCAACTGATGCCCGCCGTCTCATCCATCTGACAAGCGGTAAATCGAAAAACATCTCGCCGGCATTATCCGCCAGATATAAAATCCGTCTTGCGTGCTTGATTTTGGCTTCAAAATGCTTCGAATCGTCGATGACGAAATTCACCGGCTCTTTCATATCCTGCTGAATAATATCCAGAGACCTGAAGAAATCGATGGTATTTCCCAGTGCGGCAAACTTGAGGCAGCTCTGAAAATTGCCAGGCTCGACTTTTATCTGCTTCGATAGCTCTCTGGCAACCGCAATCTCCTTATCTTTCATCTCCCGGTAAGGGTCAGGGTTTCCGGTTATCTTCTTCACCGCATCATGGATTTTGGTGGCAACGACAATGGACACGCAGTCCATAGAGAAATCATCACGAAGTATTTCTAGGCTTTCGCTTAAAGCTCTGGCTTTAGCCCGTTCGTCATTTGTCGCCAGCTCTGCAGCCTGATTAGCCAGCTTTTGCAGGCATTCATAACAATTACCAGAAGCTTTCATTTCAAAAAAACGCGCTGAATAGACCGTCTTGGGTTACAGTTGCGGCCTATCGGTTCAACAACCATATAGACGAATTCAGAACGACTGCAAAAGTTACCCACAGCAGATAAGGCCAGAGCAGCACACTGGAAGCTAAAGATATCCTGTAAAACTTCAGAGCTGTGAATAATATAGCCACCCACAGGACCACGATTACAATGAATCCGTACAGAGGCGACTCGAGGCCGAAAAAAACCACCGACCATAAGGCGTTTAGAACCAGCTGTATCAGAAATACAATTAGTGCTATTCTGACCTGTCGATTCTCCAATCCCTTACGCCACACCAGAAATGCAGCTATGCCCATCAGTATATAAAGAAGTGTCCACACCGGGGCAAAGAGCCAGTTCGGCGGACTAAAAAACGGTTTTTGCAGCGTCGCATACCAAGTCGGAATGGCGCTTCGTGTAAATACGGAGCCGATGGCGCCGGCAGCCAGGCAGGCGACAACGCTAACCACCAGCTTCGGGATATCCCTGGTATTCATATTTCGCATTGTACCAGATGGGGCAATTATTTTACTAACTGAGTGGCGAGATTCTTCGCTTCGCTCAGGATAACATCGGCGAAGAGCTCAAAATAACATGTCTCTCCAGATAGATTATGCTAATAATGAGTAGAAAAAAGATCTTAAAGACCATGCCGGCAAATCTACCACCGCAGTAATTTGACGCTAAAAAAAGCTACATACAGGCGAAGTAGATTCTATGAGGCAATACGTGTATGCTTGAGAACCCCATTTGTCTTAAATCCATACAGCAAATGGCGGCTTGTTAATAACCTTGAAATCTCTCTGTGCGGTGATAGTTTTGCATTCAACTGCAACCTCAACAAATACATGATACAAACCCAATCCAAGAATCTCGTCTTGCTCAAAAACCCGAACTAGCCCTTCTGCATCTTCAACTGTTGCAATTCCAAATTGGGATGGGAATATTGATGGTGGTAAGCTTATTCTCTGGGCGGGAGCTATGCCTGCATGGGATATTAAGGATGGTACTATTTCCGCAACAGCATTGCTTCCGTCATTTCCGTTTTTAATAGAAAAACGAACTACTATGTCGTCTGCCACCATTCTGCGAATACCTACTATTTGTAACAAGCGACTTCTAATTTGTGGGTTATATAATTCGCCTTGTAATACTTTTCCGCCCTTCACTTCCCGAACACCAAAATGGATTATCAACTTCGGTTTTCCCAAAAACACTTGAAACACAGTGGGGAGAGCCATTAGTGCTACAACCAAAGCAAGGATGCTGATAATAAAGGCAGCCAGAGCCATGCCTTAATTCTACCACATTGGAGTTTCGCAGCTAATTTAAACCTTAATCTGTCCATAGCGATTATGCTAGAATTAGGAAACAGGTTTTAAAGACCATGCCGGCAAATCTACCACCGCAGTACTACGACGCTGAAAAACGCTATCGGACGGCCAAAACTCCCGAGGATAAAATTGAGGCGCTAGAGACCATGCTGGCTATCATGCCCAGGCACAAGGGCACCGATCATCTGTATGGCGACCTGAGACGAAGAATCGCCAAGCTCACCGAAGAGGCGGAACGAAAAGCCACCACCAGCCGGACCAGCTTCTACATCAGAAAAGAAGGCGCCGGCCAGGTAGCCCTGGTGGGGCTGCCAAATACCGGCAAATCACAACTGCTGGCCGCTGTCACCGACGCCTTCCCCGAAATAGGAGATTATCCCTTCACTACCAAGTCTCCCAATATAGGTATGATGAAATTCGAAAACATTCAAATTCAATTGATAGACACTCCTCCGGTTACAGGCCGCGATTCCCGCGTCTGGCTGAATAACGTCGCCAGAAACGCCGACTTAATAGCCATTATCGCAGATTTAAACAAAAATCCGGTGGAACAGGTTGAGACAACTCTTCAGGAGTTGGATAGTGTAGGCATCGTGCCGGCAGTAAATATGTCTCCAGAAAGCTTGATAGGCAAGCGACCCAGAAAAATGCTGATTGTGGGCAACAAAAGCGACTTAGACACTTCGGATGCCGGCTGGCTCCGATTAAAAACGCGTTACGGTTCCCAGTTCCCTATGACAGCTGTATCAGCCACCAGCGGCAATAATCTGCAAGACCTCAAGATAAGCATTTTTCAAGCGCTGGAAATTATCAGAGTCCACACCAAGAGCCCGGGGCAGAAACCGGATTTGACCGACCCTATAATCCTCAAAACGGGCAGCACGGTAAAAAATGCCGCCGAAGACGTTCACAAGGATTTCAAAGCCAAACTGAAGTACGCCGTCGTGTGGGGCTCAGGAAAATTCGATGGGCAGAGGGTCAGTCAAGACCATTTGCTGAAGGATAACGACATAATCGAGCTACATATCTAGGCGATGCGCCCTCGCCCAGATACCGTACAACACCGCCGCCAGCTCCTCGATATATAAGCGATTTTCCAGCTTCAGCCGCCATTTGTTCGGCACAGCGTCTACGCCTAAATAAGCACCGGCTATAGCCCCGGCCATCGCGGCTATGGTATCAGTATCTCCGCCAAGGCTGACAGCAAATAGAACCACATCTTCAAACGAATCCGAATGAGACAGAAACAAATATATGGCCGTCGGCACCGAGTTGAAAGCTTCCACGCCATTGCCCAGCTCGGCAACAGCTTTAGCCTTATCCGCCTCACCCAGCAGCATGGTCGCGCTCTCTAATTTTTTCTTGTACGTCTCGTGTTGAACAAGCTCACCCAGCCTGCCTAAGAATTCCTGCGATTCAAAGGCTTTGCCTGGTTCAAGTCCTACAGCTAAAGCCACTGCATATGCCTGCAAAGCCGCACCTTCTTTACCCAACACATGGCTGTGGGTAATTTGGCTCGACCTGTAAGCCACCTCTCTCAACATGGTTAAATCGTCATGATAAAAGACAGCTAGCGGCGCAATTCGCATCGCCGACCCATTACCGTAGGAGCCGCCGTGGTATAACTTTTCAGCCGCCTTGTCCCAGGCTTCACCATCCCTTATCATGCGGAATATATTCGGCGGGCCTGGCCCATAGCCGCGCCACGGTTCAATTTCGTAATTCCGAATAAAAACGCGCGCCATGTGCTCACCGTCAAAACCCTCTTTCTGCACCAATGATTCAGCCATACCAATCATCATGTGAGTGTCATCGGTGTAGGCTAGAATTTCCCGTCTGTCTGCCGCCCACTCAATCGCCTCAACCTCAGCCGCGGGCCGCCCCTCAAACCCGGAGCCGACGGCATCCCCCACCGCCGTGCCAACCAGCGCCCCTAAGAATTTACCCCTCAGAACCACCTCATCCATTTGACCACCGCCAAAATCAAGACTTTCGCCACGAGTTATTATATACTAAAGGCCAATACGCCGCTATGAATAGCAAAGTGCTCGAGGAAATCACTCAACTCAAGAACGACGATATACACGGCGCTAGCTGGCTATCACTGCACGCCGTCAACACGCTAATCCTGGCTATCAGCGAAAGCCAGGCTGGAACCGTCGCCGACCTTGTCCAAGAGATTAAAGAGGTAGCCGAGAAGCTGACAAGTGCCAGACCCAACATTACTCCTATAACCAACTATGCTAACCAGTTCCTGCATCAGATTATAACGAGGTCTCAAAATGAGAATAACGTGGAGGCTTTTAAAAGCTTTGCCGAAATTAAAGGAAAGGAACTCGTAAAGTCGGCGACAAAAGCCGTCTCTAAGGCTGTTGAATACGCCTGCGGAATCATCGGCGACCTCGATACGGTAATAACCTGCAGCTACAGCTCCACGGTCTGCCATGTCCTGGAGATGGCAAGGCAAAGAGAAACCAGGTTCCGAGTTATCGCTGCCGAATCTAAGGTCAATGACAAAGCCTACGGGGAAATTACTGCCAAGCAGCTCATGAAATACGAGATTCCAGTTGAAATAGTACCCGACGCGAAAATAAATCTTCGTATATCCAAAGCCGATAAAGCTTTAGTCGGCGCTGACAGCATAACTGCCGATGGCTATCTGGTTAACGGCAAACCGACGTTACAGCTTGCCCAGGCAGCTAAAAACAAAAGGATACCCTTCTATGTGGTCTGTGAGAGTGCCAAATTCACCATCCGGGGTTACATAACAAAATCAACGGAGCTTGAGCCCAGCTTCGATAATACGCCGCTCACTCTGGTAACCGGCATAATAACCGAAAAAGGCACTATGCAGCCAGGACTGGTCATCGCCTACATAGAGGAAAAGGCAGAGGAAATGGCACATCTCTCCGCCTAAGAAGGAGAATAAGTGCTCAAGGTCATTGACACACACGCTCATCTCGACGAGCTGGAAAACCTCGAGTCCGCGCTAAATAAAGCCAAAGAAGCTGGCGTTGTCGCCATTGTCGCTGTTGGCTCCAACCACCAGTCAAACCTGAAGGTGATGACAATCAGCGATAGTCATCCCGGCTTCGTCTATCCAGCTCTCGGTTTACACCCATGGGAACTGGGCAATCTGGACCCTAACGGAATCGACCTCACCCTCAAGTTTATCGAAGAAAAAATCTTACAAATCATAGCTATGGGAGAAATAGGGCTTGACTATGATAGAAGGGTCATCAAAGTGGCCCCGAAAGAGCTGCAAAAAGAGACCTTGAAAAGCCTATTGGCTTTAGCCAGGCGGTACGCCAAGCCGATAACCGTCCACAGCCGCTACGCCTGGAAAGATACCTTTGAACTGGTTAAAGAAGCCGGCATTGAAAAAGCTGTTTTCCACTGGTTCACCGGGTTTTCAAGTGTACTTAAAAATATACTGGAAGCAGGCTATCTCATTTCAGCTACTCCAGCCGCAGAATACCATGAGGAGCATAGACGGGCTATAAGGGAAACACCGCCGGATAAACTACTCCTGGAGACAGATTGTCCGGTTATGTACGGCAGAGAAAACAAGTATCGCTCCCAGCCTGCAGACATCACAAGAAGTCTTAAGGCGGTGGCACCGTTGAAAGGAACTGACGAGTCCACTATTGCTCGGCAGACGACACACACTGCCATAGAATTCTTTCGCTTGAGCGCCCAGGAATGTAGACTTTGCCACGACATGGTAAATGGAGTAAAATAGCTACTTAAGAATTCAAGAGAAATAAGAATTCAAGAGAAAGCTGAGAGGAGCAAACTAAACAACTCAGTGAAAGCTGTGGTCCTCGTTGGTGGCGAAGGCACCAGGCTACGTCCGTTAACTTATCTTACAGTCAAAGCCATGGTGCCTGTTCTGAACAAGCCGTTCATCGAATATATCATCCGACACCTTAGCCACCACAACATCAGCGAGATTATCTTAGCCATAGGATACCAGCCCGACCGTATTACCGAATATTTTACCGATGAAAGTCAACTTGGCACAAAGCTCGTTTACAGCATCGAAACAGACCCACTGGGCACTGCAGGGGCTGTCAAGAAAGCTGAGCCATATATAGACGATACTGTCTTTGCCATGAACGGCGATATCTTCACTGACCTGAACTTTACCGATATGTTAGTTTTCCACAAAAAGAGGGGCGCCAAAGTAACCATAGCCCTGACGCCGGTAGAAGACCCCACTCGATTCGGTGTTGTAGAAACCGACAGCAATCAGCGCGTTACCCGCTTCGTAGAAAAACCGCGTCGCGAGCAAGTAACCAGCAACATGATTAATGCCGGAGTTTATGTCATCGAGACTGAGGTCCTCAAGCGTATACCAGAAGGCAAACGCTGCATGTTTGAACATGATATCTTTCCCTCACTGGTAGCTGAACGAGAACCTGTTTTCGGTTATACTACTGATGTCTACTGGATGGATATGGGTACCCCCGAAAAATATTTACAACTGAACGGCGACTTGCTTAGCGGCAAAAGCACCCAGGTTAGCTTTAAACCAACAGACATCCGTATTGACAAACAAAGCAATGTCCATCCACAGTCCAGTTTGTTCGGACCCATACTCGTTGACAAGAACTGCAATATAGGCAAAGGGGTTCAACTCAAAGGGCCGGTAGTTATTGGCCCGGGATGCAATATTCATGACGGTGCCAGCATTGAAAACTCTGTTATATGGCAAAATGCTACCATTGGTGAGCAAGTCGTCTTAAAAGATTGTATTGTAGCCAGCAATAGCTGCATTGATAATAATGCCCATATGCAAAGCGCCATCATCTCACAGACAAAAAATTAATAATATATTTCCTAAATAACCTATTCAGGAGGCTGATATCAATGTCCGAAAATATAATTAACGTAGACCACAATAGCTTTGAAAAAGCTGTTTTAAATTCACAAATGCCGGTGCTGGTTGACTTCTGGGCGCCCTGGTGCGGCCCATGCAAGGCAGTTGCTCCCATCGTCGAGGAGTTAGCCAAGGAATACAAAGGAAAAATAGAATTCGCCAAGGTGAATGTAGATGAATCTCCATTCGTAGCCTCAAAATATGGGGTTATGAGCATCCCCACCATTATGGTTTTTAAAGGTGGAAAACCTATGCAGCATGCCATCGGCTACCAGCCCAAGGCACAGCTGAAGAAACTGCTCGATAACGAACTGGCGAAACAGGCCAATCAATGAACCAGATTTCCTATATTGTGGCGTTTACCGGCGGACTGCTTTCCTTCTTTTCACCCTGCGTCCTGCCACTGGTGCCAGCCTATCTGGCCAATCTGGCTGGTATTACCGCCATAGACCCTGATAGCAGGAAAAGCTTCCTGCCGGCTTTGTTTCACTCCCTCGCCTTCGTGCTCGGCTTCTCTATAATCTTCATTGGCCTGGGCGCGTCAATCGGCTTAATAGGCAACACCATAACTGCCCATTCATTACTGCTCCGCTATATTGCCGGCGGTTTGATTATCGCCTTTGGTATTTTCCTTATTGCTGCCTATAAATTACCGTGGCTGAACTATGAAAAACGCCTCAAAACAACCGCCGGCAGCAACCCGGGCTACTTACGCTCGGTCGGTATCGGGGCTGCCTTTGCCCTGGGATGGACACCCTGCATCGGCCCAATATTGGGTGCCATTCTTATGCTGGCCTTTAACTCTCAGACTGTAGCAGAAGGTGCCCTATTGCTCACCGTGTACTCGTTGGGTTTGGGTATTCCCTTCATCGTGCTTGGCCTCGCCTGGGGAGCTATAATGCCGTTATGGAAAAGTATAAACCGCTACCTCGGAGTTATTTCCATAGTAAGTGGTGCGCTGCTTATAGTCGTTGGTATACTAATGCTGACCGGTAATCTGGCGTGGCTAGGTCAATTCGTCCCGGTTGAACTCGGCCAATGAAAGGAGCGTCTATTAATTGCAAATAAAAACATCGATAGTACTGGCGGTCGCTGCCCTGATATTGATGGCAATGGTCGGTTGTGGCACAACCCAGATACCCCAAGTAGGTGATAAAGCTCCCGCTTTTACTCTGGAAAGCATTGAGGGGAAAAACATAAGCTTGAGTGATTTTCAAGGTAAAACAGTATTAATTGTGTTCACCAGTGTCAACTGCAAAGAATGTGAAACTCAAATACCTTATTTAGTTGGAGCCTACCAGCAAGAAAATGGAAAACTAGCGGTCTTAGATATCTACCACATGATTTACGACCCCAGATTAGTCAGGGATTACGTAACCAACAAGCAGTTCACTACCTTCCCCGCTCTCCCCGACCCGAACAATACAGTTGCCAATGCTTACGGCGCCACACGCTACCCGCCAACAAATTTCATTATAGACGCAGCAGGAATAATCAAGTATAAAAAGATAGGGCGTTTCCAGAGTCAGGAGGAAATTGAGGATATACTCAAGTCCTTATAGCAGCCGCGCTGCAGCGAGGCCAAGGCTCGCAGATAGAGCAATAAACTAAAAGACTCCTAGTTTCGTTTTTCTATAGGAGGTATAATATAAATAATTGTATAGTCTTTAATTCGGGATACAGAAGCGACTGGGAAACAGGAGCATAGTGCCAGGGATAATAAGATGTCCTAGTTGCGGCCAGGAAATCGATTCGAACAGTCGGTTCTGTGTACATTGCACTGCGAGAATATGTCCCGGTTGCCACGGGCCTGTCCCTCCAAGAGCGATTTACTGCCCGCACTGCGGTTTTTCGGTTGGTCCGGCAGTGCCCGGCGCCGCAGAACAGCCACCGTCTGTACCAACACCCAGACCGTTTACGCCATCACAGGGTGGCATAATTGGGCCGCAGTCCAGACAATTTCCTTCATCGCAAGGCGGCATAACTGGACCACAGCCCGGACAATTTCCTTCGTCGCAAGGTGGCATAATCGGACCGCAGCCCGGACAACCGCCATCATATCCCGGGACAGGAGGCACCATCCCGGGCACACCAATCCCCCAACCCATACCACCCCAGCAATACGGGACTGGCGAACCGCAGCCGGGAGCTTACGGTTCACCCGGCGGTAAGCCATATGCCGGTATGCAGCAACCGCCCATTACTGATAGAAGATTTAGGGACACGGGTCCGATACGGGTAAGGCGGTTTTCTCCGGCTCTGGTTATTATCATTCTCATTGTCGCTGCAGTCGGCCTTTCAGGTTTCGCCGTCTACAAAGCTGGCTGGCTGGAAACCCCGCTTAATAACGTCCAGAAATTTGTTAGCGGAATGAAGCTACCAGGGTGGTTACCTTTCGGCAACAAAGATACTATACCTCCTACCATTCAAAAAGCCTCGGTTTCAAACGTGACCATGGCCGGCGCAGTCATAACCTGGCAAACTGATGAACCGTCTACCAGTCAGGTAATGATTTGCGAATCAAGCGGTGGCTGCACCTGGACCGAGCTTGATGAAAATTTAGTTACCGACCATTCAGTAAACGTAGCTGACCTGAAGCCCAATACGGCCTATCACTTTACCGCTACCTCAACGGACGCGGGAGCGAATCAAGGGACTGCTGAAGGCGATTTCACGACCTCAGGTCAAGCCACAACAGCATCGTTGGTTATTTCGGGAATACAAGTATCCAACATCACCGACTTAGCGGGTACCATAAGCTGGATGACTGACAAACCTGGTACCAGCCAGGTAATATATGGCACCACGAATGCCTATGGCGCAACCACAACACTTGACCAGAATTTGGCCACCAGTCACAACGCCACATTAGCCGGCCTGACGCCAAGTACTACCTATCACTTCAAAGTTACGTCGCAAGACGGCAGCGGAAACGAAGCGACGTCTCAAGACCAGACTTTTACTACTCACAGCACTGTGCCGACTTCAACAGAGGTAGGTACCGAGATTGGCATGCACGCTCCTGAGTTCACTTTGTCGACACTCGATGGCAAACAGGTAAGCCTTACTGAGCTTCGAGGCAAGATGGTGATACTGAACTTCTGGCAGGACATCCAGCAAAGCAGAAATGAGCTGTCCGTGATACAGGAAGTTTACGTGAAATGGCCTCGGGACAAGCTGGCGGTACTGGCTATCAGTTGGAAACAGACTCAGGCAGTCACTCAGGCCGTTGCTACTAACAAAGGGCTGACTTTACCAGTTCTTCTTGATGAAACAGGGGAAGTGGCGGCAAAATATAATGTTACTAAAAGCCCGGCCACTTTATTTATCGATGCCCAGGGAATTGTCAGGGATACGATTAACTACCCCGCCACTTTAAAAAGTCTCACGCAAGTAGAAAGCATACTTAATTCCATGCAATGATATACATGACTGCCCTTAATCCATAAAATTCCGACTTAATCTCAAGAAATTCTTGCTCAACTATGACTAAAAGCTTAAGGTGAATAATATGTTAGAGAATGATAGTATTGAACAGAGCGATCCTCAAGAAGCCAAACACAACGCCGACGAACCGGAAGATATAGTTAAAAAACCTCGGAAAAGACGGCGCCGGCTACCAGCTAAAAAGCAAGTTACCCTAGCCGGGTGGTGGCCAAAGATAGCTATTGCCGCCATCATCTTGTGCCTGGTACTTGCAGGGTTCAGTATCTTTATGGTTAATAGAGATAAAACAGTTCCCGTAATTCAAAATGTATCAATTTCCGATATAGCCCAAACAAGCGCCCTTATCAACTGGCAGACTAACGAACCTGCCGCCAGCGAGGTCACCATTTGCAGCTCCAACAATTGCACTTCGTTAAAACTAGACGAATCACTGGTTACTAATCATTCCGCTACAGTCACTGACATCGAGCCGGGTACAAGATATCAGCTTACTGTAGTGGCGAGAAATAAACAAGGTAAAGAAGCCAGCTTTGCCTTAGAACTTGTAACACCGCACAAGCCAGCAGCCGCGGTTGAAATAGGCCCTGAAATAGGAGAACGCGCCCCTGATTTTACCTTGCCAACCATTGACGGCAAAGCAACGAGCTTGAGTCAGTTTCGCGGCAAGATAGTAATGGTGAACTTCTGGGAAACTACATGCAGTGCCTGCGCCGGCGAGATGCCAGACATACAAGCAATCTTCGACACGTGGTCAAGTGACAACCTGGAGATACTCGCCGTTAATCATGGAGAACGAGAAGCATTTGTACAGAGCTTTATTGATAGTAAAGGACTGACTTTCCCCGTATTGGTCGATTCAGACCAAGCAATCAGCAATGTGTACCAGGTATCCACTATCCCCACTACCTTTTTTATCGACGCCGATGGCATTATTAAGAGAATCAAGTCAGGACGCTTTACGAGTCAATTTGAGATAGAAACCATACTCAAGTCCCTCTGAGCACAGCTTGGCCAAATTATTGAATTCGATCTTTTTTACAGCCTCGATTCTCTGTCTAGACACCCTGGAAAACTAGAGAAAGCGCTATACTGTAAGCTGAATTATAATTGCAATATCAGTATTTTGTAATATAAAATAGCTGGACTCCGGAGTGAGTTATGAAAAGACGTAAATGGTACACGCTGCTAGTCCTGGGACTGGTTTTTATTGTATTAGGCTCGGCTGTAGCCTGCACCAAATCTGAAAAAGTCCAATATGCGCCTGATTTCACGCTGCAGAGCGTAAATGAGGCGATTGTTAATCTGAATGATTTTCGCGGCCGGCCGGTCATGCTTACCTTCTGGCGAATTAATTGCTCCGCTTGTGAATTCCAGATGCCTTTTACACAGGAGCTTTACAATAAGTGGTCGAGCGACTCGCTGGCAGTGCTAACTATTAATGTCGGAGACAGAGCATCCGACGTTAAAGACTATATGGCTAGCCGTGGAATAACTTACCCTGTACTGCTCGACCAGCAAAGCAAAGTCGCCCAGGCCTACGGAATCGTTGGTGTGCCGACGACCTACTTCATCGATGGTAAAGGCGTACTAAAGGCATACCAGATTGGTGCCTTCCAGAGCGAAGATGCCATGGAAAGCGCTATTAAAAGCGTGTTCTCATCAATAACACTAAGTCCTAAAACTGAAACAAGTCCTGAGATTGGAAAAGTTGCCCCGGATTTCACCCTGGAAACCATTGATAGTCAAAGTATCTCATTGAATGACTTCCGAGGTAAAACTGTATTATTGAACTTCTGGGTGAGCTCGTGCGATGCCTGTGTATCGGAATTACCTTACTTGCAAACAGCCTCTGACAACCGAACAGACCAGCAAGCGGTCATACTCACTGTCAATTGTGGGGAAAGCAGCCAGACTGTGCACAGCATAGTTGACCGCTTGAAACCTTCCTTCCCTGTGCTGCTTGACCCAGAAGGAACAATATGTACAGCATATAAGCGCGGTGCCCCCACAGCTTTTCTTATCGATAGCAACGGCATTATCCGGGCGATAAAAGATGATGCTTTCGAAAACCCGGGCGAAGTAGAGAGCATGCTAGATTCTCTGCAATAGAAGCCGGGCAAGTTGTTCTTACCACCTTCCATAAAAGCAGGGACATGAGATTTTTAGGTGCGCTGCAGGATCTGGCCAGAGGATTAGGCGCGCTGCTCCTCGTCGTGGTTGCCGGCACCATCGGCTACAGGCTAATCGAAGGTTGGTCGTTCATGGACTCCCTGTTCATGACAATTACAACTATAACCACGGTGGGATACGCCGAGGTACACCCTCTGTCGAAAGCCGGACAAATATTCACTGTTTTCCTGATTCTGGGCGGGGTCGGCACTGCCTTTTATATTCTCACCAGCCTAGTACAGTACATGCTTGAGGGAGAATTCGGAATTAGAATAGGGAGGCAACGTATGGAAGCCAAAATAAGAAGACTGAGTAACCATTTCATCGTCTGCGGCTACGGGCGAGTTGGACAGGCAATTGCCAATATACTCAGGCAGCAAGGGGTTAAACTTGTAACTATCGACCGAGACAGAGAAGTTGTCAACAAGGCACAACGAGCAGGTTATTTGATAATTCACGGTGATGCTACTAAAGATGAATCGTTGAAACAGTCACGGATAGACAGCGCCAGAGGTATAATTATCGCCCTGGGCGATGACGCCGATATTATTTATACCACACTTGCTGCCAAAGAGCTAAATGCGATGTTACCTATAGTCGCCCGCGCCAATAATGAAGACGCCGAGAAAAAATTATTGCAGGCCGGTGCCCACCGTGTTGTAGCTCCAGAAATCATCGGCGGAGCACGAATGGCCAGGCTAGCCCTGCGCCCACAAGCTGTGGAATTCATTGAGGCAGTCTTATTCGGTAAAGAGAAACAACTTCTAGTAGAGGAGATAGAGGCAGCAAAGAGCTCACCACTGGTCGGCTCTACAATAAAAGAAATAGAAGAGCAATTTGCGGGAATAAGAATTCTGGCTTTGAAAGAGAAGAATGGAACATTGATTCCGAATCCAGGCCCGCACAGCATTGTTGAAAAAGAAAGCAGTTTAATCGCCTTCGGTACATTTGAGCAACTGCAGTCCATCGAGGGATGCTGCCAGCCGGGCAGAACAAGAACGCAGACAGTTAAAAAGCCCCGAGCCAATAGATAAATTCACACTGTTGTCTTCCGACACGACCTGCAGAAAAAATCAAGCCGACTGCAGTCACAAAGCCGGTCACTTATGCTAGAATAGGCACCAAAAGGAGAGGATAAATGATAAAGACACGCATGACTGAGATATTTGGAATAAAGCATCCTATCATGCTAGCCGGGATGAACTGGATAACTGAGCCGGAGCTGGTCGCTGCAGTTTGCAATGCCGGTGGATTAGGTGTTCTGGCCACCGCCGCCACCACACCGGAGGAGACACGAAAAAGCATCAGACAAATTAGAAAGCTTACAGATAAACCGTTCGGCGTCAACCAGGTCCTTATTGGTCCCGGAGCAAAACAGAACATAGATGTAGCCATTGAGGAAAAAGTCCCCATCATAAACTATTCATTGGGAAAGCCATGGTTCATTGAGGAGGTCCACAAATATGGCGGGAAAGTCTTGGGCACCACAGCCATCGCCAGACACGCGGTCAGAGCAGCAGAATTAGGTTGCGATGCTATCGTAATCACCGGTCAGGAGGCGGCAGCTCATGGAGCTAATGCTACCTCGATGGTGTTAATACCTCTCGTATCCAGTCAGATAAAAGTTCCGCTTATAGCTGCCGGTGGATTCTACAACGGCAGAGGACTAGCCGCCGCTCTAGTATTAGGGGCTGACGGCATATCCATGGGGACCAGATTTATGCTGTCTAAAGAGAGTCGGGTCCACGATAATTTTAAAAAGCTATGCCTCCAGGCTACTGAACAGGATACGCTGTACAGCGACCGGTTCGATGGCATGCCCGGCAGAGCGTTGAAAACCAAAGTGACTGAGGACATGATGAAGAGCGGATTACCGTTAACGGAAGCATTTAAGGGAGCCAGGGAAATAAAGCAATTGCTTAAGCTATCATTCTGGCAATTCGTACGCCTCAGCTTTCAGATGATGCGGTCAGATGAGGGCTCGCCTCTTATGGTTCAAGCTCGTCAGGCCGCCGGCACGAGGAGACACCTGAAAGCAATAAATGAAGGTAACGAACAGGAAGGTATTCTATTTGCCGGAGAATGTTCCGGTGCAATAAATGAATTGCTCAGCGTTAAGCAGATTATCGACGGAGTAATAGCCGAGGCCGAAGAGACACTGGAAGCAACCAGAAAAAAGATTGGGAAATCATAGAGGGGCTACGGTCTCACAATGTAGGGCAACGCCAGCCTACAGTATTTAACTATCTCCACCATGGAGTCGCTGCTGTATCTGGCTTAGAATACGTTCGGCCTCCCGTACCATCGTCTCCAACAGTTCCCGACAGCTGACGATTTCTTTAATGAGACCGATAGACTGACCGACAGCGAAGGGCGCTCCATCGACATCACCGTTTTCCCAGGCTTTCTCGGAGCGCTTGCCGGATATTAAAGGTATTATCTCCTCCAGCCCCTCATGCCGCCCCTCGACCTCCAGTACCTTGCCGACTAATTCGTTTTTAAGTGCCCGCATCTGCAAATCGATTGTCCGGCATATAAGCGTGGTATCATTTTCCTGACGGCGAACGATTTCCTCTTTGATTTTGGGATGTGCCGTACACTCCTCCGTGGCGATAAACCGTGAAGCCATCATCACCCCTTCTGCACCGAGAACCAGGGCGGCAGCCAGGCTTCTGCCGTCAGCTATACCTCCGGCGGTAATAACCGGTATTTTCACCGACTCGGAAATTCGCGGAGTCAGCAGCATTGTCGTTACATCGTCATTCAACGGGTGCCCCCCTTCTTCGAAACCGGCGGCAATAACTGCATCATAGCCAGCTTCTTCAGCATGCCTGGCATGCCTCACGGAACCGACTTTATGTATCAGTTTGACACCAACTTTCTTCGCCTGGCTGATAGCATCCATGCCCAGATATCTATCTAACGGCGCACCCGAGATTTCAATTGCAGCCACCCCTTTTTCGCAGCAGGCTTGAAAATAATCCTGGTGCATTTCTTTGGTAATCCGCACCGAAGGCAGCAATGTAATATTCACGCAGAATGGCTTATCCGTGAGTTGCCGCGTTTTATCTATGGCTTTGCTAAGTTCATTTCCGGAGCCATAGTTTCCGGACGTCAAATTGCCGAGTCCGCCGGCGTTCGAAATAGCGGCACAGAGCTCAGGTTTAGCCAGCCACATCATACCGCCGCACATAACCGGGTGTTTGATACCAAGAAGTTTCGTCATTCCAGTTTTCACGGGTCGCCTCCAAACACTAAATATGCTTACCTCTACGCAGGCACAATTATAGCCCAGCGAAAGCAACGATAAAAGAACATAAAAAAGATTTTGCTTCACTTCATCACTTCTGTTAGACTGCTAGTGGCTATTTGCGGGTAAACAAATCCTTTTGCAAAGGAGTCCTATCGATGAGAACAAGAATGACTGAATTATTCGAGATACAACATCCCATTATGTTAGCCGGCATGGCTTTCGTCAGCCTACCCAAGATTGTAGCTACTGTTTCTAACGCGGGCGGTTTGGGTATGTTCAACAGCGTGGCCAACACGCCCGACCAGATGAAAGACATCATCAAAGAGATTAAGTCACTCACCGATAAGCCGTTCGGTATAAATGTTACGTTGCTCTTCCCCAACGCCAGAGAGAACGCAGAAGTAGCTATGGAAGAAAGAGTGCCCATCCTGAACTATGCGCTGGGGAAAGGCGATTGGCTTATCAAAGCCGTGCACGAGTACGGCGGTAAGGTAATAGCCACAGTAGCCACAGAACGTCATGCACGGCGCGCTGAACTGGATGGAGCTGACGCAATTGTTGTCACCGGCCTAGAGGCAGCGGCACATGGTGGCGAACCTACATCACTGGTGCTTATACCTCTAATTGCCAGCCAGGTGAAAATTCCTATCATTGCCGCCGGTGGTTTCTGCGATGGCAGAGGATTGGCAGCGGCTTTGGCTCTGGGTGCCGACGGCATATCTATGGGCACCAGGTTCATGCTTACACAGGAGAGCCCGGTAGCTTTAACCGTTAAAGAGGTCGGTGTTAAAGCTACGGCCGAAGACACCTTTCGCTCAGATAAAATCGATGGCCTGCCCGGCAGGTACTGGAAGAATAAAGCTGCTACGGAGCGCGCAGAAGGAAAGGTGTCACTGACTCAAGCGGTGTCCAGCGGATGGCGAATAAAGAAAATGCTGGATGTTCCCTTCTTTAAACTTTTCCTAAGCGGTTTAAAGCAGAGAGGTGTCCAAGACCTGGCCCGTCAAGCTGTCAGCGTCGATTCTCTTAAGGCCCTACAGGAGCCCGGCGACGTGAATGATATAGTCGTGCCCCTGGGGCAGGTCGCCGGTAGGATAGACGATATACCTACGTGCCTGGATCTAATTGAAAAAACAGTCTCCGAAGCCGAATGGGTAATAAAAAGACTGAGAGAACAAGTCACTTCTTAAAAACAGAATTGCTCAAGTCGGTTGCCCTACCAAAAATTAACTAATATCTACCAGACAACCGAACTTGCCTGAAGCCACCAGACAGTCAAACATCTAACAGGTCAATTATTTCTTTTTAGCGCCGGCTTTCTTGGCTGGCTTCTCAGCCTTTTTGGCATGAGCCGCACAGGTCTTACACATAGCCTTAAACCCCTTTCTACTATTTGAGTCCTTATTTTTAACTATATCATCTACCAAAACAAACAGCCAATTTCCCCGATTTTTTACAGCAACGGTCTTGACCACCCCTACACCAAGCAGTAGAATGCCACAAAGTATAATAGACGCGTCGGAGCTGTCGAACAGTAACATGTTAACCTGCAGGAAAGCAACGCCGGATGATTTGGGACAAATCACCGAAATTTACAATGATGCTATACAAAAAACCACAGCTACATTTGACACTGAGCCCAAGAGTCTTGAGCAACAAGAAAGCTGGTTTGCCAACCATGATGCCAGTCATCCCGTATTAATTGCCGAAGAGGATGGACTTATCCTCGCCTGGGCATCTTTGAGCCAGTGGTCTGACAGATGTGCCTATTGTGATACTACCGAAATATCGCTTTACGTCAAGGAAGAATACCGCAGAAAAGGAATTGGGAAACAACTTATGAAAGCGATTATCCAGGAGGGTAGGGCAGCAGGCTTACACACAGTAATTGCCAGAATAGCCGGCAGCAACAAAATAAGTGTCGACCTATGCAAATCTTTCGGGTTCCAGTATATAGGAACCATGAGGGAAGTAGGCAAAAAATTTGGCCAGTTGTTGGACGTACATCTAATGCAGCTAATCTATTGATATTAGGCACAAACTCAATTACTAAATTATGTCTCAAAATCTTTCGTCACAACTTGAAAAGTACCTGCCGCCGCCGGTTCTAGCTCTGGTAAAAATTGCCGGCAAAGAGGCCAGCGAGCTGGGGCAGGAGCTATATCTTGTCGGCGGGGTGGTGCGCGACCTGTTTCTGGGGCGTGCTAACTTCGACTTCGATTTAGTTGTCGAGGGAGATGCCATCAGCCTAGCCCGAAGGTTCGCCAAAGACAGCCAGGCAAAGTTAAAGATTCATTCTCGGTTCGGCACTGCCAAACTTGATTATCCCGGTTTCAGTCTGGACTTAGCCACCGCCCGCAGTGAAACCTATAGCAAACCGGGAGCTCTGCCCACCGTCAAGCCGGGCAGCCTCAAAGACGACCTCATCCGCCGTGACTTCTCCATCAACGCCATGGCTCTGCACCTCAACCCCCAACGATTCGGCGAGCTAATCGACCTGTATCACGGCAAAGAAGACCTCGAACGTAGCCTCATCCGTATACTGCACCCAAAAAGCTTCATCGACGATGCCACCCGAATCTTGAGGGCGATACGCTACGAGCAAAGGTTAGGCTTCAAGCTGGATGCGGAAACAGAAAAATTGCTCCGTCGGGATGTGGCTATGCTCCATACCATAAGCGGCGACCGCATAAGGCATGAGTTGGAGCTAATACTGAAAGAAGATGAACCGGAACGAGCCCTCAGACGAGCTGAAGAGCTGGGAGTCCTCAGTCAACTGCATCCATTGCTCAAAGGCAACGGTTGGCTGGCTAAAACATTCGCTAAAGCCCGGCAGATAGGCAAACGGACATCACTTCCAGCACTTTATCTATGCCTGCTTATCTACAACCTGACTGAAAAGGCGAACGAGCAGTTCATCTCACGCCTCAACTTCTCCAAAAACTCGTCTCAAGCCATGCGACAGACGCTGCAACTTAAGGCACAACTTCACAACCTGGCAAATCCCAGGCTAAAGCCCAGCGACATTTACCAGTTACTTCAAGACTATTCAGCGCCAGCCATTCAAGCCAATGCTCTGGCATTGGAATCTCCGACAGCGAGCCAGCAACTGCACTTGTATCTAACCAAATTGCGTTATGTAAAGCCAATATTGAACGGGGAAGACCTGAAAAGAACGGGCATTCCCGCCGGACCCAAAATAGGCGATATTCTAAGCGCACTTCACAGGGCGCGACTTAACAGTGAAGTGCGGACCAGAAAAGACGAGGAAAGATTGGTTCAAAATTGGCGACATGCCCAATAAAACAAGTTCGATTACACCATCTGTGGGATAATAGTAGATACAGCATAAGCTTCAAGCCCCTGCCAACTAAGTAGACTGCGAATTTTCTCAGCTTCGGCTTCAGCATCTACCGAAGCAAACAGAGCCGGCCCCGAGCCAGCCAAATGTATATCCTTAGCACCAACTTCGGCAAAGCGCTCCCGGTAAGTTTTAAGTCCGGGAAAAGCATCAAAGGCTACCTTGTCAAAAACATTAAAAAACAGGCTGGAAGCAATCTGCTTATCCTTAGACCAGCTTTTCACTGCTTTGTCAACTAAATGCCCGTTGGTAAAATGCCCGGTGTCCAAACGAGTATAAAGCTCCTGTGTTTTATCAGATATTCTGGGCAAAGGTGGTATTAGCAAGACAAACCAACTCGTCGCCGAAACCGGCAAAGGCGTTACCTTTTCGCCTCTGCCCTCTATCAAAGCCACACCCCTATGTATAAAAAAGGGTACGTCCGAGCCCAATCTGGCCGCCAGCTGGACCAGATCCGAAGTTGTCATATTCAATTCCCAAAGACGGTTTAGAGCCAGCAAAGTAGCTGCTCCATCGCTGCTGCCACCGCCCAGACCTGCACCCCAGGGAATCCGCTTCTCTAGCTTAATCCTGGCTCCTCTCTGGCAACCGCTGACCTCTCTGAGCAGTTCAGCCGCTTGAACCACCAGGTTATCCGAAGTCTGAAGACTCGGCTCACTGCATTCCAGGGAAATCGCATCAGCAGACTCGAAAGAAATGACATCGCACAGACTGATTGTCTGAATCAGGGTGCGAATCTCGTGGTAGCCATCGTCACGCCTGCCCAGAACTTCGAGGACAAGGTTAATTTTAGCTGGCGCCAGGTACTTCAGCATTGCATCCCAACCTTTTTTGAAACCGCCAAAACCTCGTACAGCTTCGCCCATTCTTCCAGGCTGAGCGTCTCCGCCCGGCGTTTAGGGTCTATATCAGCCTGATTCAAAAACGGGGCAACTTCAGCCGGTTTCATGCCCAAACCATGCGCCAGCGAATTATGCAATTGTTTCCGCGGTGAACTAAAGCCACTTTTGACCACTTCGAAAAAGCCGTTCATGTCAGCCACTTTAACCGCAGGCTCGGGCAACACATCAAAACGCAGTATAACCGAATCAACTTTCGGCTGAGGATAAAAACATCGAGACGGCACATACGATATTATCCTAATCTGACTATACACCTGGAGGCTGACAGCCAGCAGAGACATCTTTCCCGGGCCGGCAACAATGGCTTCGCCAACTTCCTTCTGCACCATCATCACCATCAAAGATGGCTTCGGCGAGGCTTCTACAAAATAACGCAGCACGGGTGAGGTAATATAGTACGGCAGATTAGCCACCACTTTATACTTGCTTTTACCGCCTAAAAGTTGCGACAGTTTGACTTTGAGTATATCAGCATTAATGACACGTAAATTTGACAGCGAAGCTAGTCGACGCTGCAGCAGAGAAGCCAGCTCGGCATCGAGTTCCACAGCGATGACATTGCCGGCATGCCGGGCTAGCTGACCGGTCAATATGCCCAGGCCTGGCCCAACTTCAATTACGGTGTCTCTAGAGGAAAGCTCAGCAGCTTCAACGATGGTGCTTAAAACTCCCTCGTCAATAAGGAAATGCTGGCCCAGGCTTTTCCTGGCTTTGAGGCCGGACCGGCGAAGCAGATTCTTGACCTGAGCTGAAAATGATGATGTTTTATCAGGCACTTGACGCCTTCAAACTTTGAGCTTAAGTATTCTCCGGGCGTTCTTATACAGGACCTTCTCTATCACCTCCGGTTTATAGCCGCCGCTTTCAAATTCCTGCAACCATCGCTTCGGTGGAATTTCAGGATAATCCGAACCAAACATAAACTTATCCTGGAGGCGCCCGTTGACCTCTCTCTTTATAACTTCGGGGAAATACTTCGGCGCCCAGCCAGAGAGGTCGGCATAGACATTGCCTTTATGTAGCAAAACTGCGATTTGCTCTTCATGCCACGGCCAAGCAGGATGAATCATGATTATAGTCAGCTCAGGGAAATCCGCCGCCACATCATCGATATACGGAATAGGCATGGTGTATTTTAGACGTATCCCGTAACCGCCGGGCATGCCGGCCCCGGCTCCGGTAGTCCCGGTGTGAAAAGAGACCGGTATTTTCAGCTCAACGCACCTCTCATAAAGCGGATAAAACCGCCTGTCATTGGGGAAGAACGCCTGGAGGGCTTGCTGAAATTTTAGCCCCATCAACCCTAGCTCCTTAACACATCTCTCCAATTCTCTTATAGCCGCCTTGCCCTTCCACGGGTCAATCATCGCCCAGCCGCCGATAAACACGTCGGGGAATTTCTTGATTAGCCGGGCTACTTCATCATTGGTATTGCTGGTATCATAGCCGCTCACAGATTCGGCATCCCAGCCTATTAAGATAGCCTTTAAGTCCAGCTCCCTGAAATCCTGCGCCATCTCCTCATCGGTCTTGACCTTGTACTCGACTCCGTAATACTTGGAAATGTACTCCACCAGCTCCGGCCCCCACATACGCTTGCGGTCAAAGGCAGCCGTGCTGGGATGAGCATGAACATCGATAGCTTTCATTTCAAAATCTCCTGTTACATCATGGTGTAGCCGCCGCTAACACTGATGGTCTGCCCCGTTATATAACTGGCCGCATCCGAAGCCAGAAAGACAACCGCATTGGCAATGTCCTCCGGTTTGCCCAGTCGGCGCAATGGGTAAGCTTTCGCTGCCTTCTCCTGCGCCTCGGGGGTGAAAACTTGAGCCATCGATCCCTTCCACATACTCAATTCGCCGGCATACTCAGGATTTTCGGGCACGGTAACTCCCGGGCAAACCACGTTAACATTTATGCCGTAGCGACCCAGCTCGCGAGCCAATGATTTAGACAGGGCAATAACACCGCCTTTACAAGCAGCATAGACTGCTTCCCTGTATTCACCCATTCTGCCGGCGTCGGAGCCGATGCTGATAATCTTGCCGTATTTTCGCTCAATCATGTGGTCAAGGACAGCTCTGGCGCAATTTACAATACCCCAGAAATTAATATTTACTTCTTTCTCCCATTCCGACCTCGTCTTCTCCATAAACAGCCGGTCTAAAGTCCAGCCCACATTATTTACTAAAACATCCAGTTTCCCGAATTCCTCAATTGTTCCCTTGACCATAGCCGCCACCGAATCAAAACTGGTGACGTCGGTCTTGATAGCTATAACCTTACCGCTCAGAGAAGCAGCCTCTTTAGCCACCTTTTGTGCCTGAACTTCATCTATATCGGCAATAACCACGTTCGATTTTTCTTTAGCGAAGGCCAGGACTATAGCCCGACCGATATTCGAGCCGCCTCCGGTAACAATCACCGTTTTGTCTGCCAGATTCAAATCCATTTCTCAAACCCCTGATTTTCAAAAATATGGGCCGTGCACCGACTGTCGATTTCTGCCTTTCAGCTTACTCCAGTTAGCCGGCTCCGACCAGGTAGCCTTGCGGCACCCGGAGAATACTATTTACCGCTGCTTCCTTCCGGACCTGACGGGGTTCATAGTTCTCCGCCGCGCAAGACCCAGCCCTCAACGCCACTTGACCGGAGCAGTCCTGAAAAACAAAAACCTCGAGCCGGACTTCAACCCCGCTATAGCGGATCTCGGGTACAGGGCACCGCTAGTTCCCCGTCTAGCACGACCCAATCCAATACTACTATGGAGTCTTGGACTTTTCAAGCTACCGGCCGACGCTTAAACGTAAAATAAGCGGCGTGGGCAGTCCCTGCTCTGCCATCTTTTTTTGCGTAGCTGGAATATCGTATTCAACCCGGTAGTGGCGGACAGTCTGAGCCTCAGTATCATAAATAGCATAGCTGGCTCTAGGGTCGCCGTCCCTGGGCTGCCCTACGCCACCCGGATTGATAATCATGCGTTTTTCTTTCAGCTTGAGGTTGGCTTCAGTAAATTCCCTGTAGACCGCTTTATCTGCGGCAAGCTCGAAAATGAGAGGGATATGGGAATGCCCTACCAGACAATAAGCCGTTTCAAAATAAGCAAAGTTGTCTTGGGCGGCTTCGGTCGATAGTAAATATTCCCATATAGGCTCCCGCGGGCTGCCATGGGCGAGTGTAAAATCGTCCTCACGAAGTGTGAGAGGCAGGCCCAGCAAATAGTCTCTGTCTTCAGCAGTTAGCTGCTCCGAGGTCCAATGAGCAGCCGCAGCCGCCACCGGATTGAATTCAGAGGTATCCATCTTACCTATGGCTGCCCAATCGTGATTGCCGGCAATGCATACAGGTTCAAATTGACGCAGACGTTTAATGCATTCATTGGGGTCAGGACCATAGCCTACCACATCGCCCAGACACCATATCTTATCAAAGCCACCCCTGCCATCAGCATCGCTAAGCACCGCCTCAAAGGCTGCCAGATTGCTGTGAATATCAGCCAGGATTGCATAGCGCATAACGCTTAACTATAACATCTGAAGGTCGATTTGTTAAGTTGACATTCTAAGGGTATAGACAAAAAAATAGAAACAGGTAAAATAGTGTTTAAAATAACGTCAGAAGTAACGTATAGGGAAAGTCGATATGTATTATTTCGCTTATGCATCCAATCTAAATCGGAAACAGATAGTAGAGCGCGCTCCGGACAGCAAGCCGAAGTGCATTGCTACCTTGCCTAATTTTAAACTGACATTCACGGCGCGGGCCGGCCGGAAAGGCGGAGTTGCTAGCATAACACCGCATCGGGGGGAAAAGGTACTGGGCGCTGTCTACGAAATATCGGAGAGGGATTTGAAACGGCTGGATGGGTATGAAGGTTATCCTACAGTCTACGACCGACGCAAGGTAACTGTTTGGACTGAGACCAACGAACCGATAGAAGCTATCACTTATATCAAGATTGAGCAATCGACGGAACTGAAGCCGGCGCCGGATTATCTGGCTGTTATTCAGCAAGGCTACCGGGACTGGCAATTAGTTTGAGCTTATACTTTTGACCTGGTGTTCTTTTCTATGTCTATCAATACGTAACAAACGTCGGCAAAAGCTACTAGAAACAAGCCGGACAATATCGAAGCTATGAGACCAACTACCGCTATACCCACCGTGCCCAGACCGGCACTCAAGGGTATGAAATCAGCCAATGCTCCTGTACCGCCGAGTGCTAACACAGCCAGAGCAATAGAAAAAAGGCTGCCGCCTATCATCACTACCCAGCCGATAATTCTATATACGGTGGCTACAGCCCTTAAAGCCCCGTATTTCCCGGACGGTGCGGTCTCTCTAACTACCGGCTTGGTGGGCGCTGCCGGCTGCGGCTCCCGAACTGGCTGCGGAATGGCAACTGGCAATCTTTCTCCACAAGTTGTACAAAATTGTGGACCGGCACTATCCGCACCACAATGTGGACATCTAACTACCTGTTGTTGCATGTGTAACTATTAAACCTCGTCCCACTCAAGCGACAAATGGAAGCTTGTAGTTGAAGGCAAGGACCATTACTATAACGACAATTAAGTACAGTATGCCGCCGATTAATATGCTCAATAATAGCAGCCGCCACCACAGACCCCAAGCCAAACCCCAGGTCGGCTTGAATTCAACTTGCTGACGAGGAAAGACAGGTTTTGCTGCCTTGGCCGGTACCTGCTGCGCTGGAACAGCCGGCACTTCCTGAGTCGGCGTAGTTGATATCTGCTGAGCCGGGGCAGTTGGCGCTTGCTGAGCCGCGGTAGTGGGCATCTGATGAACCACGGCAACCAATCTGGCTCCGCAACTTCCACAAAACTGCTGCCCGGGCAGATTCATGAAGCTGCAGTTAGGACATTTGACTTTTTGCTGCTGGACCTCAGTAACGAGCTTGGCTCCACATTTCCCGCAGAACTGTTGTCCCGCAGCGTTCGCTGTGCCACAGTTAGCGCATCTGACCATCTGCTCCATATCACTGACCTCCTTAGCTATTTAAACGCATTATATAACTTGCATTTGACACATACAAGACTTCTTAAGCAAAAATGCCTGTTTTTTGACATGAAAACGGTGTAATGATGAAATCCCAGCCTTGTCCCCCACTGCAAATCTCAAATCTCAATCCCCCAAATCATAAACAATACCAAAAATTTAAATCTCAAACTCGAAACAATTTTGGTAATTAATATTTGTGATTTTGGACTTATTTGGAGCTCGTGATTTCGAAATTGGATTTTTAACCATCCGGGCGAGCACGCCACCAATGACTCGCAGGCTATTGCGGGAATCAGCAGTTTCTTTAGCCTAACAGAGGCCGTATGTTATAATCGCAGCCATGAACGTATCGGAACTGGGCGAATTCGGCCTAATCGAGCTTCTGGCCGATATCGTCGATAAAACCAAAAATCCAAAAGATGTCTCCTGGCAACGCTTGGTCATCGGTACCGGTGACGATGCCGCTGCCTGGCGGGTGGACGATGCTATACAACTGGCCACGACAGACGGCCTGGTCCAGGATACGCACTTCGACTTGAATATCGTCACCTGGGAAGAGCTGGGCTGGAAAGCCATTGCTGTGAACCTGAGTGATATCGCCGCTATGGGCGGCGTCCCCAAATATGCACTTATTTCACTGGCCTTGCCCGGTGAACTCGAAACCGATAATGTCTCCAGCCTCTATCAGGGCATGGCTCAAATAGCCAGCAGGTTCGGAGTGGCTATAGTGGGTGGCAACATCGCTTCCGCAGACAAAACCATAATTAACGTAACCGTTTTGGGTAGCCTGGAATCCGCTTCGGCGCTTACCCGCTCAGCAGCCGTGCCGGGTGACCAGATAGCCGTTACCGGATATTTGGGGCTATCGGCCGCCGGACTCAGGACGCTCAAGCAACATCTCAAATTCGACGTTGAAACCGCCCAACTTCTGCGCCAGGCGCATCTAAAGCCGATGCCTAGAGTAGATGAGGGGCAAATTCTGCTGCACCACGGGGTTAAAGCTGCTATAGATATAAGCGATGGTCTAATCGCCGACCTGACCCATATATGCCAGGCAAGCAAAGTCAGCGCCGGGATAAACCAAGACGAGCTGTTAATCCATCCGGCACTCAAAAACAACTTCAAATCGGATTACTTGCAGCTAGCATTAAGCGGCGGCGAAGACTATGAACTGCTCTTTACCGCCAGCAATCAGGTTATCGCCCAAATAAAACAGGCCATATCTTGTCCGGTGACGGTAATCGGTGACATAACACAAGGAAAACCGGGGCAGGTAACTCTAATTGACGCTGACGGTGGAATTATCCCGTGGCAAAAAGCAGGCTGGGAGCATTTCAAATCTCAGACATGAACGCCAAAATGATAGAGTTAAAACTTATCTCTCGCAGCTCAGAGCAGACACAGCACCTGGGAACGCGGCTCGGCGAGCTGGCTCAGTCCGGTGACGTATTTCTTCTCACCGGCAACCTGGGAACTGGTAAGACCTGCCTGACACAGGGCATCGCCTGGGGACTCGGCGTCAAAGAATATGCCTTCAGCCCCTCCTTCGTTATAATAAGAGAATACCACGGCAGGCTACCCCTATACCATATAGATTTCTATCGGCTCGACCGCATCGAGGAAATAGTCGACCTGGGGCTTAACGAATATCTGTGCGGCAAAGGTGTTTGCGTCGTCGAATGGGCGGAGAAAGGCATAGCCGTGCTGCCCAAAGAGCACCTTCTGATTAATCTAAGCTATATGTCCGATACGGAGCGCTCCATTAGCCTTGAGCCTAAAGGTCATCGCTATGCCGAATTGTTAAAATCTCTTGATTCGGACCTAAAAACATGGAGCTAGCTATAGATACTTCAACCGACTTTTGCAGCATCGGCTTATCTTGCGAGGGAGAGACGTTAGCCGAAATGGCCTGGCATTCCGGGCAGAACCATACCGTGGAACTGGCGCCAAATATAACTCGTCTACTAAATCAGGCCAAAAGCAGTCCTCAGTCGTTGGACGCCATATTCGTAGCCAAAGGCCCCGGCAGCTTCAACGGACTTAGAGTGGGCATAAGTACCGCCAAAGGTTTAGCCTTTGCCCTTGATATACCACTGGTTGGAATCAGTACCTTAGAAGTCGAGGCTTATCCTTTCGCCTTTGCTAAACTCCCTATATGCCCGATTCATAACGCCGGCCGTGGTGAGATTGCCGCCGCCGTTTATCAATTAAAAGATACCTGGCGCTGCCTTACATCGGAACATATCACCACCACCGACGCCTTATGTCGACAAATCAAACAGAAAACGGTATTCTGCGGTGAAATCCCGCCGTCTATCATCGAGGAATTAAAAAAATGTCTGGCCGGGTACGCCATAATACCTAACGCTGCAGCCAGGTTGAGGCATGCCAGCTATCTGGCAGCATTAGGCTGGCAACGTCTGGACGGAGGACAACTTGACGATGCCGCTAGTCTCCAGCCGTTGTACCTGCGCCAGCCGCCGATTACTCAACGCAAAGTGAAATAACTTTATAAGGAGACTAAAATGGAACGAAGCCTGGTGCTAATTAAACCCGATGCCATGCAACGAGGGCTGGCCGGAGTCATCATCTCCCGCCTGGAGAGGCGAGGTCTTAAGATGGTGGCTATGAAAATGGTGCAAATGGATAAGGCTTTAGCCCAGCGGCATTACGCAGTCCATAAAGATAAAGCCTTCTTCAACGACCTGGTGGAATTCATCATTTCCAGCCCCATTATCGCCGCCATTTTTGAGGGGGAGAAAGCCATAGAAGCGATTCGACAGACTATGGGTGCTACCGACCCGGTAAAGGCTTCCCCCGGCAGCATACGCGGTGACTTCGGGTTGGATATTCAGCAGAATCTGGTACACGGCTCTGACTCAGCAGAAAATGCCGAAAGGGAGATAAGCCTTTTCTTTAAGCCACAGGAACTTTTAAGTTAACCAATCACCAAATCCTAATGACTAATAATCAAAAATATTAATGGACTAATAGTTTTGAATTTGGTTTTTCGAATTTTGGTATTGTTTCGGATTTGGAGCTTAGGATTTAAGATTTGAAGTTACTGGGGTGGGTATTGGTTTATTGTATCCTGATTACCGCTGTGGCTTCATGCCATAGATCGTCCAGCCGATAATAGTCGCGCTGTAATGGTGAGAAAATGTGGACTATAACGTCTCCCAGGTCGAGCAGAATCCAGCCTGAATCGGCAGCCCCTTCAATATGGAAAGGAATGATATCGTCACGCTTCAGTTTTTCTCGAATCTCTTGCCGGATAGCCTCAATCTGGCGGGGGCTGTCTCCGCTACAAATAACAAAATAGTCAGCAAAGGAGCAAACTTGCTTGGTATCCAGCATGACTATATTGTCAGCCTGTTTATCCGAAGCCGCCTCCACCGCCAGCCGCGCCATGTCTATTGATTTCAGAACTCGATTTTCCAAATCAGCTTAATAGAACCAGATATAATTATAGCACATCTGCGTGCGCTCGCTTAATATGACGTCCTAAAACCGTGTAGCTACATACCTCGTAGTGGAAGCCAGGCGTTCTCGAAGCTCTTTTTCTATATTCACTGGCTTTTGCTATAATAAGATGTGGCTCAAAATATGAAACCGAAGTGGTGGCAAGGTAGTTTATTCTACATTCTTATTCTGGTGGCTATACTAGCTCTGGCCTTCAGCTTCCTGCCGACGACCAAAAAGCCCAAGGAAGTGGACTTTTACACATTCATCGCCCAGGTCAAGCAAGGCGTAGCCGACACTATACAACAGGACGGAACTACCATCATCGGCTTGAAAGACGATGAGAAAAAAATCCAGTCGTCCTTTGTCGGCAGTACCAAAGAGCTTATGGATAGTCTGACAGCTGCCGGAATACCGCTAGGAGAAAACGGAGTGAAATTTGACGTCAAATCCGGTGGCTTCGACTGGGGAGGCGTGTTAATCAGCTTTGTACCTTTGCTTCTATTCGGTGCGCTGCTTTTTTTCCTCTTCCGTTCCGCCAGAGGTGCCAATACCCAGGCTTTCAATTTTGCCAAGAGTCGGGCTCGTCTGGCATCTAACAACAAGTCTACTATCACCTTTGCCGATGTGGCTGGAGTCGATGAGGCTAAGGGGGAACTCCAGGAAATAGTCGAGTTTCTTAAATCACCCCAAAAATTCCTGGCTTTGGGCGCCCGCATCCCACGAGGTGTTCTATTAGTTGGGCCACCCGGGTGTGGAAAGACTCTAATAGCCAAAGCTGTTGCCGGCGAGGCCGGAGTTCCCTTTTTCTCTATCAGCGGCAGCGAGTTCGTGGAGATGTTCGTCGGTGTGGGCGCTTCCCGTGTCAGAGACCTCTTTGACCAGGCCAAACACAATGCACCATGCATCGTCTTTGTCGATGAAATCGATGCCGTGGGCAGGCACCGCGGCGCCGGTCTTGGCGGAGGCCATGACGAACGAGAGCAAACCCTCAACCAGATACTGGTTGAAATGGACGGCTTCGACAGCAGCACCAACGTTATCGTCATCTCGGCTACCAACCGGCCCGATATACTTGACCCGGCTCTGCTGCGCCCAGGCCGCTTTGACCGCCATGTTGTAATCGACCAGCCGGATATAAATGGTCGCAAAGCCATTCTTGAGGTCCATTCTAAGGGCAAGCCTCTAGCTAAAGACGCGGACCTGGAGGTGCTAGCCAAACAGACTCCCGGCTTCAGCGGCGCTGATTTAGCCAACCTGCTCAATGAGGGAGCCATTCTGGCAGCTAGACGTGACCGCAAAGATGTCGGCATGAAAGAGCTGGAGGACTCAATCGACCGCGTTATCGCCGGTCCGGAAAAGAAGGGCCGGATTATTAGCCAGAAGGAAAAAGAAATAATAGCTTACCATGAAACAGGCCATGCCCTGGTTGCCAAAATGCTGCCCAATGCCGACCCGGTACACAAGATATCTGTCGTGGCTCGAGGTATGATTGGCGGCTGGACTCGCTTTCTGCCCACCGAAGACCGCCATTTGTGGACACATTCTCAGTTCGAAGATAGGCTGACCGTGAGTATGGCGGGACGGGCGGCTGAAGAGATTATATTCGGCGAAGTAACCACCGGCGCCCAGAATGATTTGGAACAATCGACAAACCTCGCCCGAAAGATGGTTACCGAATACGGAATGAGCGACAAGCTTGGGCCTCGCACCTTCGGCAAGCGTGAGGAACTCATTTTCCTCGGCCGTGAGATACATGAGCAGCGCAATTACGGTGACAAGGTGGCCGATGAAATTGATGAAGAGGTTAATGCACTTATTCAGAATGCTCACAATACTGCCAAGAAAATTCTGAATGGAAACAAAGAACGGCTGAAGCTGGTCGCCGAACGCCTGATGGTCGAGGAGACCATAGAAGAAGCCGAGTTCGAGTCGCTGATCAAAGAACCACTGCCTTCACCCGAATTGCAGCCTACACCAGCCTCGTAAGAGGCAAATCCTAATTATCAAAATCCAAAGGTCAAAACACATGTTTGGTTTTTAATGATTTGAATTTAGATATTGTTTGGGATTTGATGCATGGGATTTAGTGCCTGACCGCGATGGGCTTTAAAATTTAACTTTTTGTCTTTAATTTTTAATCTATTTCCGTCTTTCTACAATATAAGCTGCCAAATCAATCAGCGACTTTCGGGCGCTGTTATCAGGCAGCTTTTCCGCCGCTCTGCGAGCTTTGGAGCAAAATTCAGATGCCAGGGTCAGGCAATCGGCAATAACCCGAGAATCACGAATTTTTGCCACAGCCTGTGATACATCTTCCGCATCTTTCTTTCCAAAAAAGTTTTTTATCAACTTATCTTCCGGATAGGACTCGGCAAAAAGTATAGTTGGCAAAGTCAGCGTGCCTTCACGTAAATCAGAGCCTACCGGCTTACCCAGCTCATCTTCTTCACCGACGAAGTCCAGAACATCATCCACAATCTGGAAGGCCATACCGAGATTGCGTCCGTAGTCCCCTATGGCCTCAATAGCCTCTTCCGGCGCCTGACTTAAAATAGCACCCGACTCGGTTGATGTCGAAAAAAGGCAGGCTGTCTTGGCGCCTATCCAGGCAAAGTAATAATCACGAAGTTTTGCCGTATCGGAAGTAACACCGGTCTGCTTCAATTCGCCGGCGGAAATAGTCATCAGCGTTTGAGAAAAAAGCTTTACGGCCCTCAAGTTTCCGGTGCCGGCCACCAGGCTGCCAGCTTTGGCAAACAGGTAATCGCCAAGCAGCAGGGCACTGTTTTCACCCCAGGCGCGGCTGACCGTCGGTTTGCCGCGGCGCACGGGAGAATTATCCACGATGTCGTCATGGACCAGTGTGGCCGTATGGAGAAGCTCTATCGCCGCCCCCATCGGTACCAGCAGATGAGGTTCATAATTATAAAACTTGCCTGAAAGCAGGGTAAGTGCCGGCCGGACCCGTTTCCCGCCGGTCTTCAAGGTGTATGCCAGCAAATGCGCCAGCAAAGAAAATTCAACATCTGTTATCTCTTCCAGGCTTTGCTCGACCTTTTTCAGGTCTTTTTGGACGGGTTTGTAAATATCACTTAGATTCATTTTAGCTGCCGGACCCCAACCGGCTGGTTTCCTCATCGACAATGCTGTCATCCAGTTTGCGGAACAGCGGCTCCGGCGACAGCAGCTTCTGCCCCGCCATCACCGACTGGACCTGCCAGCCGTTTGTCTCAATGCTGCCGTCGAATCCTAAAAACTTATGAAGCTTCTCCGAGCTGAAAGGCAGATACGGGTAAAGAATTGTTTTCAAAGCCGCTAGCACCGATATGGCTACGTAAGTAGCTGTAGCCGAGGCCTGCTTATCCTTCTTAATCGCCTTCCATGGAGCTTTATCGTCCAGGTACCGGTTAGCCTCCTGACACAATGCCATAGCCGCCTTAATTCCCTCTTTGAAGTGGCAGCCATTAATTAGTCTATCAACGTCGCCAAGCGTTTCCTGAGCTTTAGCTAGAAGCCCTTGTCCCTGGCTGTCAATCTCCCCGGGCAACGGCACCGCCCCATCGAAATTGCGGTAGGCAAACGTCAGCACTCGATGGGCCAAATTGCCGTAGGTCGCTACCAACTCATCGTTATTGCGGCGGAGAAATTCGCGCCATGAGAAATCCGTGTCACCGGTTTCCGGCATGTTAGCCGACAGCAGATAACGTAACGGGTCGGGGTCGTAACGTTCCAGATAATCGGGCAGCCAGACCGCCCAGTTGCGACTGGTAGACAGCCGCTTGCCTTCGATCGTCAGAAACTCGTTAGCCGGCACATCATAGGGCAGGTTAAGCCCGCCATAGCCCATCAGCATCGTTGGCCAGATAAGCGTATGGAACGGTATGTTATCCTTGCCGATGAAGTAATAACTTTTGGCATCGCCGCTCCAGAATTGATGCCAAGCGTCTACGTCACCGTGCGATTTCGCCCACTCCTTGCTGGCTGAAAAATAACCGATGACGGCTTCAAACCAGACATAGATACGCTTATTCTCGAATCCCGGCTGAGGTACGGTTACGCCCCAGGATATATCGCGGGTAATCGCCCGATCTTTGAGGCCGCCTTCCAGAAAGCCGATGGTGAAATTAAGTACGTTTTGACGCCAGTAAGTCTTGTCCCCTAACCATGATTTCAGCCTGTCCTCGAAAGCGCTGAGGCGGAGAAAGAAATGCTCCGAGACCTCGAAGCGCGGCTCGGCACCACAAATCCGGCAGCGCAAATCAAGCAGGTCGCTGGGGTTCATGGTCCTGCCGCACTCATCGCACTGGTCGCCCCTTGCCTGTGGGAACTGACAGTAAGGACAGGTGCCTTCAACATAGCGGTCGGGCAGGAAGCGCTGGCACTGCGGGCAATAGGCTTGAGGCACGGCGTTCTTATATATGAAGCCTTCATCCAGCAGCTTGAGGAAAATATCATGAGTGGTCTGGGCGTGGTTCTCAGTGCCGGTGGTGGTAAACAGGTCCCAGGATATGCCCAATTTCTGCCAGCAATCAAGAAAGTCCTGGTGATACCTGGACACTATCTCCTGCGGCGACTTATTTTCCTGCTCGGCGCGCAGTGTTATGGGCGTACCGTGCTGGTCGCTGCCGGAAACCATCAACACCTTATTGCCCTTGAGACGGTGATACCGGGCGAAGATATCCGCCGGCAGATAGGCGCCGGCGATATGCCCTAGGTGCAGCGGACCATTGGCATAAGGCCAGGCAACACCGATAAAGATAGTCTCAGCCAATTTTGTAACTCTTCGCTATTATTACTTCCATGTCATTGCAGGTCCTTCGCTATATATCATTCTGAGTCTGCAGCCCGCTTCTTCTAAGACTTATCTCGCGCTCATTCTGAGCTTGTCGAAGAATCTGCGCTGGGTACCCTGGAGCATTCGCTCCAGGGTCTGGTTACATTTCCCAATCCATGCACTATTTCTCTGTCATTGCGAGTCCTTCCACTGAAGGACGTGGCAATCTCTACTCTCTGAGGGCACATTTTAAACATTTAGCCCCGGGATGTCAGGCTCGGATATCTGCCCCTGAATCGATATTTATCGGAAAGAAGGTCAGCACCTCTTCACCTTTTTCCTTCACATAAGCGGCGTAGCCTTTGGCCACAGAGCACTCGACGCAGAATTGCGACTTCTCGCCCTCTTTCTTTTCCACAACCAGATACCTCTGTCCCGCCTCGATAAGTCGCTGACAATTATCACATTTGATTTCGCCTACGGCAACGCATCCACGATTCATTGTCAATCTCCTTTAGTGGCCTTTAACCACGCTTGATAAAGTTTCTTCTTCGATATACCGCTCGATTCGGACAGTCGGGCTACTGCTTCCTTAGCGCCGGCCCCCTGCCGATAAAGTTTACGCAGTTCGGTTTCAATTCGCCGGCTAATCTCAGGTTCCTGCTCAGCCTTGCCCTGGATGACCAGCGTGAACTCGCCCCTGGGCTGAGTGAAATGCTCTATTGCCTGGCTCACTCTGCCCCTGAAAACTTCCTCATAAACCTTGGTAAGCTCGCGGCAGACCGCAGCCCTTCTATCCCCGAAAATTTCCAGAGCATCGTTCAACGTCTCGATAAGCCGGTGCGGCGCTTCGAAAGCTACCATAGTCCGTGGTTCATCAGCCTCGGACTTGAACAAGCGTCGCCTGGCTCCCTGCCGGCGGGGCAAAAAGCCGAGATAAAGGAACTGATCAGCCGGCAGCCCCGATACAACCAGAGCCGTAATCACCGCCGAGGCGCCGGGGACGGGGACAACGGGAATGTCGCGCTCGATGGCAGCAGCGATAAGCTCATAGCCCGGGTCGCTCAATCCCGGCATACCCGCTTCGGAGACCAGAGCTACATCTTTTTCCTTAAGGCAGTCCAGCAGATAGTCGAGCTTAGCTCGCTTGTTGTGCTCGTGGTAGCTGGTCAGCGGTGTCTTTATGTCGTAAAAATTAAGCAGTCGGCGTGCAGTACGCGTATCTTCGGCAGCGATCAACTTCACCTGTTTCAACAAACGCAAAGCCCGCAGAGAGATATCTTCCAAATTGCCAATCGGTGTAGCTACGACGTAAAGTGACGGCACAACTTAATCGCCCTAATTATAGCCCACATGCGTTAGCTGGTCTAGCCCGTCACTAGAGAAACTTTTCCTTGACTTGAAGTCCTCATCTTTGCTATAGTCTGCAAAATAACCTGCGGACTACTAAAACATGGCGGCACCAAAAATCAAAAACATGGAACGCGCTTACGGCTTCGAAGAAGTCGCCATTGTCCCAGGTGACGTAACCATCAACCCCGACCAGACAAACACAGATTTCAAAATCGGAGACTTCACTTTCTCCATCCCTATCCTGGCTGCTGCCATGGACGCTGCAGTCGATGCAAACTTCGCCATTCTGCTGCATAAGCTCGGCGGGCTCGCCGTTCTCAACCTCGACGGTGTACAGGCGAGATATAAAAATCCTGAAGAGATTCTGGCTCAAATCGTTCAAGCCCCTGATAAAGAAGTTACTGCACTGCTGCAGAAAGTCTACTCAGAACCCGTCAAAGACGAGCTTATCGGTGAGCGCGTCCAGACCATAAAGCGTGCCGGAGCTACCTGCGCCGTCTCTCTGATTCCAGCCAATACCAAGCGGCTGGCACAGGTGGCTAAAGAAGCCGGCGCCGATATAATCTTCGTTCAGTCCACGGTTACTACTGCCCGCCATGTCTCCAAAAGCTACCGCGGTCTCATATTCTCCGATCTATGTCAGACCCTGGGGCTGCCCATCGTAGTCGGCAACTGCGTTACTTACAGCGCCGCCCTAGAACTAATGAGAACGGGCATCGCCGGCTTACTGGTCGGCGTCGGCCCCGGTGCCGCCTGTACCACCAGAGAGGTCCTCGGCGTCGGCGTACCTCAAGTAACCGCCACTATGAACTGCGCCGCTGCCCGCGCCGCTTACTTTAACGAAACAGGCAAATACGTAACGGTGATTACCGATGGCGGCATGCGCACCGGCAGCGACCTGTGCAAGGCATTTGCTTCGGGGGCGGACGCAGTAATGCTTGGGTCGATAATGGCTCAGGCTGAAGAAGCTCCGGGGAAGGGCTATCACTGGGGCATGTCTCACCCACACCCATCATTACCCAGAGGTACCAGAATTAAGGCGGGCATTCGAGCACCGCTACAACGCCTCCTTTTCGGTCCCACCTCAGCTACCGACGGCACGGAAAACTTCGTCGGTGCGCTGCACACAGCCATGGGCGTATGCGGTGCCCGCAACATAAAGGACATGCACAAAGCCAAAATGGTGATCGCTCCATCGATCAAGACCGAGGGCAAGTATTTCCAGGCGATGCAGCGGATATGCTAGCGCCCCGCTAGATAAAGACCGAAACGCAGAACCAGATACCGAAACCGACCAGAGCCGCAGCACAGATACCGAAGACGACACGTTGAACCGTTTGCGTCCACAGATGCTTGGTCCTGAAAACGCTGACTGAAACGACCTGTTCCCAGACCAGATCACATGACCAGTGCACAACGGCGAAAATGAGCAAACCCCAGATGCCGAACTGAGCCGCGGTGACTATCAGGGCTATGCCGATGGTCGCCCACCACAGAAAGAAATAGGGATTGGCGCCGGTCAACATAATTCCGGTTACCAGCGAGTTATACGGCAGGTCAGCAGTTTCCGCCATGTTTTTTCTAAAGCCTCTCAATACCATCAGACCCATAAAAACCAGCATCAAGCCGCCGGCCAGACCGACGATCTTTTTAACTTCGGGAGAGGTGAAGAAATGGGCAAAACCGAAATAGATGAGCGCCATCAAAGGCAGTTCAACAACGGCATGGCCGAGAGCAATGAAAATGCCAGCGTTTTGCTCTCGGTAACCTTTAGCTATGGTAGCTGCAGTAAGCGGTCCGGGCATCATAACGCCGGAAAGTGATATTCCAGCAGCAGAAAGCAGAAATAGACCGAAGCTGGCATCCATAAGCGGGATGTCTAAATATCCTCTTCCTCTTCTTCCTCGGCCTCAGTCTCCAGCTCACCGCTCACCCGAGGCAAAATCGCCGCCCTGGTTTTACGTTTAACAGTACGGGATAGACCAGCCGCCGATTTCTTCAGGTTGGCGAATACCTCCGCCGAGAGCGCTTCAGGCAGCACCAGCCCATTAACACCGGCTTTGAATAAGCCACTGAGTTCGTCGGCGGTGACAGTGGAACTCAGAGTTATTAACAGGGGCTTGTTCAGGAGTTCCGTGAGACGCTGATAAATAAGCAAACGTTCGATGGTAATAGCCGGCTCGTCACCGGTTACCAGCACGCCGTCAATTTCCAGCGGCAGCCCATTTATGGCCCTGACCAAGCCCGGCTCCAGCGAAGGCTCTAGCTTAAGCACCCTGCCCAGTCCCTCCTTATTCACTGCCTCGAGCGGAGTTTTCAGTCCAAAAACCACGAAATCGCAGCCCAGGTCGATAGACTTGGCAATCGCCTCTTTCTCGGTGCTTTCCAGTGAGAACCCAAGTGGAACATCACCTATAGCCTTGGTCAACTCTCCAAAGCTCTTGGCGCTGATACCTTTAGCGCTGATAATGCCAGCATCGATGCCGGCAGCGACTAAGGCACTAGCCTCCGTTGTACCCGTTTTCGTCAGACTGGCAATGATTAATAGCGGAGCGCTTTCGGCTTCATCGGACTTACGGAAGCCCATAGCCGGCGCCGAGCCCCGATAGACACGCTGCAGCTTTTCAGCAAACTTGCTCATGTTATTAATAATCGGATGTAATATTTTAAGCAAAACGTTCATTAAAAGCAAAACAACAGCCCCAGTTTAGGAAATTGGAATTTGTTTGGGATTTGGGATTTGTAATTTGTGATTTGAAATTTCCCCCAGGGAGTTGTTTGAATTATGGTCAATGTAATGTTAATATGACCCGATTAGATGGCAGGCGAGAATAACATAAAGATGCGGATTGAAAAGCTCTGCCTTTCCTTCGGCGGAGTTAGAGCCCTTATAGATGTAAGTCTCGACGTAAAAGATAAGGCAATTCTAGCTGTTATCGGCCCAAATGGCGCCGGCAAGACCTGCATACTCAACTGCATAAACGGCTTCTACAAGCCGCAAGAGGGTGAAATATACTACGAAGGCAAGAAAATCACCCGTCTCCGACCGGATAAGATAGCCAGAATGGGTATAGCCAGGACTTTCCAGAACATCGAGCTGTATTCCGGCCTGACAGCCTTAGATAATCTCATGGCTGCCAGGCATGTGTTGATGAAGCAGAGCACAGCCGCGAGCGCTCTATATTTCGGTCCCGCCCATAAGGAAGAAATCGAACATCGCCGAGCGGTCGAGGACATCATCGACTTCCTGGAGATAGAGCCGATTAGAAAAAAAGTGGTCGGCACACTGCCCTACGGAATGCGCAAACGTGTTGAGCTTGGCCGCGCTCTGGCTCTGGAACCGAAAATACTGCTGCTCGACGAACCGATGGCCGGCATGAACCTGGAGGAGAAAGAGGACATCGCCCGGTTCATCATAGACATATTCGAGGGGCAGGGAGAAACTTATCCCGAAACACCAGTCCTCAGAGACGGAGTTAGCTGCATTATTCTGGTGGAGCATGACATGGGAGTGGTGATGGACATAGCCGATAGGATTGCCGTTCTTGATTTCGGGCGCAAGATTGCCGAGGGCACACCGGAAGAAATCAAAAACAACCCGCAGGTCATATCGGCGTACTTAGGCACAGAAAAAGTTAAAAGTTAAAAACCAAAAGTCAAAAGTACAAATAAAAAATTAAAAATTATTTCATGCCTTTTAGAGTCATAATATCAGCATAAATTAAATATTAAAAGTTAAAATGCAAAATGATAAGCCAAGATTTAGAGATATGCTCAAAACGCGAGTTTACAGTTTTGCGTTGGATATAATCACATTTGTTGACCAATTACCTAAAGGGCAAGTTTCAAGCGTTATCGGTGAGCAATTATTACGGAGTGCCACCAGCATTGGAGCCAATGTTGTTGAGTCTCAAGGTGCCGCTTCAAGAAAAGACTATGCTAATTTCTTTCGTCATGCCTTGAAATCAGCTAATGAGACAAAATTCTGGTTAGGTCTCCTGCGGGATTCAGGTAAAGCGGACAAGATGACAACTGATAAGCTTTTAAAAGAGTCAAATGAATTGGCCAAAATACTGGCTACCAGCATCATCACCCTAAAGGGGCGGGGATAATTTTTTAAACTTTTAACTTGAATTTTTGATATTTGAGTTTTGATTTTTGACTTACGTTTATAGCCATCGCTTGCGCCGCTTGTAATGCTTGACTGACCGGTAGCTCTTCTTGGTGCCGACCGCCGATAGGCCCATGTAAAATTCCTTTACGTCTTCGTTATTCCTCAGGAAATCGGCGGTACCATCGAGCACCACCCGCCCGTTTTCCATGACATAGCCGTAATGGGCGATCTTGAGCGCAATTCTGACATTCTGTTCCACCAGCAAAATGGACGTTTTCTTCTCAGTATTGAATCGCTGTATGATGGCATAAATCTCTTCCACCAGCATCGGCGCCAGACCAAGCGACGGCTCATCCAGCATCATAAGCTTGGGCGCCGACATCATTGCCCGGCCGATGACCAGCATCTGCTGCTCGCCGCCGGAAAGATAGCCGGCAATGTTATGGCGCAGATTTTTAAGCCGCGGAAAATAGCCATAAACCATGCCCAGGTCTTCTCTAATAGCATGACCGTCTCGTCGGTTATGAGCGCCCACCATAAGGTTCTCCTCAGCAGTCAGATGCCCAAAGACGCGCCGGCCTTCCAGCGCCTGAACAATACCCAGCTTGCCTATCTCAACCGCACTCTTTTTGTCGATTCTCTGTCCGTCCCACTCAATGCTGCCGTCAACCACATCCCCCTCTTCAACTTGAAGCAGGCCGGATATGGCTTTGAGCGTGGTGGTTTTGCCGGCACCGTTGGCGCCCAGCAGAGCCACCACAGTGCAGTCCTCGACAGCCAAAGAGATGCCGTGTAAAACTCTTATCACGTTCAGATAGGCAACTTCGATGCTGTTCAGTCTAAGCATATGGCCTGCTCTGGGCAGGGTCTCCCCCTTTCCGGGGGAGACCCTGCTAGAATCAACAATCGTTACTTTCCAAACCAGTCGTACGTTTCATACTTAATCAGGGGCGCTTCCACCCAGTCAGTCAGCGGAGTAATTTTGCCGCTAACTATCTGGAGAACTCGATTAAATTTGTCAAGCCTGTTATCACCGGGTGTGTAACTTACAGCACCATGAAGTCCGGCAACATCGTAGTTCTGCAGCTTTTGTATGCCCTGGGTCTCCACGGCCTGCCAGGCTGCGGCATCGCCTTTGGCCAGCGTGTCATAGCCGACGTTCTTCACCGCCAGCTCCAGAGCCTTGGCCACAATCAGACCCTGTGCCCACGAGACCATATAGTCAGCATTACCTACATTCTCGGGGTGATACTGCTGGCAATATTCCACCATCTTGGCCATGCCCGGCACATTATCTCCCCACTGCACCGTTGGATATACACCATAAACGCCTTCGACGACATCGGCACCACCCAAATCAATCAGAGCTTTGGTCATGCCAGCATGGCAGCAACCGATGGTTACGCCCGGATACATGCCCAGGTCTCTGGCATTCTTGATAATAACCGCGGTCGGCGCCGGTGTACTGGAAATATACAGTACGTCCGGGGTCAAGCCTTTAACTCGCGTTAGCGTATCCATTTCAGAGGTCGTGGTCGCCGCATGCTCATCCATGGAGACGACCTCAATGCCCAGTTCGTCAGCCTTGGCCTTGAAGGCATCTCGAGCCCCGTATCCCGTGGGATTGTTAAGCATAAGTAGTGCAAATTTAGGCTTGCCCGTACCCTTCCAGATGTTCTTCATGTAGTAGTTAGCGAAAACTATAGCGTCATCGCCATAGTCAGGTGTTTGGCCGTAGATATGCGCTGGCGGCCGGTACAACGAAGGCGAGCTGAAGCAGGAAATGCCCGGGAATCCCGCCTCGTTGGCAGCCCCCTTAGCGGGTGACATCTCGGCAGAAGCCGCCGTGGTAAATAACAGACAGCCACTAGACATGAATCCATTAACGATGGTGACCACTTTAGTAGGGTCGTAGTTGCTATCTAGAATTGTAGCCTCAATCGGGTATCCGCCGGCGCCGCCCAGTTCGGTATTAATGTATTTAATAACGTCGGTGTTACCGTTCATCATGGGAAGCCCCTTCTCAGCGGCTTTACCCGTAGAGGGGTTCATCATACCGATTTTCAATACCTGTCCGGGTTGAGCTTTAGGGGCACAAGCACCGGCAAAGGGCATCACCGCTATTACCAGCGCCAAGCATAAAACTCCAATTACCATTAACGATTTTTTAGTCAAAGCATTAACCTCCTAAAAATATTTTACGCCCGGTAACTATTTATAAACATTACATCTTCATGCCTCCTCGTTTAATATGAGAACGGCCACAGACGGTAAGCGGCCTTGAATAGTGCCCAGCGATGCGCCAGCCCCCGTGGCTCCAGAATTAGAAACAATATGATGGCCAGGCCGAACACCATCGGCCCCAGGCCGGTAGTAAAGCCGGTCGACAGCGAGGGTATGGCGTTTTCAATGAATGGAGATATATAAATAACCACCTGCTGCAGAAGTCGTATAACCACCACACCCAGAATAGGACCGATGGTCGTGCCCAGTCCGCCGATAATCACCATACCTATATACAGTATAGAGTCGGTTAGTGTAAAGTTCTCGGCATTCAAAAAGCCGGTCCAGTGTGCGAGCAGGGCACCGGCAATTCCAGCCAGAAAACAGCCGATGAAGAAAGCCAGAAGCTTGTAGTAAAGCAGATTGATACCCATTACTTCAGCCGCCAGGTCGTTATCCCTGACGGCAATAAAGGCTCTGCCCACCCTGCCCCTGGCCAGATTTTTAGCCAGAAATATACACAGCGCCACAATGACCATAATCAGGTAGAACTGGCTGGCTTGACTTCTAAACACGAAACCGAAAATAGAGGCACGGGGAACGTCCATGCCCACAAAGCCGCCGGTTACCGACCAGTGGTTGATAATCCAGATGATGATAAATTGAGCGGCAATGGTGGTAATCGCCAGATAAAAACCTTTAACCCGCACCGACGGCAAGCCGAAGATAATACCTATCAGCCCGGCACTGAAACCGGAACAAATAAGTCCAGCTAAGAATGGAAGGCCAAGCCTGCTGGTCAAAATTGCTGTAGTATAGGCACCTACCGCCATAAAACCGGCATGCCCGATGGATAGCTGTCCGCAGTAGCCGATAAGTATATTCAAACCGGTAACAGCGATTATAGTAATCCCTATTAAGTTGAATATGCCCAGCCAGTTATCACGTAAATACAACGGCGCGGTAAAAACAAGGATTAAAAATCCGATAAAAAATGCCCAGTGAGTCTTGGTCCGCAGGACGGCCATGTCCCTGGCGTAATCGTAATTACGCGTACCGCTGGGTAAATCCATTACTTATATCCTCTCTATCCGCGTCTCGCCGAAAAGCCCGTAAGGCTTGATAATCATGACGATTATTATAATGATGAACGGAATAATATCTTTAATCCCCGGCCCGATCAGCGGCGTGAGATAGCCGCCGCCAAAGTTTTCGCACAACCCTATTATCGGTCCGGCCACCATGCAGCCGATAAATGAATCCAGGCCGCCCAGTATCACCACCGAGAACGATTTCAGCCCGGTCTCCACCAGCCCAAAGGTGACGCCACCAATGCTGGAGACGAGCACACCACCGATAGCTGCCACCACGCAGGCAAAAATCCACGATATTGAAAAAACGCTGGTCACCGGAATAGCGCATGCCTGTACCGCCATCTGGTCGTCAGCGGTCGCCCTCATGGCTATACCCATCTTGTGGTATTTAAAAAACAAGGATAGAAGGCCAAACAGCGCTAGAGATATGACCGCCGCCCACATATATTCCTGAGAAACTACTGCCGGACCGATATGAATCGGCTGCTGGGGGAAAAGACGAGGCAAACGAGCGACGCTTACGGGCCAGACAAAAGTAACCAGGCCTTCAAGAAAATAGGCCACACCCAGCGTTACCGTAATCAACGCCAATATCGGTTGAGCAATCAGCGGACGTAAGGTGAATCGCTCTATAGCCCAGCCCAGGAATACGGCAAAGACAATAGTCAGCGGCAGTCCGACCCAGTAGGGAAACTTGGCCTGCACCAGCATACCGTAGGTAAACCATGAGGAAATCAAAACGAGCTGCCCCAGTGCCAGGTTAGCCACGCTGCTGGACTTCCATATTAAGGCAAAACCCAGGGCGATAAGCGCATAAACCATGCCCACTGCTAAACCCGTAATAGTATATTGAAGCAGTTCAGCCATTTAATTCACCTGCCTGACGTTGATAGCCGTGCTGACCACACCGTGTCTACCGTCTCTGTATGTCACGGGTGCCTCGACAGTCACGTTCTTTTTATCTCCGTACATTGCCTCAATCAAGTCCTTATACCGCTGTTCCACAAAGTCCCGGCGCAGTTTTCTGGTCCTGGTAAGCTCGGCTTCATCGGCGTCGAACTCCTTATGCAGCAGGACGAATTTCCTGACTCTGGAACCCTCCGGCAAATAGCTGTTCACGCGGATTAAGTCCTTCTGTACCAGATCGGCAACTTCTTTTTTCTGGGACAGGTCGACGAAAGTGGTATACGGAAGACCGTGACGCTCTGCCCATTTGCCCACCATGGCGAAATCTATATTGACTATGGCGCCAACGAAGCCTCTCTCCTTGCCACCCACAACCATGGCATCTTTTATGTAGGGACTGAACCTGAGCCTGCCCTCGATATACTGAGGTGCATACTTCGTGCCGGAAGCCAGCTCACCCATGTGTTCCACGCGGTCCATGAATATCAGGTGTCCCTGGTCATTGATGTTAACCGCGTCGCCTGTCCGGCACCAGCCGTTTACTACCACCGCCACCGTCTTCTCCGGGTCCTTAAAGTATTCTTTGAAAAGACATTCACTTCTGACCAGCAGTTCTCCTTCATCGGTCACTCTAACTTCCACGCCTGATGCCGGCCGGCCCACGCTCTGAAAATCAATCTCCCCTTTGCCGTGAGAGGAGATAAAGCCGGCTTCGGTACTGGCATAGTTCTGTCTCAGTTCAATGCCAATGGCATGTATTAAGCGGAAGGTATCCAGGCTGAGCACCGAGCTGCCGGTAACGGCCAGTCTGGCTTTAACCAACCCCAGCCTATCCTTCAGTGGTCTAAAAAGCAATGCGTACGCTAATCCGTACAGCGTCCGCCAGAACAAGTCCGGTGTCTTGCTTTCGAAGCTCAGGTCGGCCATCTTATAGCCTACCGGCATAAACAGGTTATAAAAGAAGCGCTTTATGGGGTTGGCATCGGTTATTTTCACCTGGATTTCGCTGACCAGGCTCTCCCATTGACGAGGCCCGTAGATAACAAAGTCGGGGCCGACCTCCCGCGTATCCTCGGCAATTGTCTCCGGCTCCTCGGGAAAGTTAATCCTGGCGCCGGTCAGCAAATGGGGTACGGTAGCAAAAAAGCTGTCGCCCACCCAGGCCGGCGGGAAGTTAGAGACCAAATCATCGTTGCCCGTAAACGGAAAACGGTCAACAAATCCCCGAGAGGTATTTATCAGCGCTTTATGGGTAATCACCGCCCCTTTGGGCAAACCGGTAGTACCGGAGGTATAGTAAATAAAGGCGGTGTCACTACCTTTCCCCTTCTTCACATTCTGCTCGAATAATTTCGGATGCTTTTTTTCGTATTCCTTGCCCTGATCAACAACGTCGACAAAATTCAGTAAGAACGCCGTTGGCCATAATCCCTCTTTTAAAAAGAGTATCGCATCTTCGATAAGCTTCTCATCGTCAGGCGTAAGAATTATCTTATCAGGATGACCGTCAGGCCTTTTAATGGTGATGTTTTCGCGACTCATTTTTTCAAATATAGGTATAAACTCATTGAGTTGGCTGCGTATTTTCTCTTTATGGATTTCAACGTTCTTTAGTTCTTTGACTCGGGAAAGCCTTTCGATCTGTTCGTGGCTAATGGGGAAATTTAAACTATCCTCGCATTTTAGCAATAGATCACACATTTTATTAACAAATTCATTTTTGGCAATTGGCAAAGTCTCTGGATAATTTTTCAGCCCCTTCGGGTCCCAGTAAATCACTTTCTTCAGCGAAGGCAGTTCCTCCTTTATCTCAAGGAATTTATCGGTCTGCTCCTGGTCATTGACAATGGCGAATTTGGCACCCGCGTGAGCGGCGACGTATTTCACTTCGGAAGGTATGGCGTCGACGAAAATGCCGGTGGCGATACCGCCAGCGGCTTGGGCTGCAAACTCTCCCCAGAACCATTCCGGCTCATTGTCGCCGATGATGCAGACCACGTCTCCGGGCTTAAAGCCCAGGCTTATCAAGCCCAAAGAGAAGGATTTCACATTTTCGTAATATTCTTTCCAGCTATATCGCCGCCAGATGCCGCGGTGCTTCATGGACATGGCAGTCCTCTGACCCCACTTCTCGCAGTTGCTCTTTATCAGTTGCGGTATCGTCTCGCTATCAGCCATAGCCTAATGCCTTAATCTGCCCCTTAACAAAAAAGCCTCCCGCCTGGGAGGCTTTTACTTTCTGTTTTATCTTATTCCTGCTCTATGGTTTAGTTCGATGTGCTCCCAGGCGCAACGGCAGGCAGGCTAAAGAAAAAGAAGAAAAATAAATTAAAACTGCGAGCCTGAGTCTGCATTTCGAACTTCACGAAACGAGATAGTATCATAACAGATTCAGCCTGTCAATAGATTGAAAGCTATCGCAATATCTCTCTCTTTGATTTTTTACTTGTACTTTTGACCTTTGGTTTTTAAATTTTGATTTTCGTTTACTCTGCCTTCGGTGGTGCCGGGTTTACCAGGCCGGCTGCCAGCGTGCCGGGCATGAAGTCGAACAGCTCGTCAATCGTCCAGCCACCGATCTTGACCAATGCTTTTTCCTGCACCGGCTCGGAAAATAGAGCCACCGTTCCCGTCTGAACGAAGAAAGTACGGCCGTTTACATTAGCGGCAGCGTCAGATGCCAGCCAGACGACCAGCGGCGCGATGTCGTTGGGGTCCATCTTCTCCATGGCGGCGATGATAGCCTCTCTTCCCGCCTTCTTCCAGGCGGCTTTCAGCTCATCGCTCAACGTCATCCTAGTGCCGGCATTGGGCCTGATAGCATTGCAGGTCACGCCATACCTGCCCATGTCTCTGGATACCTGCCGGGTGAAGCCGACAATGCCTTCCTTGGCAGCGCCGTAATTCGCCTGACCGAAGGTGGCGCCCAGTCCGGCAAGTGATGATGTATTTATGATGCGCCCGCTTTTCTGTTCCCTGAAAAGAGCACAGGCGAACTTGGTGGTGAAAAAGTGGCCGTAGAGATGCACTTTCATCACCAGGTCCCAGTCTTCCTCGGTCATGTTGTATATCATCTTGTCGCGGAGAATTCCGGCGTTGTTGACCAGTATATCCAGCCTGCCGAATTTGTCGACGGCAGTTTTGATAATGTTTTCGCCGCCGACCAGCGTGGTCACCGAGTCGTAGTTGGCTACGGCTTCTCCACCCATCTTCTTGATTTCGTCTACTACTTTATCCGCTGCCGACGTGGAAGTGCCCGTACCAGCAACGGTGCCGCCGAGGTCATTGACCACCACTTTGGCACCCTCGGATGCCAGCGCCAGAGATTCACCCCGGCCGATGCCGCCGCCGGCGCCGGTGACCACAGCTACTTTGCCCTTCAGTCTATCGCCCATTTTTTAACTCCTTTTCGTTTTTATTTTACGCAAAGATAAACTTGTTTAAGATTTAACAACAAATATCGGGATGAGAATTCCCAGATAAATCAGCACTCCCGCTGCCATCCAGATTATGGCGATAACCTGCATATCTCTCGCTTTTTGTTTCTTTTCATTTTCAGGTGCTCGAAAATATCTTCCTAAATAAAAAAGGGGCAGTCCGATAGCTATCATGACTACTCCCATTACCCATAAAATCAGTCTGGTAATATCCATTACTATACCCCTTTTGGAATATTTTTGAGTTCAAACGATTCGCAAAAAGCTAACTCTTGTTCGGCAGTATGACGGTAGCCGTACCGGGAGTGGTCACCTCGCCCTTGCCGTTCTCAATCCAGATATCGCAGTCCGCGCAGTGCTCACCGCCCTCGGCGTATTTCTTGGTGACCTTACCCTTGCACTGCCAGGTCTCGCCTTCTTCAGGTGTCATCGGCGTGGCCATCTTCCGCGGCCAGTCCATGGCACGGTAGCTGCAGGCGAATTTCTTCAGCGTACCCTGCTCACCCATCCAGTCGGTCATCAATTGGACCAGCCACTGTCGCTTCAAGGCGCCGTGGACAATGGGGCTGCCCACTCCCTGAACAGCAGCAAAGGCGGCGTCATAGTGAAGCGGATTGAAGTCGCCCGAGGCGCCCGCCCATTTGACCAGCATACGGGTGGTAGCTATTTTTGGTAACGGCGTTACCTCACCGCCTACCTCAACATTTTCCCAGTAAAGTTGTTTAGCCATCTTATTCCTCCTCGAATGCTAGCGATAAATAGCAGTGGCGCGGGCTATAGCCACCAGCTCATCTTTCTGGTTATGATAAGTTGTCTCGATAATTACAAAAGCCATCTTGCCCGTTTTGCCTTCCCGCTCAGTGACGTCTTTAATCATTGATTTGGCTGACAACATATCGCCGGCGCGGACCGGCAGGAAAAACTCGTACTCTATGCCGCCATCGACAACGCGCCAGTAGCCTCCTTTAGCCAGTGCCGCCCTCATACCCTCGGCAACTTCCGGAGGGTCGCTGATATCAGTGGGCCGCTGGAAGGTCATGCCTCTGGGCAGATTGACCGGCCAGCCGAAGAAGCCGGGAGGCGCGATAATCGAACCGTATCTCGATTTCCCGGCATGTTTTTCGTCCCAGTAAAGCGGATTGGTTTCTTCCACGGCATCGGCAAAGCGCTTGATAGACCCCTTCTCCACCTCGCAGGCAACAACACCGATGCTTTTCCCGATGAATTTGCTTATCTCTTCCGGCAGCATAATTACACCTCCTGATAGAAACTGGAAGCAAACGCCATTGTATATTTGTGGTTACCTGTTGTCAAAGGTCTGTTATAAATTTATACGGGCTTATATACTTGGTGCAAGTGCAGACTGTGGTAGAATAGCGGCATGCAAAAAGTCAAATGGCCATCAACTATTATCGGTATCGCAATTCTCCTTATCGGGTGGGGGTTGGATATGGCTGGAATAACGAATATGATAGTGGCCATTGTTTTATGGGTTGTTGGTGGCATACTTCTTATCATCGGTATTTCTTCATGGATATATTATTTCTGGCCTTGGTTTAAAAAAGTATTCTGGAAAGGGAAAAAGAATACATCTATTACAACGGAAGATTATGCCCAAAATAAAGAGGTGGATAAATTAAGACGTATAAAAGCAAATTTAATACATTTTAGAAGAGAACTAAATTGGATTTTGTATCTTTACACACACGATTTATTTGGGAATCTTGATAATAAACTTAAAAAACATGAACTTCTAGAAGGGGAAGAATTCAAAGATGACATATCTGTATTTGACGAGATATATGGATATTATAACTGGGAATATGGTTATGCTATACGAAAATATGATGCTGCAAAATTAGTCTATCCATTCAATAAGAGACACATTGAGGGTACTTTTGCCAAGGCATTGGGCGCTTTAAGTAAAATTGAAAAACAAATAAATGGGTTTCCCATGCTTTTGGAATTGAATGATGAGGCATCTCACATAATGGGATTATCATCTGAAATAGACAAATATAGGTTATTGTTAAACGAGTGGTCAACAAACAAAAATATTGATAAACCCATTATCGATTATTATGGTAATGATTTAGTTACACTGGGCACAAAAATCTGGACTATTTTAAAGGCCATTAATAACGAGATAGAAAAGATTCCAAATGAAGTTAAATTAGGGTCGTAAGTACTTTATATTTTAAATTATCAGCGCTAATGAATTTCAAAAGTGTATGACTAAACAAATATAGATTCTCACGATTGTTAAATAGCCATTCTAATTCATCGGGATAATTTTTATTATTTTGACCTGCCGCTACATACACCTCCCCACCGACTCAGCAATAAGCTTAAGCTCAGCCATCACACCGGTTCTTGCCGATTTCGGTCAGTAGCGCGTTGTTCTCCATATTCCTGGCTCCGACCTGAAGTATATCGGCGCATTCTGCTACCCGGATAAACTCAGCTTAAAGGTACACTTTTGTTCATATTTTATTGAAACCTTGATGGAGAGTGCTACAATGGATACAGCAATAAAAGCAAGGAGGTTATCATGGAAGAGTCTGTAGGTAAGGTTGTCACGTTAATCGGATCCAGTCGCGAGTCCTTCGAAAAGGCTATTGCAAATGCTGTAGCGGCGGCAGCGAAGACATTGCATGAGATACACGTTGCCGATGTACGGAAGCTGTATGTGCACGTTGAGAATGGCAAGATTACCAGCTATCGGGCAAGGGTCAGGGTGGCCTTTCAATACGATCCAAAATATAAGAAGTAGTTATAATCCGGTAAGCTGCTAGACCCTCTATACGACTAATAGTTTATGATGATTTCAGGTCAGGTGGCCTGCGAAGTAATTGCAGCCTGTTGCTACCTGAGAAGTTCTGTTTTTGTGACCGGCCAGCTAAATATACCTCCCCACCGCCTCGGCAATGAGCTTAAGCTCGGTCATCAACCGGGCAAAGTCCGACGGTGTCAGCGATTGGAGGCCATCCACCAGGGCTTCCTTGGGGTTGGGATGGGCTTCGATGAGGAGACCGTCGGCACCGGCGGCTATAGCCGCTTTAGCCAGCGCGGGCACCAGAGAATAATGTCCGGCGGCGTGGCTGGGGTCGACAACTAAAGGCAAGTGGCTGGATTTCTTTATCACGGGAATCGAGCCGATATCCAGAGAAAAACGAGTGCTGTCCTCGAAGGTCCTGATGCCCCTCTCACATAAAATAACCCGGTCATTGCCACCAGCCAATAAATAGTCGGCGGCGGTAAGCCATTCGGTAACCGTAGCCGATAAGCCCCGCTTAAGTAGAACAGGGCACCGGCTCTTACCGATTTCGGTCAGTAGCGCATAGTTCTGCATATTCCTGGCTCCGACCTGGAGTATGTCAGCATACTGCGATACCCTGTCGACATCATGAGGTGCCACCACCTCAGTGATTACAGGCATGCCGAATTGCTGCTTGGTCTGCTGTAACATCTTTAGACCGGCCTCCTCCAGACCTTGAAAGGCAAAAGGTGAGGTGCGCGGTTTATAGGCGCCGCCTCGTAGAATGCAGGCTCCAGCCTCCTTAACCATCATGGCTGCCGCCATGAGCTGTTTCTCGCCTTCGACGGCACAGGGGCCGGCCATGACCACAATGCGCTTGCCGCCGATTTGAACCCCGTTGACGGAAACTACGGTGTTCTCCGGTTTGAACTCGCGGGCACTGAGCTTGTACGGCTTCATAATCCTGGTCACGCTCTCCACACCGGGGAGAACGGCAAAGATGTCAATAGGCAGCTGGCCGGTATTGGGTCCCAGCAAAGCGACGACCACCTTGTTGGTGCCCAGATTCAACTGGACGCCCAGCCCTAGCTCCTTGGCCCGCTGCACGACGTCGTCTACTTCTGCTTGAGGAGCGCCGGTTCTCATTTCAACTATCATGATTGTAACTCCTTAATTTTTTTCACCCTCACCCTGACCCTCTCCCCTCAAGGGAGAGGGAACATTTAAAAACAGAAAGCCTCCCGCGGGGCGGGAGGCTCTTTTTGCCTTAGATATTTTGCTGCTGTTTTTTAGGTCGATGCCATCCCAGACCCGCGCCGAGGCGTGCTAAACCAAAAGCCAAAGAAAAACCAGCTATAGCTGCGAGTCAGGTTATGCATTTCGACCATGGTGTTTAGAATGATAGCAATAAATGTTGAACGTTGTCAACCAGATCAGGGTCCGTCTAATATGGATAAAAGTTTAAATCCTAAATTAGAAAATCCCTCTCAATCTCCCTTTACGAAAGGGAGAGGTTAGTTGCTAGCTTTGCGAAAGGGAGAAGCTGGTTTTTGCCCGTTGCTACTCTCCCCCTTAGAAAAAGGGGGATTAAGGGGGATTTAAAATCACTCTCAGTCTCTCCTTACGAAAGGGAGAGGTCCCATCAATCCAGGAGGAAAAGGAGCAATACTAGACCAGGGGAATTGTGGTGCCGGTGGCTTTGGCGATGAGCTTGCCGTCCTGGTTGGTCACCATCATCTCGGAGATGCAGACCCGCCTGCCGGCCCTGACCACACGGCATTCGGCGATAAGCTCGTCTTTCACATCGGCGCTGGCGACAAAATGGATGTTGAACTGCGAGGCTACGTTAGGAGTGATTACGGAGTTGGTGCCGTAGGCGAAAGCCTGGTCAGCCACAGCCATGATAATGCCGCCGAAGACCAGGTTATTGAAGTTAAGGTATTCGGGCTTAAGCTTCGCCGATACTCTGGCATAGCCCTCGGATAACTCCAGCAACTTTATGTCTAAAAATTTGGCGATAGGCTCACTACCGGCTTTTGCCTTCAAGGCTGCTACATTGTCAGAGGCATTGGCGCCCACAGCGGCATTTGCTCCGGGTTTTTGTTTATCAGTTTTCTTATCCATAATATATTAACGCAAGCCAAATTTTTTGGCTGCTTTTTTGAAGCCGTCCAGAGAACCTTTTAAGGTCTTGTCATCAACGCAGTACGAAATGCGAAAATAGCCCGGTGTGCCGAAGCCCCGCCCCGGCACCACCAGCACATTCCACTGCCGCAGCTCGTTGACAAAGGCAACGTCATCCTCTACCGGCGACTTAGGAAACATGTAGAAAGCACCATGCGGCTTTACCACCGAGTAGCCCAGGTCAACAAGATTGCCATAAAGAAAATCCCTCTTCTTTTGATAATCGGCTATAGAGACGGTGACATGCTGCAGGTTCTTCACCAGGTGCTGCATCAACGCCGGTGCATTGACAAATCCCAAAATCCGGGTGCAGAAAATAAAGCCGTTGACCAGCTCATCATGCTGGCTGCAATCCGGATGTATGGCGATATAACCAATGCGCTCACCAGGTAGCGCCAGGTCTTTGGAATGGGAATGAACAACTATGGTGTGGCGGTGGTGATGGAAAACAGGCGGGTATGGCAACCCGTCAAATATGATTTTGCGATATGCCTCGTCGCTTATAAGATAAATCTGCTTGTCGTTTTGAGCCTCTTTTCGACGCAGCAGCTCGCCTAATTGCATCACCAGGTCCCGGCTGTAGACCGCGCCGGTCGGGTTATTAGGAGAATTGATAATGACGGCTTTTGTCTTGGTCGAAATGGCGGCTTCAAGGGAATCCAGCTTCGGCACAAATTGCTCATTCGTGGGCAAGACCTTGATAACTCCACCGTGATTATCTATGTAGTTGCCGAATTCCATGAAGTAAGGAGCGAACACAATCACCTCGTCTCCGGGATTCAGTATTGTCTTCAATACCACATTCAAGCCGCCGGCAGCGCCGCAGGTCATGACAATATCGTTGCCGCAGAATTTAATGCCGGTCTCGTGCGAGAGCTGTACGGCAACGGCGGCTCGTGTGTCTGCATAACCGGCATTCTCCATATATCTGTGCATACCCGGCACAGGTTTTTTCATCAGCTTCTTCAATTCCTGGTTAAACTCAGGCGGCGGCTCCATGACCGGATTCCCCAGGGACAGGTCGAAAACATCCTTCTCACCGTATCGCTTTTTGAGATTAGCCCCTTCCTCGAACATCCTCCGTATCCACGACCCCTCCATCATGCGTTTGCTGACATTATCTGACACCGGCACGAGACATCTCCTCCCTGCCTTTATCGAAGGCGACCATGTTCATTTTTAGAATGTTGGGTGACAGCCGTTGAGAAATGCAGTCTTTCCAAACATCAATGCCAATGGGCAGAAACGAAGATAAACAGCCCAGCATAATCATATTCAGCGTCCTGATATCGCCCAGTTCCTTAGCCTGGCGGGTGCCATCAACGAAGTAAAAACGCTCAGCCCACTGCCGCAATATGCCCTCTATCTCCTTATCGCCCGGGTACCGCTGGGTCCCTAGGCTCACCGACAATGGCGGCGTCGACTGATTATTGACAATGGAGGCACCGCCCTCGTGTAAATAGTAGCTCCACCTGGCTGCCTCCAATTTCTCGAAAGCGACCAGTATATCGACCTCGCCTTCTTTGATTAAAGGCGACCACACCTTATCAGATATACGAACATGACTGACGACGCTGCCGCCTCGCTGTGCCATACCCAACGTATCCGTTTTCTTGACATCATAACCGGCAGCCAGTGCCACCTCACCCAGTATATCGCTGGCCAGAACTATACCCTGCCCGCCTACGCCCACCATAAGCAAGTCCTGCTTTTTCACTTCGACTCTCCGACAGCAGTCAATGGGCCTATTGCCTTTTTGGGGCAGAGCTGCTCGCAGATGGTACAGGCAGCACCAGCACACAGCGCGGCATCGATGTAAATCTGCTCATCCAGATTTTGTATTGCCGGACAGCCGATTCTCAGGCACGTCTCGCAGTCGTCGCATTTTTCTATATCAACAGCTCTTTGGCCGGAGCGCTTTCGCAGCCGTACCGAGCAAGCTCCGCGGACTATTATGACAGACAGCTCAGGGTTATCCAGCGAACTTCTCACCGCCGCTCTAAGAGCTTTCATATCAAAGGCGTCAACTACCTTGACGTCGTTAACTCCGACGCCTTTAACCAGCCGCTCCAGCTCAACCATCCGGGTCTTTTTGCCCTTGGCTGAAACTCCCGTTCCGGGATGGTCCTGGTGTCCGGTCATAGCCGTAGTGCCGTTATCCAGTATGATAATCGTCACTCCCGATTTGTTGTAGACGGCATCGACCACGCCGGTAATACCGGAATGGAGGAACGTGGAGTCGCCGATAACAGCCACCACCTTGCCCTCAACGCCGGCCTTCTCCATTCCCAGAGCCTGACCGATGCCCGCACCCATACAGGCGGTAGTATCCATAGCGCGCAGCGGCGGATAGGTAGCCAGCGTATAGCAGCCGATATCGCCGGTGATAATCAACTTCCCTTGCTCTTCCGACTTGCCTCTGGCATCCAGCAGCTTGGACCTCTGGCCTATGGTGTTAAGCACAAAGAATATGCCGGCATGCGGACAACCGCCGCACAGGACGGGGGGCCGTCCCGGTAATCCCTGCGGCAGCGGCACCTGCCTGCGTGAAGGCTTGGCTAATAGTCCAGCACGGTAACCGGCTGCCTCGACAATGCCCGGATTCAACTCACCGATTCTGGGGATGAACTCCTTTCCCGTCACCTTTATACCCATGGCCAGTATATTTTCCTCCAGGAATGGGTCGAGCTCTTCAATAACGATTAGCCTGTCCACCTGTGCGGCGAACTCTTGGAGTAACTTCCGCGGCAGCGGATAGGTCATGCCCAGCTTAAGAAAAGAAGCCCTGGGAAATGCCTCTCTGGCGTACTGGTAGGCAACGCCGCTGCTGACCACACCGAGGTGGCATTCTCCCTTGATTATCTGGTTGCCGGGAAAGGTATCGGCATAGGCAGTAAGCTTGACCAGGCGCTGCTCGACGACCGGCCTCCGGAGACGGACATGAACTGGCAGCATGACATATTTCTCTACATCGTGCTTGAAGCTGGCTGGATTTGCCGGCGCCACCCGGCTCCGGTTCGTCTCCACCACGGACTTGGAATGAGAAATGCGGGTGCTGGAGCGCACCAGCACCGGCGTATCGAACCGCTCACTGAGTTCAAAGGCAACAGCCATCAATTCATAGGCTTCCTGGCTGTCGCTGGGCTCAAGCATGGGCACCTTAGCCAGTTTGGCATAGTGGCGCGTGTCCTGCTCGTTCTGGGTGCTGAAGACACCAGGGTCATCGGCTACAATCACCACCAGTCCACCATTAATGCCGGTTATAGATGCCGCCATAAAAGGATCACTGGCTACATTCAGTCCCACCTGCTTCATGGATACCAGAGCTCGAACTCCAGCATAAGCGGCTCCCATGCCCAGCTCCATAGCCACCTTCTCATTCGTCGACCACTCCGCGTAGACATCGTCAAAGCGGGCTATCGATTCAAGTATTTCGGTGCTGGGCGTACCGGGATAGGCTGCTGCCACCATAACGCCGGCATGATAGGCTCCGAGGGCAAAGGCTTCGTTTCCGGAGAGCAGTTTTTTCATCGTTTTACCGGCTCAATGTGGAAAGCAATAAACCAGGTTAGCATTATGCCACGTGAGGAACCTAAATGGCAACTGGGTGGTAGGAGGAAAATCCCCCTTAGTCCCCCTTTTCCAAAGGGGGAGAGTTTCTTCCTTTCCTAAAGGGAGATTGAGAGGGATTTTATTTGACTAATCCCTTGGCTTTAAGAAGCTCGGCGATGAGTATGGCGCCACCCGCCGCGCCCCGAACCGTATTATGGTGCAGACCGATAAAGCGGTAGTCGAAGACATTACATTTTCGCAGTCTGCCCACGGAGACCGTCATGCCTCTGCCGGCATTCCTGTCCTTCTGCGGCTGCGGCCGGTTGACCTCCGTACGGTATATCATCGGCGGGATAGGCGCCGAGGGCAGTTTCAATTCCTGCGGCAAAGCCGTGAAATTCTGCCAGATACTGATAATCTGATCCATCTCCGGTTTTTTGCCGGCAAACTGGAGGCTGACGCAAGCCGTATGTCCATCGGTCACGGCAACCCTGTTGCAGTGCGCTGAAATCTTGATACTTTCATCGTCGACAAAACTGCCGTTCTTTATCTTGCCGAAAATCTTCTTCGGTTCCACCTCTGATTTCTCTTCCTCACCGGAGATATACGGGACGATGTTGTCTACCAGGTCGATAGCAGCCGGCCCGGGATAGCCGGCGCCGGACAGCGCTTGAAGAGTGGTGACAATCATCTTATCTACCGCATAACCGGCTTTCATCAGCGCGTAGATAGGCAGCATATAGCTCTGAATACTGCAATTAGGTTTGACCACAATGAATCCCTGGCTCCAGCCGTGATTTTTCTGCTGGGCGGGAATAATATCGAGATGGTCGGCGTTGATTTCCGGTATAAGCACCGGCACGTCTTCCGTATGCCGGTGAGCGGAGTTGTTGGAGACTACGGCGAATCCCTTGGCGGCGTATTCTGATTCCATGGCGATAATTGCCTGTTTATCCATTTCAACCGCCGAGAAGATGATGCTGCACTTTCCCTTTGCTTTCCCGATATTGCTGGCATCTTCAACCACTACGTCTCTAACTTCCTCCGGAATGTCCTCCCTCATGTGCCAGCGTCCGGCAACGGCCTCGCTGTATTTCTTGCCGGCCGAATTTGCCGATGCTGCCAGATGCACCACCTCGAACCAGGGGTGATTGTTCAACAGTCTTATGAAGTTCTGGCCAACCATTCCGGTGGCACCAATGACACCTACCTTAATCTTTTTTTCCATGTCTGCTCCTCCGGATACAGTATTTAAGCTCCCGGTGAGAAATTATAGCAGTTTTCGAATGCCCATTGTCCAGTTTGCCTTCAATCAGCCGCTCACACTATGATTTATTGTTCCATATCAATTATAGGTGCTACAATTCAACGAATGTCGGTTAATGCACAAGCTTGACGAACAGGAGTCAGTGAAAAATGAAGACTAAAACAATCCACCAGACAGTGACGTTTAAAGCCACTCCACATGAAGTATACGAGACGCTTATGGACTCGAAAAAACACGCGGAGCTTGTCGGTGCTGAAGCGAAAATAAGCAAAAAAGTTGGCGCCAAATTCAGTATTTATGAGGGCGAAATCGAAGGTGTAAATCTCGAACTGGTGCCCGACCACAAGATCGTTCAGTCGTGGCGGTACAACGACTGGCCGGAAGGCCACTACTCAAAGGCTACTTTCTTGCTTGAAGAAAGCAAGGGCACCACGAAACTAACTTTTACCCAGACCGAAGTCCCCGAGGAACGTTACGAAGATGTCTCGCAGGGGTGGCATGACTACTACTGGTCACCTATGAAAGAGATGCTGGAGAAACCAAAGAAATAGTCACTGCTGGCGCCAGCATGGGTCAAACACCCAATGAAGGTTAGGCGCCCATGGCAGCAACTACGATGGTACCTGGCCCGCCGTGTACGCCCAATCCGGCGCCTATTCTGGTCATTAAAATGTGTTTCTCGTCGATGACAGACCCCAGCATTTTCTTGAGCTTTTCAGCCTCTTCGGGGACCGTGCTCTGGGCTATGCCAACCTCCATCAGATTGGGATAATTCTTAACAAACTTGAATACCTGCTCTACACCCTTGGTGTACGAGCGAGCCATACCTGCCTGAATGAGTTCACCATCGCGCATTTTAAGTATGGGCTTTACATTCAGCAGTGCGCCTACCAGCGCCCTGGTCCTGGTTATGCGCCCGCCCTTGAGTAGATATTGCAGCGTGTCAAGCAGTCCCCGGATTTGAGTCTTACCGATAGCTTTCTTCGTCTCCTCCAAAACCTCTGCCAGCTTACCGCCACTGTTAGCTACTCGAGCCGCTGCTAAAACTATTAGCCCCAGACCTACTGATACCGACAAACTATCAAATACATGCACTTCGCACTTGGGCTTGGCTATCTCGAGCCCCTGCAGCGCTGCGTTATAGGTGCCGCTGACTTTAGTCGGTAGATGTATGGAAACAATAGCCTCAGCATCTTTGGCAAGAGCGGTATACGTCTCAGCAAAGTCAGCGGGCATCGGCTGCGTGGTGGTGGGATAAATCGGGCCTTCCACCAATTTCTTGTACAGCTCATCCGGCCCTATGTCTACTCCGTCTTTGTATGCCTTATCACCGAAATAGATGTACACCGGGACAATGGTTATACCCAGTTTCTTAGCCAGCTCGAGCGGTATATCCGAGCCGCTGTCAGTGACAATCTTTACCGTCAAAACTCACCTCCGAATACTTCCGATAGTAAAAGTCACCGAATTCTACCTGCGGTTAAGGGGAAATGCAATACCTTGCTATGCTATGGCACGGTGGATGAATAGATAGAAACGCTCTACTCGTGGCGCAGAGATTCGATGGGGTCGAGCCGGGCGGCTCTAAAAGCCGGATAGGTGCCGGATATGACGCCGATTCCAATGGACACAGCCAGCGCCAGTATGACAATGCCCGCTGAAATCTGAGCCCCAACGGTTAACTCTCCAAATGCAACGTTCTTCAGGAACAACGAGAAGAATAACGCCAGGGCTAAGCCAATCAAACCGCCGGACAGACTCAGTGCCGCTGCTTCAATTAGAAACTGGATTAAAATATCACGCCTTTTAGCACCGATGGCTTTGCGTATGCCGATTTCTCGTGTGCGTTCGGACACCGAAACCAGCATTATATTCATAATTCCGATGCCGCCTACAAGAAGCGAGATGGCGCCGACGCTGCTTAAGAAAAAAGAAAAGGCAGCCAGTTGTGATTGCAATTGATTAAGTACATCGCGCATGTCCCTGATCTGGAAATCATCTGAAGCCCCCGACCCGATAAAATGCCGCGCTCTCATGATGGAGGTTATCTCGGCAATAGCCGCATCCACCTGGTCGGGACTGGCCGCCTTTACCGCAATCTGCTGGATATTGTTGCCGCCTGATATTTTGGATTGCATAGTGGTAAGTGGCATCAGTATAAAGCTGTCTCCAGTGAAACCACCCATTTTCGCTACGGCGCCGACAACCTGGTATCTACCACCGGCGACACGTATGGTCTGGCCCACTGCCGTTTGATTCCCGAATAAGTCCTGGGCCGTCTGCCAGCCGAGCACCACCACATTCTGCCTGGCTGCCAGGTCCTGGTCGGTTATGAATCTGCCAGCTGAAAGATCATATTTTTTTATCTCACCTATTAACGGCGTTATTCCCGTAGCCTGCACATTTACGTTATTATTGCCGTAAGATGCACTGACTCCCTTGCTAAGGGTAGGCGCAGCTAGGGCTATCGACGGAGCCAGGGATTTATCTGCCAGCGCCTGCGCATCGTCAAAAGTCAACGGACGAATAATAGAAACAGTTTTATCTGTAGTGCCGGAAACATAAAGAGCGCTGGCTCCCAGATTTTCAAAAGTCTGCTGCATACTTTTCTGGAATCCGTTTCCCAGGGCCACCAGCAGGACCACCGCGCTAACTCCGATAATAATGCCCAGCATGGTGAGAGACGACCGCAGTTTATTGGCAAATATCGACTGCCAAGCGGTTTTAAGGCTCTCCAGTATATTCAACGCTTCTTTTCCTCTACTATTTTTCCATCCCTGATATAGATCGTCCTCTCCGTGTAAGAGGCGATATCTTCTTCGTGGGTAACGATAACGATAGTAATCCCTTTTTTGCGCTGTTCCAGTAAAACATCCATGATATTGTGGCTGGATTGGGTATCCAGGTTGCCTGTCGGTTCATCGGCAAGTATTATCCGCGGATTATTTACCAGGGCGCGGGCGATAGCCACTCTCTGCTGTTCGCCGCCAGACATTTCGGTCGGGTGATGGCGCGCCCTGTTGCCGATGCCTACGGCTTCCAGCGCCGCCATAGCGCCTTGCCGCCTCTGACGGTGGCCGGCATACATCATCGGCAATTCCACGTTCTCCAGCGCCGTCATTTTAGGCAACAGGTTGTAGGACTGGAAAACAAAACCCAGTTTTCTATTTCTTATCACCGCCAGCTCATTATCGCTGAGGCTGGAGACATCCTGACTATCCAGACAGTAAATTCCACCAGAAGGGCGGTCCAGGCAGCCGATTATATTCATAAGCGTAGACTTGCCGGAGCCGGATGGCCCCATGATGGAAACTACTTCACCTTTCTCGCACCGAAAAGAAATACCGTCCAGGGCATTAACCTTAACCTCTCCAAGGTCATACACCTTGGTCACATCCTTTAATTCAATAATGCCATCTGATTCAGCCATGTCGTAACACCAAATCCAAGAAGATTATACAATATAGAAGCCGGTCTATTAACGTATCGGGATACCTGTACCTCGCGTCCCCTGCCGAGAGGCACCGTTACTCGTTGTCGGCGGAGTTCCCGTTACCGTGACTTTGTCTCCTTCTTTTAATCCCGATAGCACCTCAGCGTACTGAAAGGTTTGCTGGCCCAAAGTAACCGGCCTGTATTCGGGCTGTCCCGTCGTTGGGTTGATGACCGCCACCACGGGGCCCTCACGCGTCTCTACAATTACCGATACGGGCACCAGCAATGCGCCTTTAGCGCTGTATATGCTGATATCGGCAGTGGCGCTTAAGCCACCTCTGAGTTCGACATCAGTCGGGTCCAGCTGAATGGTAATAGCAAATTTAATGACGTTGCCGGAAGCTACGCCAAAGGGAGAGATAAATTTAACCGTACCGGTAAATACCTTGTTGGGTATGGCATCCACTGTGATATTTACCTTTTGCCCGGGTTGCACTTTCATAATGTCGATTTCATCAACCGTTCCTTCGAACCTGATGGAGTTGGTATCAACCAGCGTGATGGCTGTCGTCGACGAATAGTTCTGCGCCGAAAGTACGGAGGATTTCTTGAGGTTTGCGCTGACCACAGTGCCATCGGCAGGGGCTATGATGGCCGTATTCATGATGGCCTGCTTCGCCTGGAATAGAGATATTTGAGCACTTTGAAGGCTGAGGTTGTATTGCTGCAATGTTTGCCAGTTGATGTTTTTCCCGACCACAAAGAGTGACGTCTGATTTTCCAGAACGTCCCGGCCGACGAGCAGGTTAAGCTGGGTAATATACAACTTCTTGGCGGCTTCAATCGGCTCGGCGCCGTCCTGTGCCAGATAGTTCTCCAAATCCTGCAGAGAACGAATAGATGACTGCAGGAAATCAGCGCTGGTAGCGGTATCCGGATATTCGAACATCTCGCTGCCCTTGAGATATACAGTGCTTTCAGCCAGATTGTAAGCCGTAAACATTTCCTGCTGGGCAGCAGCTAATTTAGACGCCACTTTATCATATGCTCCGACTTTCATATCACTGCTTATGTCCAAAAGTTTCTGCTGGTACTTCTGCATGTAATCGACCACCGCCGCATCAGTGGGAGTCGGAGATTTAAAGCCGCCTTCGTAAAGGTCAGGATAGTAAGTCGAGTTTATCTTGGCTCCGGCCAGTGCGGCGGCATCGGGCTTGGATGCGATAAGGTCCGCACCCACTTCGACGTCGAAATAGGTCATTATTAAATCACGACCGGCGTCTTTGTAATCCCCCTGCTTGAACTCGTTAACCGCCGTATCCAAATCTTTTCGTGCCTGGTCAAATATGCGGGGCACGCTCAAATCAGGATAAGTATAAGGAAGATGGTCGCAGCCCACCGCAGCACTGTCGGTCTTTGACTGCACCGTTATATTATTTTGCGCCGTCTGTACACTTAGCAAGGCGGTTTTAATGGCATTCCTCTGAGTCGTATCATCGAGCATAGCCAGCAGTGCACCCTGCTTTACCTTATCACCTTCTTCAACAAATATTTGTTGCACCTGCCCGTTGGTGCCGAAGCGCAGGTCGTACTCATCGGGCATGGTGAGGTGGCCATCGGATGATACATTGATATTCAGGTCTCCCTTTTTTACTTCGAAAACCTGGCCCGGGGTAGCAGTAGTAGCGGTGCTCTTAGCGCAGGCACCAGCCACTATCGGGAATACGATAACGGCCAGTATCAGTATGCTTATCAGGATTTTTTTCATCTTATTATCTACCCGACGGCGGCGGTGGCCCTCCGACCCCGCGAGGGAAGCCGGTTACGACCGGCGCGCCGGTTATCTTCTCTTGACCTATTACTTTATCGCCCTCTTTCAAGCCGGACAATACCTCGGCAAATTGCAGGTTTTGACTACCGAGTGTGACCTCCCTTTTCTCCTGCTTGCCTGTAGCTTCATCGACTACCGTAACAAAAGACCCGGCAGAAGTGGTGGTAACTGCCGACAAGGGCACCAGCAGTACATTGGCCGCACCGGATATGGCGATATCAGCCGTGGCCGTAAGGCCGCCCTTGAGCGCCACGTCTGTAGGGTCAAGCTGGATGGTTACCGGAAATTTAACGACGTTGCTGGTGTTCGGCGTGCCGAAGGGTGAAATGAATGACACTTTGCCGGTGAACGTTTTATTCGGTACGGCATCCACGGAAATCGTCGCCTTTTGACCCGTCTTTATTTTCAGAATATCTATCTCGTCGACCTGCCCCTGAAACTTAATCTGGCGGGTATCGACAAGTTGAACCGCAGTCTTGGAAGCATAGTCGATAGCGGAGAGCACATCATTTTTCTTGACGCCCACACTTACCACCGTGCCGTCGAACGGCGCCAGTATTACCGTCTTGAGGAAATTGTCCTTCGAGTTGCCCAGGCCAATTAAAGCGTTTGCCAGGTCCACGTGGTACTGCTGCTCATTTTTCAGAGACAGGCCATGCTGCAATACATAACCGTTGCTATCCAAAATGCTGTTGCAGATTTGCATGTAATGCAGCGCAATTCGCAGGTTGTCATTTAATTCAGGTGAGGTTAGTCCGCCGGTCTCTATGCCTTTCAGCGCGGCGTTCAGCTTGTCGGCAGCGGCTCCGTAGAAATACAGGCTTATGTCCTTTCCGTAAACGGTGGAATAGTTGTGCGCTTTTATCACATTTATATTGTTTCTGACCGCTTTACCTATATCGCCAACCTGCTTCAGCAGTGAGTTGAACATCGGGCTGGCTTGCTCGCCTTTACCTTGAGCTATCAATCCCCGGACGGTCTCTATATCCGCCTGCCCCTGCTTTATTGTATCCACCACCTGGCGCAGTTGTACGATATAGGAGACGGCGAACGACTGGTCCGTATTTATCTCTAGCAATATTATGTCGGTTTCGTTATCGGAGACTAACGGCGCCATGTTGCCCAACCCTGATTTCGGGTTATTTATGGCGTCTTCCAGTATCTGTATGCAGGCATCCAGGTCGGACAGTGCCACATATAATTCAGATGCCGCCGCGTCATAGCTTTTAATCTGGTACAACATGTTTGCGCGGTTGACCTCATCCTGCGCCCAATTAAAGGCCGACAGGGCCGTGGCATTCGGATAATAGTATGGAGAACTGGTGCCCAAATTATCACTATTCTGTTTAAGAGTGTATGTATTTTTGGTTATCGATTGAATTTGTCTATGTGTAGTCTGAAATTTATCACCTGTGTCAAGATCTGGTACCGCAGCGTCTACTGTAGTATTTGTAATGGTTATTACTTCGGTCACTATCGAGGTACCCGGTTCACCGCTGTCGCTGGTAGTCGTACTTGTTGATGAACTTGTGGTAGGTCCAGATGCGAGAGGAGGGGTGGCACTTGAATCGTATACTGTCACGCTTGTTGTGTCGGGAAATGAACCAGAACTGGTAGATGAAGTTTGAAGATTCTTTTCATATATATAGTTCCGAAACTGGGGCAGCAGCGGCACGTTTTCATACAGCTTGCTCAATACCGTCTGCACATTATTGTTGGAGGATTCGACGCCCAATTTTTCAGTAGTATTATTCAGCGTCGCCAGCACAGTCCCTTCTTTAACGAAATCGCCTTCTTCCACGAACACGTCCTGGACATCTCCCGGCGCACCGAAGAGCAAATTGTACGCCTGAGGCATCACCAGGTTGCCATCAACCGAGGTAGATACCGTCAGATTGCCTGACCGCACGGTAGTCACCTGCGTGGCTGCTGCCGGCGTCGTTGTTTTTGGAGCGCAGCCAATACCGGAAATAAGCAAAGCAGCTACACAAATAACGGAGGCTAGACTTTTAACTAATTTAGACATGTCTGTATTTTGCTTCGCTGTTTTCAATGAAATTTACTCTAACAGGGAAATATTAAGATATTATTAAGATAGCAATTTTTAGGCGATAATAAAAGTGAAACGACTTTCTATAACCTATTTTGCGCAAGTTAATATTATACGTCTCCAACCGTTTATTTGGCAAACCAATCCCTGCTCGACCCACTGCCTGTATTCGTAACCTCATTAAATCGCTTCATCATTCGATGCCCGTAAAAAGAAGAGGGGAAGAATTCCTCCCCCCTTCTACGACTGACTCCGGCTGCAGATAATGTTTCTAATATGTCGTTGGACTGGCACCTGTCTGGGGGTTTTGAGTTCCTTGAAATCTATGCCACGGCCCTCCACCCCGTTGCCCAGGTGATTTAGGTTCAGGCAGTGGAACATCGGGTTTTGCCGCCAGCCATGCCTTGAAAGCATCATACTGCGCCTGGGTTATTTTGCCGTCTTTCAACAGCTGGTCTAAGTTTCCGGGGCGGACTCCTACTCCGGGGACATCCGGCCTGGAGGCAAGCCATGCCTTCAAACTATCGGCCTGCTCTTGAGTCAATTTGCCATTTTCCACCAGGTTCTGAAGTCCGGCGTCGGGTCTTTGCGCACCCCATCCCGGTCCAGGCTGTCCCAACGGCAACGGAACATCCGGTTTCGCATCCATCCACGCTTTGTACGCTTCATACTGCTCTTGAGTTATTTTGCCGTCTTTTAATAGCTGGTCCATGTTTCTGGGATTGACTCCAGGGAGAACCGGTTTGGAGTCCAGCCAGGCCTTCAATTTATCGGCCTGGTCTTGTGTCAGCTTCCCGCTGGTTACCAGGTTCTGAAGCCCGGTATTCTGCCTTTCCGTACGCATTTCTGAAACGGCTTGCTTGAACGCATCCGTTAACTTCTGTACGTCGATGTTCAATATCTGGGCAACCCTGGCTAGTAATCCGTTTGACTTTCCCTGGGTGTTTTGCCCATCATCGGCAAGTACTACACCTGCAGAACCAGCCATCATCGTAACCGCCAGTATGCTTGATAACAGCAATTTCGTAATTTTCCTCACTTTTTTAGCCTCCTTGGTTTTACTTGAACAGTTATTATAACAATAGATTGTTTCCCGAAATTAGTCTTTTTGTAAAATCTATGTAAAATCCAGCGGAGCTTAAAAGAATCTTATGAAGAACCGGGGCTTGACCCCCAGTCACCTTCTTCGCGATAGACATACTTTCCGCCCCTGAGCCAGGAGGCACCTGCCGCAATGAGACACATCACTATGGAGAAGATTAAAACTTCGACCAGCCCATGATCGAACGCACCGGATATTAGCTGAGGGAAGAATGTCCTAGAGGTAATGGTGGCTGCCTGAGCTGGCGGCAAGGCATGAAGCACCTGCGGGGGAATCAGTGTGCCGAGAGGATTGTAGCCCAGGAACGCGGCGAATAAATAGGTTATGGCCGGCACATCAGCTAGCCGCTGCGCAATCGGCGCCGGCATGCCCTGCTGCGTCAGCCCGCCGTACATAGCGGACGGCACCAAGGCGTTCATACCCAATATCATGAAAGAGAAGAAGATGGTTATCGATAAGGGCATTCCGGCATTAATCAGCGTGGCTCGCATGCCGGAACTCACACCACGATGCCGTGCTGGTACGCTGTTCATAATAGCCGCTGTATTGGGCGCGGTAAACATGCCCATAGCCACACCGTTAAGCAGAATTAATACAGCGAAGGCAGGATAGGAGAAATTTACCGGCAGGACTATCATCAGCCCGAAGCTGATGGCAGCCAGCAGCATGCCGCCGGTGGCAAAATAGCGCGCACCGTATCTATCGGAAAGGCGACCGAAAAGAGGTCCGGCTACGAGAAACCCGATGCTCATGGGTACCATGTAAATTCCGGCCCACAGAGGTGTTACCTCGAAGTCGTAGCCGCGCATAGGCAGCCAGATACCCTGCAGCCAGATTACCAGCATAAACATCAGCCCGCCTCGCGCCACCGAAGCCAGGAACCCGGCGACATTGCCGGCAGCGAAAGCCCGGATGCGGAATAAGTTAAGCCGGAACATCGGCACCCGCACCCGTCGTTCAATAAAAATAAAAGCAACTAAGAGAACAATTCCTCCTATAAGCATGCCTAAAACAAAGGGTGTGGTCCAGCTCATCAAAGAAGCACCGCTCGGATTGATACCGTAGGTAATGCCGGTCAATAACATGCTGAGACCGGCGGCAAAGGTGATGTTGCCCAACCAGTCAATCGGCTCGCGTTTCCTGATACCGATTTCCTTAAGCGACAGGTAAGCCCAAACGGTTCCTATAATACCTATGGGCACATTGAACAGAAAGACCCAACGCCATCCTATTTCCGCCAGCAATCCACCGACCAGTATGCCCAGTAAACTACCGGCGATGCCGGCCACCTGGTTTAGTCCTAGAGCCATACCGCGCTGCTCCACCGGAAAAGCGTCGGTGAGTATGGCTGCCGAATTAGCGAACAGGAACGCGCTGCCGATTCCCTGGACCACGCGAAAGATAATCAACTCCACAGCTCCGGCAGGCCCGGTGCTCCAAGTGACGGCACATAGAAGTGAACCAATAGTGAAGATGGCGAACCCGAGGTTATACATTCGGGTCCGGCCAAAAAGGTCGCCCAGCCGGCCGAAGGTGACCACGAGAACTGCCAGTACCAGCATATAACCTACTAGCAGCCAGAGCAAGTAGGTGAAGCTGTTAGGGGCCAGTGGGTTAATGCCGATGCCCCTAAAGATGACCGGAAGCGCCAGGATTAAGCTGGATGAATTGAGGAAAGCCAGCAGTACAGCTAATGTCGTATTCGACAGGGCAATCCACTTATAAGTACTGCTAACCGGTGATTGGGTCGAGTCTATTTCCATTTGAAAAGAAGAAACTACTTGCCTTTCTATAGGGTCAAGCCAAACGGAATATTATCATCTATTTCACTTGCCCTGTCAACAAACTTTTGTGGGTTGCTCAGTGTAGAAAGAAATGGCTCAGTCTGGGCAGTATTTAGTTGTTGTTATGTTTTTAATGACAACGAGTTCTCGTTTAGAGAATTATTTACTGGTTATTTAACCAAGCTGGTTTCTGAACCAGGCGGCTATTACCGATAATATAATGCTGAATGAGCCGAAACCAAAAGCAGCAGTCATCCTGGACCCGCTCGATAACATGGCTAACCCGACGAATCCCATAACCAGTCCCAGGCAGCCCACCACGAAGAGTATCCACACAGATATGGTCACCAGCGCTAACAACATTTTCGGCATTGATTTTCTACCTCCTTTTTCTAACAGCGAATTAGCTTGGAAAAATTAACCTGACTGAGCTATTTCCACCAACGGACAGTGCGTGTATTTACACTATATTACTCTCCATTAGTAACCTTAGCAATATCTCTAGTACACGACTTCTTCACTTCAATGCCGGCATATCAATGAATAAAATGGACAAATGTTTCAATTAATATACCTGACAATCTATTTCCTTAAGTGATTGAGGAGGGACCGGTTCATCCTCTCTTGTTGATGGCAAAACAATTTCCTCCTTTAATTGTTTTCGCAAATTTATTGCTTCGCTCCAATCCAATTTAGCTATTTCACCAATATATTCCTGAATTCGCTGATCACCGGAAAGAGCGTAGGTGGTAAGGCCATTACTATCGTGCTGGCCTATAAGAATGCCTTTTTCGACCAAGGCTGTCATTGCATCCCTCAAGTTAATCCTTGCAGTATTCAACGCCCTGGCGACGGTGTAAAGACTCAATTTTGACTTGGGATGTCTTCCCCAGAAGCAGAGTAGCCTGAATTGTATACCACTGCAACCGATGTCTTTGAGAAATAATAGTAGATCGTAATTCACTATCCGATTTATTTTGTAGTCAGTTACCATGTCTGTTTTCTCCTTTTTCACAACTTTCATCTATACTTCGTCAACCCACTGATACGTCAATGGTAACAAGCAAATATTAATTTCTCGTTAAGATTTTAAGCTGGAACTATACACTCTCGCTTACAATCAGCTGCCATATTTATCGCGGCTGCTAAGTATCAGCGTAAGTCTCATGGTGCGATAGATTACTACTCAGGCAACCTAGTCTTAAGAGACACATCACATAAAAATTAACAGTTTTTTAACATTTGATGGTTATAATTAAAGCATGATGATTCCACTCTTGACTGTATATCATTTGAACAAAGTTATGAGCGTATCCGTAAAAAGAGGATAACTCTTATGCGGCAGATATATTTCTGTCCTAATTGTAGGGCACCAATCGGTTACAGTGATAGGTTTTGCGGTAACTGCGGTATTAACTTGAAGTGGGAGATACGACAAGTCTCACCTCACTCAATACCTTTATGGTACGATTGTCAGAATCCCGGCCAACAACAAACGTCGAGTAGTCAGCAGCCACAGTGTAATCAGCCACCCTATAATCAGGCATTGGTATCGGGATATGCGAATCAAAACCAGCAGCAATATGTGCATGGTAATCGTGCCACTACCTCGTCAGGTAAGCGCTCACCGGTTGATGGCACCGCAAAACCAATAAGTTCTGAGATTTCCAAGCTGCTGGCAGACTTCTTCAACAAGCAGGCTAAATGCAGCTTAAGATAAGTGCCCGATACCAAAAAATCTTAATCAGATTTTAATATTAGGTTGCTATGCTTAAATCATCTACATAAGAAAGGAGGTGACACAGAAATGCGGCTGAACAAAAAATTGATTATTATTGCGGTATCAGTGGCTGTGCTGCTAATCGGGAGCATCGCCGGGGTTGTACTGGCTGCAGGCAACGACAACAGCAATCAGTCTAATGCTCAAGGCGAGGACCTGTTGGCAAAGGTCTGCACCATATACCAGCAGAACACGGGCAACGCTATTGATGAAACAGCGCTCAAAAACGCTTTCACTCAGGCTGAAAATGAGGCGCAGTTGGCGCGGGAGCAAACCCGCCTTAATGACCAGGTAACGCAGGGCAAGATAACCCAGGATCAGGCTGACCAGTATCTAAAGTGGTGGCAGTCGAGGCCCAATTTACCGGGTGGATTTGGCTTTGGTGGACCTGGTGGTTTCCCCGGTCGGGGTGCACCGTGCGTCCCACCTGCAACAGCTCCTAGCACGACACAATAGCTGACCAAACCTAGGACTTCTGCCTATATTAGAGAGGGAGAGAAATATTCTCTCCCTCTCTAATTATTGTATATAGGGCTTAAAAATAAACTTAACAATTTTTTAACATTTGTGTTATAACATTAACAGCGTTGAATAATCAAGAGAGCAAATATGGCCAGTAAAAGGGTTTTGGTAGTTGATGACGATGTGAAGACAGTAGAACTGGTCAAACTTTACCTGAGCCGGGATGGCTACAGCGTTATGACTGCCTACGATGGTACTGAGGCTCTGCGCCTGTCTCGTCAAAGTCACCCCGACCTTATCGTCCTGGACTTAATGCTGCCAGGGACGGATGGCCTTGAGGTCTGCCGTAGTATTAGAAGTGAATCCGATGTACCAATAATTATGCTTACTGCCAGAACTACGGACGAAGATAAGCTAACCGGTCTGAATTTAGGGGCTGATGATTATGTGTCCAAGCCCTTTAGCCCGAGGGAGCTGGCAGCCAGAGTCCGGACAGTTCTCAGGCGCTTGCCTGGTGAACGTGGCCCTGCAGAGATTAAGCGGGGCGAACTTGTCCTGAATTTTCTCAAGCAGGAAGTATCTTTTGCTGGCAAGCCTCTAAATCTTACGCCGGTTGAATTCAAGTTGCTGGGAGTTCTCGTTAGAGAAGCTGGAAGAGTTTTCAGCCGGGCAGAACTTGTTGAAAAAGCCCTGGGCTACGACTACAGGGGCTTTGACCGTACCATTGATGTGCATATTCTGAACCTGCGTCGGAAACTGGAGCCCGACCCCGTACACCCTAAGTACATAAAGACAGCATACGGCGCTGGTTACAGGTTCTCAGAGGTCCAAGGTGATACATAGTTTACGATTTCGCCTCCTGATGGCTTTCGCCCTCGTAATACTGGTCGCAGTCGGAGCCATATATTTATTTGTCAGCCATGCCAGCGTGGTTGAAATCGGGCGGTTTGGCGAAAGAAGCGAACAAGCACGCTTTGGAAGATTAGCCTTCGAGCTAAATCGGTATTACCACGACCATGGGGACTGGGAGGGCATTCAACCCTATGTGGAACAGTGGGGCAGTCTCTACGGACGACGGATTATACTTACGGACTCCAGTGGGCTAGTAGTAGCAGATTCCCAAAAAGAATTGTTGGGGCAGCAATACTTTCCTGATACACCAGGTATGCGCTTCCCGCCACCGCCAGAAGGAGGTCCCGGTACACCAGGCATGAACTCCCCGTCACCGCCGGAAGGAGACAGCGTGGGAACTTTATACATGAGCCCCGAACCATCAGCGGTTTTCCCTTCACCACTGAGTCTTTCCCAGGCAGTGAGTCATTACCTTCTCTGGGGTGCACTGCTGGCGGCTGCCGTTGCTTTCTTAATAACCTATTTTCTGTCCCGGCGAATTTCAGCACCGGTCAAGGCTCTTACCGTTGCTGCCAGACAGATGGGCCAGGGAGACCTGTCTCAGAGGGTACTGTCTAAGGACAAAGGTGAGCTAGGCGAGCTGGCTCAAGCCTTTAACACCATGGCGGAAAATCTGGAGCGAGGTGAGTTCCTTCGCCGCAATATGATAGCTGATATTGCCCACGAGTTGAGAACGCCACTATCCAATCTCAAAGGTTATCTGGAAGCAATGACCGATGGTGTTATAAAGCCAGGTTCAGGCACAATCCGCTCCCTTGACGAAGAAGCAAACCTCTTATCGCGAATGGTTGACGACCTGCAAGAGTTGAGCCTGGCTGAAGCCGGCGAGCTCAAGCTGGATTGTCAGATACAAGATATCACCAAGTTATTAAAACAGACGGTAGCTGTGAGGCAGACTCAGGCGGCGGCAAAAGGAGTATCATTATCCGCTGACCTGCCTAGAAAACTGCCACGGGTGAAAATTGACACCCATCGTATTAACCAGGTCTTGCTCAATCTTATAGATAACGCCATAACTCACACACCAAAAGGCGGTATCATAACCATAACCGCGAGGAAGCTTGATCAATGGCTGGAGATCAGCGTGGAAGATACCGGAGAGGGCATTTCTGCTAAGGACTTGCCGAATGTCTTTGAGCGTTTCTACAGGGTGGATAAATCGCGAGCCAGGGCAACCGGAGGTGCGGGCCTGGGGCTTGCTATTGCCAAAAGCCTGCTAGAGGCACATGGAGGCAAGATTGAAGTACGGAGCGAAGAAGGTAAAGGTAGCCGCTTCTCCTTCACGCTACCCGTCGCACCGTAGACAGCCACTTATATAATTTTTGCTCCTGCCGAATCAACTGGCCTGGGGCATCGCCATCGACATCATACTCGTCACCCATACCCTCTTCCTGATTTTTAAGACTGGTTTGCACCTAAGCTTGTCCTCCTTCCAGAGGCAAGGAAAAGCTTAAAAAATCATAACATTTGCCAAAATTAAACCAAAAGGGTATTGACAAGGTCTATTTGGTATGTTATCATATGGTATACGGCAACCGCTTGCCGCTTACCACATAATTAAAGAAGGAAGAAATGATGAAGAGAGTCTATGTGCAAGAGGAAATCTGCATGGGCTGCGGCCTCTGCCGGGTTTACTGCCAGACAGAGCATTCCAGAACTAAAGATATAATCAAAGCCTTTAAGAAAGAGAGCCCGCGTTCGGTGCCCCGTATTCGCGTAGAAAGAAAAGGTGAAATTTCCTTCTCCCTTCAGTGCCGGCATTGCGACGAGCCGTGGTGCGTTTACTCCTGTCTAACAGGGGCGATGCAAAAGGACCCGACAACAGGTATAGTTACCGTCGATACCCAAAAGTGTATGGGCTGTTGGACATGTATACTAGCTTGCCCTAGCGGAGCATTGACCAGAGACAATGGTGAAAAAGTTGTCGCCAAGTGTGACCTGTGCCCCGGACGTGATGTGCCGGCTTGCGTGGCTAACTGCCCGAATGAAGCACTGGTATTTATAGAAGATGGTGTAGGTAAATAACTTGCAGGGATAAAGAGTTGAAAAAAAAGATTGCTATAGTTGACTATGGTGCCGGCAACCTGGGCAGCGTGGCTAATGCCATTGTCAAACTCGGTTATGAGCCAAATGTTACCGGCAAGCCGTCGGAAGTGCTCAGCGCTGCAGCAGTTATACTGCCCGGCGTCGGCGCGGCAGGTGACGCCATGGAAAATCTAAAGGTAATAGGTATGGCTGATGTGATTCGCCAACTGATTGAAGCCAGACGACCTCTGTTCGCTGTCTGTGTCGGACTGCAACTCCTCTTTTCCGGCACCGAGGAGGGTGGCTGGCATGAATGTTTAAACGTGATTCCCGGTACCGTAAAGAGATTACCTGCGGGCCTCAAGGTTCCTCATATGGGTTGGAATCAAGTCAAGCAGATAGTCGGGCATAAGGTCTTCGATGCTATACCGGATGAAGCTAATTTCTATTTCGTTCACAGCTATTATGTCGACCCGGAGGATAAGTCGGTTATAGCCGGCACCACAGATTACGGGATATCTCTTAGCAGCGTGATTATCAAAGACAATCTGATAGCGACCCAGTTTCACCCGGAAAAAAGCGGCAACTGGGGTTTAAAGATGTATTCTAATTTTTTGAAAAAGGCACTGGGCCGGGAAGGATGATATGGCAACTAAAAAAGCTCTCAGAACTGAATATCTAATCATAGGCAACTCAGCCGGCGGCATCGGAGCTGCTGAAGCAATACGTGAGACTGACAAGAAGAATTCCATAACCATAGTCTCCGATGAACCGTACCCAGCATATTCCCGTCCGCTTATCTCTGAATATCTGGCTTGCGAGCGGACCGTTGAGGAGATGCTTTTCCGTCCTGCTGATTTCTACAAACAAAATAATATCGACCTTATGCCGGGCAAGAGCGTAAAAAGCCTGGACTTGCCCCGACGGCTTGTGGAACTGAACAGTGGCGAAAAAATCTCATGGCACAAGCTATTACTCTCCACCGGCGGCATACCTATCGTCCCGAAGATGAAGGGAATAAATAAAAAAGGCGTATTTAAGTTCCTGACGCTCGACGATGCCAAGGCAATTGATAAATTCTTGAAGGATTATAGTCGCGCTGTGGTTATAGGCGGTGGTCTTATCGGCGTGAGTGTCAGCGAAGCTCTGACGAAACGCGGTGTGTCAGTCACCATAATAGAAATGAAAGACAGGGTGTTGAATACCATACTTGATGAACGTGCATCTGCAATAGCCGAAGAAATGCTCACCGAAGCCGGCATCAGGGTCATTGTCAACAACACGGTTTCGGAAGTTATCGGGGAAAATACTGTCGAGGGCGTCGTCCTGGACAGCGGTGAGACAATACCGTGTGACCTGGTGGTCATAGCTATAGGCGTTTTGCCACGGACTGAACTTGTGCAAGGTACTAAAATAAAAGTGAATCGCGGCATTGTAGTTGACCGATACATGGCCACCAGTTTTCCGGATGTTTACTCCTGCGGAGATGTCGCTGAAGCTTACGATTTCGTTTTGGATACAAACCGGCTGACACCTATCTGGCCAAATGCTTATATCGGCGGCAGAGTGGCCGGCTGTAACATGACCGGTGTCAAAAAAGAATATCTCGGCGGCACGGCTATGAATTCAATCAACTATTTCGGCCTCGATATAACCACAGCCGGAATTGTAAATCCTCCTGACGTCAACAACTACGAGGTCATAACCAGGAACCAGGATGGCGTCTATCAGAAGGTGATGTTAAGCGATGGGCTTATTGTGGGTATGGTCTTTGTTAAGGATATTGAGAAGTCGGGTATGATTTTTGGCTTAATGAGAGACAAGGTGAATGTCAGCGACTTTAAGGACGCACTTCTGGCTGACGACTTTGGGCTGGCATATCTGCCCCAGGAGCTATTGCGGGAGCGTTTAGGAAATGTGTCTCTGCTGGTGGCTAAACATTAAATCCTGGAGTATTTAGATGAAAGATATTATGCAAATTAATAATCCCCACCTTGACGACAAAGTAATCGATGCCTGCTCTATCTTTGGAATGATGGACACCACGGGTAAGTGTTTTTCGGGTAAGGACATAATTAAGGCCATCGCCAATATGCATGTCCGCGGCAACGGACTTGGCGGCGGTTTTGCCGTTTACGGACTGTACCCGGAATATGCTGACCTGTACGCTTTCCACATAATGTATTTAAGCCGCGAAGGGAAGACGGAAACAGAGGAGTTTCTGAAGCAGAAGTTTAATATAGTTCGCGACGGCGTAGTGCCAACCCGACCGATAGCAGCTATAACGAATCCGCCTTTAGTCTGGCGTTACTTCGTGGAAGTGAATCGTCGTGAATCCAAGGGGCAGTCGGACGATGATTATGTAGTAGCCAGGGTCATGGACATCAATACCGATATCAAAGACACGTTTGTCTTCTCCAGCGGAAAAAATATGGGTGTATTTAAAGGCGTGGGTTACCCCGAGGAGATTGGCGAATACTTCTGCCTGGAAAACTACCAAGGTTATTTGTGGACGGCACATGGCAGGTTCCCAACCAATACCCCCGGTTGGTGGGGTGGCGCACATCCGTTTAATATCCTGGACTGGACGGTAGTACACAACGGCGAGATATCATCATACGGGATAAACCGTCGATATTTGGAGCAATTCGGCTACCGTTGCACTCTTCAGACTGATACCGAGGTGGTAGCTTATGCCGTCGACCTGCTGATAAGGAAACACGGCCTTCCTATTGAGGTGGTAGCCAAGATACTGGCGCCTCCTTTCTGGAATGATATAGAGCGCCGGCCTGCTGAGGAGCAGGAACTTCTCCGAGCCTTGCGTCAAGTATATGGCAGCCTTCTCTTAAATGGGCCGTTCACCATAATCATTGCTCATCAGGGTGAAATGATCGGGCTTACCGATAGGATAAGGTTGCGCCCCCTAACCGCTGGAATAAAAGACCAGATACTTTATCTGTCTTCGGAGGAATCGGCGATCCGCCTGATTTGCCCCGAATTAGATGAAGCCTGGATACCGGTAGGCGGCGAACCGATAGTTGGTAGCCTGGACAAACCACTTCGACGACAGAGCATTTCAGTGACAGAAAAGATGGCGGGAGCCAAATAGAATTGTTAAAAAGGGGTTTAAGCTGATGTTGACTAAGAGGATTATACCCTGTCTCGATGTAACTCAAGGGCGAGTGGTAAAGGGCACGAGCTTTACCGACCTCCGCGATGCCGGTGACCCCGTTGAGCTTGCCGCATTTTATTATCAGGAAGGCGCCGATGAGCTGGTCTTTTTAGATATCGGCGCTACGCCTGAGGGGCGCGATACCATGGTGGATATAGTTGAACGCGTATCAAAACAGGTCTTTATTCCGCTTACCGTCGGTGGCGGGCTGCGAAGCATCGAGGATATTAGACGTATGCTCAAGGCGGGTGCTGACAAAATAAGCATAAACACGGCTGCCGTCCTTAATCCCGAGCTTATTAAAGAGGGTGCACTTAAGTTTGGCTCTCAATGTATCGTTATCGCTATTGATGCCAAGCGGAACAATGGGAGCGGTGAATTTAAATGGGAGATATGCACTCACGGCGGACAGAGGCCGACGGGCATCGATGCCATTGCCTGGGCGAAGAAAGCCGCTGGACTTGGGGCCGGCGAGGTTCTACTTACCAGTTGGGATGCCGATGGTCAACGTACAGGTTATGATTTGGAGTTGACTCGTACTATCGGAGATGCAGTGACGATACCGATTATCGCCAGTGGTGGCGCCGGAAATCTGGAGCATCTGTATGAGGCACTTGTGCTGGGCAAGGCTGATGCTGTTCTTGCCGCCAGCATCTTTCACTACCGGACTTATTCCATACGCCAAGCCAAAGCTTATCTGGGAGAAAGAGGTATCCCGGTAAGAACTGAACAATAACAGGGAGAACATAGATGAAGACTTATTTACCGCCAAAGTTTTTAATAGAAAGGGACCAGGCACGGTGTATCCAGTGCCAGGTTTGTTGCAATCAATGCAGCTTTGATGTGCACTACTACGATGCCGAGGACGTCGAGGTAAGAAGCCGTGAGGAAAACTGCGTTGGCTGCCATCGCTGCACGGTATTTTGCCCGACGAATGCCGTCAATATTCGAAGAAACCCGCTCGAATACAGGGAAAACTATAACTGGCGTCCTGAGGTAATCGAAGACATTATCAAACAGGCTGAGACCGGCGGCGTGTTACTTACCGGCATGGGCAATGATAAAAGCCAGCGCATTTACTGGGACCATCTGGTTTTGAACGCCAGCCAGGTGACAAACCCTTCAATTGACCCTCTCCGGGAGCCTATGGAGCTAACCACCTATCTGGGTCGTAAACCGGATATCGTTGAAATAGACCTGAGTTCCATGCGCTTGAAGACAAAAATGGCGCCTCAAGTAAGAATCGATATCCCGGTGATGTTCACAGCCATGTCCTATGGTGCGGTAAGCATCAATGTCCAGGAGTCTTTGGCTCGAGCGGCTACCGAGGCTGGTACTTTGTGGAATACCGGTGAAGGCGGCCTTCATCCCAGGCTATACAAGTACGGTAATAACACCATCGTCCAGGTAGCTTCGGGAAGGTTCGGAGTACATCAGGAATATCTGGATGCTGCCAGAGTAATTGAAATCAAGATCGGGCAGGGAGCCAAGCCCGGCATCGGCGGACATCTCCCCGGAGAAAAAGTCAGCGCCGATGTATCCAAGACCAGAATGATTCCCCAGGGAACGGACGCCCTGTCACCGGCACCGCAGCATGATATCTACTCCATAGAGGACCTGGCTCAGCTGGTCTATGCTTTGAAGGAAGCTACCAACTATACCAAGCCGGTATCGGTGAAAATAGCTGCCGTCCATAATTCGGCAGCTATCGCCAGCGGCATGGTCAGAGCCGGAGCCGACATTATAGTCCTTGATGGGCTGCGAGGTTCTACCGGGGCTGCTCCCAAAATCATTCGCGACAATGTTGGTATTCCCATCGAGATGGCACTGGCCTCACTGGATACACGATTGAGGCAAGAAGGCATTCGAAATCAAGCATCAGTGGTCATTGCCGGCGGCATCAGGAATAGCGGTGACGTGGCTAAAGCCATAGCCCTCGGCGCCGACGCTGTTTATATCGGCACGGCGGCTCTAATGGCTCTCGGTTGTACCTGTTGCCAGCAGTGCCATACCGGCAAATGTGCCTGGGGAATTTGCACCAGCGACCTGGCGCTAACCAAGAGAATCAATCCGGACATTGGCGCTAGACGTCTGGCAAACCTTCTCCGCGGCTGGAGCATCGAGCTGAAGGACATACTCGGCGGCATGGGCATTAATGCCATAGAAAGCCTGCGGGGTAACAGGCTGGCATTGAGAGGTATTGGGCTCAGCGATACCGAGCTGGATATCTTAGGTGTAAGGATGGCAGGAGGCTAAAATGGTAAAAACCAACGCCAGAAGAAAGAGCAACTCGGTCGTAGAAATCGACGCCCAGGACCTGCTAACGCGTGAGCTTAACATCCAGCTTAGAGAAGCAGCATCCAACGGAGCTCAGCGAATTGAGCTTCGCAATGTTTACGGGCAAAGATACATCGGCACCGATTTGAACAAGCCCGTGGAAATCGAGATATTCGGCACTCCGGGCAACGACCTGGGAGCATTTATGGATGGACCAAAAATTACAGTTCGTGGCAATGCCCAGGATGGCTGCGGAAACACCATGAATAACGGCGAAATAATAGTTCACGGTCACGCCGGCGATATTATTGGCCTATCGGCTCGTGGAGGAAAGATATTTGTCAAAGAGGGCGTGGGCTACCGTGCCGGCATACACATGAAGGAATACGGAGACAAAAAGCCCGTCCTGGTTATAGGTGACACAGCCCAGGACTTCCTGGGCGAATATATGGCAGGGGGAATATTAATATTACTCGGCCTAAATTTGAAGCCGGGGGAGAACCACCGGGCAAATTACATTGGGACCGGCATGCATGGCGGCGTTATATATCTCAGTGGAACTGTCAGCGACTTCCAACTGGGCAAGGAAATAGGCGTGTCTGAACTCGATGAGAAGGATTTTCTAAACTTAGAAAAATATGTGGGTGAGTTCGCCTCTCACTTCGGCTACGACACTCGAGAAATATTAAAACATAAGTTCATGAAGCTATTTCCACTTTATCTCAGACCTTATGGCAGGCTCTACGCCTACTAAGGGAGGCTCGAAGATGATAGGACAAGAAACTCGTGATGTAGAGAGAAAGATAACAGCCATTCTGAAAGTTCTCAGCGATTCGGCAGACCCGTTGGGCGGCAGGGTTATTTCACGTCGCCTTAAGGAGCAAGGGGTGGACCTCAACGAGAGAACAGTACGCTATCATCTCAAAATAATGGATGAGCGAGGTCTAACCCGCTCAATCGGCCAGAGGGACGGCAGGAGAATAACCGAACCGGGACTTGAGGAGTTGAAGAGCGCTCTGGTCTGTGACAAGGTAGGTTTTGTAACCAGCAGGATTGAGCTGCTGTCTTATCTAACGACATTTGATTTGGAGGAATTTACCGGCGACATTCCAATCGACGTATCCTTGTTCCCCAAAGAGCAGTTTGCTCAAGCCTGGGAGATAATGAAAGATGTCTTCGCCTCAGGGTTCTGCACCAGCAATTTAGTTGCCGTCGCTTCCGATGGCGAAAGGTTGGGAGACACAATTATACCGCAAGGCAAAATAGGTTTGGCTACAGTATGCAGTGCGGCCATCAGCGGTGCCTTGCTCAAAGCCGGTATCCCCATAGATTCCAGATTTGGCGGCATACTCCAAATACGAAATCACGAGCCGGCTCGCTTTGTCGAACTGATAGAATATAGTGGCTGCACTGTCGACCCCTTCCAGATTTTCATTGCCGGCAGAATGACCAATGTTGTTGAAGCGGCCAAAAAAGGCGAGGGGAAGGTGCTTGCCAGCTTCCACGAAGTTCCTATGCCTTCAAGGTCAGCGACTGAAGTCGTTCTTAATAAGCTTAAAGTACTCAATCTCTGCCATCTAGTGGTAATGGGCAAGGCCAGCGAGCCAATATGTGAAGTCCCCACAAGGTTAAACAAGATTGGATTGACGCTTCCCAGCGGGCTTAATGCTGTAGCCGCTGCCGCAGAAAAAGGAATTGACGTGACCTGCAGGGCAATGAACGGCCTCATAGATATCGGCAAACTAAGAAGTTTCCGGACCTGTAATTGACAGTCAAATTGTTAGAGGTCTGTCTTGAAGAGAATATTGATAGTCGCCAGCAATGCTGTGGGAGCCAGGGAGTTGGATTCAGGGCTTACACAGATGGGCTTTGCCTGCCTGACTGTGAACAACGCCGACATAGCAATGGATACGGTCAGGAAGGAAACCCTTGATATGGTGCTTGTTGACGCTGATGGTTTATCAACCTCGTCCTGGTCCAGCCTAAAAACGAAACAGCTCCCAAAAATCAAATCGGCCGTTCATCTACCTGTCATTGTTCTTATGCCTACGGGAATTCTCGATGGCGTTGATTCTGACTTCCAGCTAGATGATTTCATCGTTAGGCCATTCAACCTGTCTGAGTTAGTAGTTCGAATAAGGCGAATCCTCAACCGGACAAACAACGATGGCAATCAAGATTCCGTCAGGGGTGGCGATTTGATGATAGATGTTGCCAAATGTGAGGTATCGGTTAACGGCAGGCTTGTTGTCTTGACATTCAAGGAATATGAGCTGTTAAAGTTTCTGATGCGCCACAAAGGCAAGGTATTTACTCGAGAGGCTCTGCTTAATGAGGTCTGGGGCTATGATTACTACGGTGGTGATAGAACTGTTGATGTTCACATAAGAAGGTTGAGAAGCAAGATAGAGGACGCCAATCATACTTTCATCGATACAGTCAGAAACATAGGCTACAAGTTCAGTGATTAGGCGGTAAAAACATCACCTCAGCCTACTTCCATTTCGACTAATCCTTTTCACACATTGCTGAATAGGCAATGTCCATCAATTTGTAACACGATTTTAACATCTTTGCAATACCTCCGAAATATTTAGCTGGTACTCTTATATCCAGGTTCGGCAACCAGCATATAAAAATTTTTGGAGGTTCTAAAATGTCTATCAATTCCGGCGACACAGCCTGGCTGTTGATATCTACAGCAATGGTTATACTGATGACACCCGCCCTGGCTTTTTTCTACGGCGGTATGGTGCGAAGGAAGAACATCCTTTCAACCATAATGATGAGCTTCGCCATCCTTGCCCTGGTTTCCATCCTCTGGGTTGTATATGGCTACAGTATAAGCTTTGGCCCAGACAGAGGCGGCATTATCGGAGCACTCGACTGGATTGGACTTACGGGTGTGGGGCAGGCTCCATCATCAGTATATGCCACCACCGTGCCCCATCTGGCATTTATGATTTTTCAAGCTGCATTCGCCATCATCACCGTAGCTCTCTGGACTGGAGCCGTGGTTGAGCGCATCAAGTTCAGCACACTTCTGGTTTTTGCTGCCTTATGGCTAACCCTAGTCTATTGTCCGGTGGCTCACTGGGTATGGGGCAGCGGCGGCTGGCTGGCCAGATTAGGTGCTCTCGATTTTGCCGGCGGTACTGTAGTCCACGTGAATGCCGGAATATCTGCCTTAGCCTTAGCTCTGGTACTCGGCCCACGCTTGGGATTTAAAGAGAAGGAGACAATGGAGCCAAATAATATACCTTATGTTGTTCTTGGCGCCGCTCTTCTCTGGTTTGGCTGGTTCGGCTTCAATGCTGGAAGTGCGCTCACTGCGGGTGGGCTAGCATCCAGCGCCTTCGTTTCTACCAATACTGCGGCGGCTTCTGCTGCTTTCACCTGGATGATACTTGGCTGGATTAATCGCAGACCATCGGTACTTGGCGCAGCCACAGGCGCCGTGGTTGGTCTGGTAGCAATTACGCCGGCTGCCGGCTTTGTCCAGCCCTGGGCCGGCATACCTATAGGGGCTATAGCTGCAATGCTCTCCTACTATGTCATGATCTGGCGGAATAAGGCAAACAAGATAGACGAATCGCTGGATGTCTTCGCCTGCCACGGTGTTGGTGGGGCATGGGGTGCTTTAGCTACCGGCATTTTCGCTACGGCTGCCGTCAATTCGGCAGGTTCCGGCTTAGTAGATGGGAATGGCAAACAAATTCTAATTCAGTTAGCTGCTATCGTTACCGTTATGATCTACGCCTTTGGCGTTTCCTGGGTGCTGGCGAAAATTCTGGATGCTACCATGGGGCTTCGTGTCCAGCAAGAGGAAGAGGTAGTCGGACTCGATATATCCCAGCATGGAGAGCGAGCTTATGGAGGTCTAGCCTGATTAGAAAAATCCTGGAAGCTTGTTGGACCACTAGCCCGGAGCACGAACTTTTATATTGTTGCCATTCGTAACATAGATTTAACAAAGTCGTAATATCGTTGAAACATTCGGCTAGTATCATTGTCTACAGAGGTGAGCTAATGTACAGGGACCTGGCTCAAATGTCTAAAGCTAAAGGTATTTATCGAACTCTGGCACTGCTGGCTATTCTCTCGCCGAAACCAATCAGGCATGAAACCAGTAAGTATTCGCCGAGAAAGGATAGCCATAAGACAGATGAACAGGTCAATATTAGCGATGCTGGTGTGAAAAAAGAATGTACGGTCTCACCTAGATAGGAGAGGATACAGATGTCGGTTAATTCTGGCGATACTGCCTGGCTGTTGATATCGACCGCGCTAGTTATGCTGATGACACCCGCCCTGGCTTTTTTCTACGGCGGTATGGTGAGAAGAAAGAATATACTTTCGACCATGATGATGAGCTTCGCCATCCTGGCTCTGGTCTCCGTCCTCTGGATAATTTATGGCTACAGCATAAGCTTTGGTCCAGACAGAGGCGGCATTATCGGAGCACTCGACTGGATTGGACTTACGGGTGTCGGTCAAGCTCCTTCATCTGTTTATGCCACGACCGTTCCCCATCTGGCATTCATGATTTTTCAAGCTGCATTCGCCATCATTACGGTAGCTCTGTGGACCGGCGCCGTAGTCGAACGCATTAAATTTGGCGCATTGCTGGTTCTCGGTATCTTGTGGCTAACGGTAGTCTACTGCCCGGTTGCTCACTGGGTATGGGGCAGCGGTGGCTGGCTGGCCAGATTGGGAGCACTGGATTTTGCCGGCGGCGGTGTAGTCCATGTCAATGCTGGAATATCCGCTCTGGCCTTAGCTCTGGTGCTCGGCCCGCGTCTGGGATTTAAAGAGAAGGAGCCAATGGAGCCAAACAACATACCTTTTGTTGTGCTCGGTGCTGCTCTACTCTGGTTTGGCTGGTTCGGATTCAACGCCGGAAGTGCAGTTACTGCCGGTGGATTAGCCTCCAGCGCGTTTGTGGTTACCAACACCGCAGGTGCTTCAGCCGCTCTTACCTGGATGACGCTTGGTTGGATTAATCGCCGACCGTCCGTACTTGGCGCAGCCACTGGTGCTATTGTTGGTTTGGCAGCCATTACACCCGCTGCCGGCTTTGTCCAGCCCTGGGCAGGTATACCCATAGGCGTTATAGCTGCAGTGCTCTCTTACTATGTCATGCTGTGGCGGAATAAGGCAAATAAGATAGACGAATCGCTTGACGTCTTCGCCTGCCACGGAGTCGGCGGTGCCTGGGGGCTTTTAGCCACCGGCATTTTCGCCACGGCTGCCGTCAACCACGCTGGTTCCGGTTTAATAGACGGAAATGGCAAACAAGTTCTCATTCAGTTAGTCGCCATTGCTGCCATTATGGTCTATGCCTTTGCGGTTTCATGGATTCTGGCCACAATTCTAAAGGCCACTATGGGACTTCGCGTGAAGGAAGAGGAGGAGGTAGTTGGACTTGATATTTCCCAACACGGAGAACGAGCTTACGGAGGTGTATCACAATGAAAAAGATAGAGGCGATTATAAGGCCAGAGAAGCTGGAAGATGTGAAAACAGCGCTGGAGGCCAGGGGTATCCTGACCATGACTGTTACCCAGGTGAGCGGTAGAGGGCGTCAAAAGGGTATAGCTTTGCAATGGCGTGCCGGCGAATATCGAGTAGAGTTCCTGCCTAAAATAAAACTGGAGATTGTGTGCAGTGATGATGAATGCAAAACTGCTGTCGATATTATAAGTAAGTCAGCCCGAACAGGAAAGGTAGGTGATGGCATGATATTTGTCTTGCCCGTGGACAGCGCCGTGCGGGTAAGAACTAGCGATATCAGCGAAACACTCGTCAAAACGAAATAAAAAGCATTAAAGGAGGTATTATGAAACCGGAAGACATAGCCAGTTTTATAAAGAAAAATTATATTGAATTCGTAGACCTTAAATTCAACGACCTGCCCGGATTATGGCAGCACTTCTCCATACCCGTTAGTGAACTTACTGAAATCGATGATCCCACTCGAGGTATTTGGGTCGATGGCATAGGTTTCGATGGCTCAAGCATTCGCGGATTCCAGGCAATACAGGAAAGCGATATGATACTTCTTCCTGACCCCGACTCGGCTGTTATCGACCCTATATGCGAGGTCCCGACGCTAAGCATAATCTGTGATATTCATGACCCGCTGACAAAAAAGCCTTATACCCGGGACCCGAGATATATAGCCAAGAAAGCCGAGAAATATCTGAAGTCCACTAGCATAGCGGATACCAGCTACTGGGGCCCGGAAATGGAATTCTTCATTTTCGACGACATCCGATTTCGTCAAAATCAGCACTGCGGCTTTTACTATATCGATTCCGTAGAGGCAGACTGGAATACTGGAAAGGAAGAAAATCCAAACCTGGGATATAAGCCCCGCTACAAAGAAGGCTATTTCCCCGTGCCACCTCACGATTCGCTGCAGGATTTAAGGTCGAAAATCGTTCAGACCTTAATTAAAACTGGCATTCATATAGAGGTACACCATCATGAGGTGGCTACTGCCGGTCAGTGCGAAATCGATATGAAGTTTCAGTCTCTTACTCTGATGGGCGACCAGATGATGTGGTATAAGTATATTGTCAAGAATATGTGTAAGAAACATAATAAAGTAGCCACATTTATGCCTAAGCCTATCTTCGAGGATAACGGCTCGGGCATGCATGTCCACCAGAGCTTATTTAAAGGAAAAGAAAATGTTTTCTTTGACCCCAAGGGCTACGCTCTAATTAGCCAGATTGCCAAGTACTATGCCGGAGGGTTGCTCAAGCATGCAGCTTCCCTGTCAGCCATCGTAGCCCCTACCACCAATTCCTATAAACGGCTGGTTCCCGGGTTCGAAGCTCCGGTCAATTTGGTGTACTCTGCTCGGAATCGCAGCGCTTGCGTCCGAATTCCGGTTTACACTGACAATCCCAGAACTAAAAGACTTGAGTACAGACCGCCTGACAATTCCTGCAACGGCTATTTAGCTATGGCGGCAATGCTGATGGCCGGACTTGACGGCATCCAAAATAAAATAGATCCCGGCGAGCCTATGGATAAAGATTCTTACCATCTGAGTCCAAGAGATGCCGCTAAAATAAAGACAGTGCCGTCATCTCTGGAGGAAGCTCTTAACGCCCTGGAAAAAGACCACGCATATCTTCTCAAAGGCGATGTCTTTACTCCCGATGTAATTGAAGTTTGGCTTGATTACAAGAGAACCAGGGAGGTTGATGCTTTAAGGCTCAGGCCTCATCCCTACGAGTTCTACATGTATTTCGACATTTAATATCTGTACCCGGAGGATTCGGGGGTGTGACTTGTGGCTGTAAAGAGTCGAACTGAGGGGCGGGGCTATGTGCTTAAGATAGCCAGGGAGCAAGATGTTAAGTTTATCAGGCTCTGGTTTGCCGATATCTTGGGCTTCCTCAAAAGCTTCGCTATCACGTTCGAGGAACTGGAGGCTGCCCTGGAGGATGGCGTGGGCTTCGATGGTTCTTCAATCGAGGGATTTGCTCGTATAGATGAGAGCGATATGCTGGCTCTACCCGACCCGGATACCTTCCAGTTGTTGCCCTGGAGGCCGAAAGAACATGCCGTAGCCAGGATGTTTTGCGACATTGTCAGACCTGGTGGCGAGCCTTTCGAAGGAGATCCCAGATACGTCCTGAGACAGAACTTGAAGCGGGCAGCAGACATGGGCTACACATTTTATGTTGGGCCAGAGCTCGAGTATTTCTATTTCCGTGATTCCAATGGTACCAACATCCTAGATAAAGGCGGCTATTTCGACATGACCCCTCTGGATGCCGCCACTGACCTGAGGAGAGACACAGTTTTGACTCTCGAAGAGATGGGCATAGGTGTGGAGTTCTCCCACCATGAGGTTGCGTCCAGCCAGCATGAAATAGATATGCGATATACTGACGCACTGACTATGGCTGATAATGTAATGACCTATCGGCTGGTAGTCAAAGAGGTGGCCATCAAGCACGGTGTCTACGCCACTTTTATGCCCAAACCTGTTTTCGGGATAAATGGCAGCGGTATGCACGTCAATCAGTCTCTGTTTAAGAGCAATAAAAACGCCTTCTTTGATAAGAATGATGAATATCATCTTTCTGATGTAGCCAGGTGTTATATAGCTGGACTACTAAGACATGCCCCCGAAATCACTGCCATTACCAACCAGTGGGTCAATTCTTATAAACGGCTGGTTCCCGGCTATGAGGCGCCGGTATACATCTCCTGGGCCCGACGCAATAGAGCTGATTTGATAAGAGTACCCGAATATAGGCCCGGGCGTGAGAACGCGACCAGGATTGAGTTTCGTTCGCCCGACCCGGCTTGCAACCCTTATCTCGCCTTCAGTGTAATGCTGGCTGCCGGACTCGAGGGTATAGAGAAGGGATATGAACTGCCTGCACCTGTCCAGGAGAATGTACATGAGATGACTGATGGGGAAAGGAAGAAAAGAGGTATCGGAACTCTGCCTGCCGACCTACTTGAGGCGGTACATTTAACATCAAAGAGCAAGCTGGTTCGTAAGGCTCTGGGTGAACACACCTATAATGCTTTCATTAAAAATAAACTAATCGAATGGGACCAGTACCGGAGTCAGGTCACTCAATTTGAACTTGAACGATATTTGCCTGTATTATGATGATTAAAGATGAGCTAGCAAGCCAGAACAATATATAAAAGGAGGTTGTAATGTCATACAATTGGGGGCCGCACTACATCGTTCCTACGGATGTTCTGAAAAGCTACTCTGGAACGGTTCTATTGCGCGAGGAGTTCGATGAAGACCTGCTGCACAAGGAGTTGCAGGCACTGGGTATCTCCGGTCCTATAGTGACCATCACCAATCCATGGTATTACCGCAAAAAGAAAACAGATACCTGGGTCAAGATTGGAGAATCAAGCAACGAACAGCAGAACTTCCCTACCCGATGGGACACAATCGGCCTCGAAAACGGACAGTACGAGGTTATGGGACTGATGCATGTCTTTGCCAAGAAAGGTACTGCAGAGGTAGCCATCGCCCGGCAGAATGTAGTCGAAATTACTGTTAAGAATTAGGCTTTAATCAACTGTGTGCCCGCATTTTCATCATCTTCACTCATAATGTTAATAGAGAGCACCGATAAAGGACTCGGTTGACCGGATGTCAACTTGAGTTATTCTTGTTGGTTCTCTAAAATTACTGTTGGTCTGGTTTTCTAGGAGAAACTAATATGCGCAAGCTGCGTATCGGCATGTCTCAAATCAATACCACCGTAGGCGATTTTGCTGGCAACACGCGAAAGATTCTGGAAGCCATCGCCGCGGCTCGCCCTTTGGGAGTTGACCTCATCGCTTTTCCTGAGCTGGCTATCTGCGGTTATCCGCCGGAAGACCTTTTGTTCAAGCCGCAGTTTATCGAAGAGAACCTGAAATCTCTTGAGAAAGTCATCAAGCAAACATCCGGGCTGGCTGTCATAGTCGGATTCGTCGATGCCAAGAGCGACATCTATAACGCAGCGGCAATTATCAACGACGGCAAGCTTGTCAGCATTTATCATAAGATATACCTGCCGAACTACGGCGTCTTCGATGAAAATCGCTATTTTCAAGCCGGCAGGGAATGTCCGGTGTATACCATACTTGGAGTCGGTATCGGCGTCAATATTTGCGAAGATATCTGGTATGAGGCGGGGCCGGCCACGGCTCAGGCTTATGCGGGGGCGGAGGTTATAATAAATATAAGCGCCTCTCCCTATCACTTCGGTAAGGAAAACGACAGAGAAAGAATGCTGGCGACTCGTGCCTCGGATAATGTAGCCATTATCGTCTATGATAACCTGGTAGGCGGCCAGGATGAACTGGTTTTTGATGGCAACAGTATGGTGCTGAATGAGAAGGGACAACTGTTAGCCAGGGGCAAACAGTTTGAAGAAGACCTGATAGTTGTTGACCTCGATGTGGAAGCCGTTTTCCGGACTCGTTTGCATGACCCCAGGTGGAGGAAGGAGACGCTGCTTCTAGAAGACCATCCGGAACATGCGGTCAATGTAGTGGTGTCCGAGCTATCTCCGGCAGCTCCCAAGCCGGCATTGCCGCCTAGGCAGATTAAAGAGCACAGCTTTCCAGGTGATGTCTATGATGCCTTGGTGCTGGGGACACGCGACTATATAACTAAGAATGGTTTTAAGAAAGTACTGATAGGACTGTCAGGCGGAATCGATTCCAGCCTGGTAGCAGCCATAGCCGCCGATGCCCTAGGCCGGTCCAATGTTATAGGAGTATTGATGCCCTCCAGGTATTCATCGTCGGGGAGTGTATCTGATTCCGAACTTCTGGGCCGGAATTTGGGTATTAAATATATTACCATTCCTATCGAGAAAGTATACCAGGGCTACATTGAAACACTGGCAGAACAATTTCGAGATGCCAAACCGGATTCCACCGAGGAGAATATCCAGGCGCGTATCAGGGGGAACCTGCTTATGGCCTTATCGAACAAGTTTGGCTGGCTGGTTCTGACCACCGGTAACAAGAGCGAGATTGCCACCGGCTACACCACTTTGTATGGAGACATGGCCGGCGGCTTTGCCGTGATAAAGGATGTGCCTAAGACATTAGTATATGAGCTGGCTAAATATAGAAATTCGATAGCTAACGATGAGGTCATACCGCCCGGCATCATTTCCAAAGCACCTTCGGCGGAGTTGAGGCCGGAGCAAAAAGACACCGACAGCTTGCCACCGTATGAACTGCTCGACCCCGTCCTGACCGCTTACGTTGAAGAAGACAAGAGCGTTGAACAAATTATCGGCTCCGGTTTTGAAGAAAGTGTGGTGAAACGGGCAGCACGGCTGGTTGACGGCAGTGAATACAAAAGACGCCAGGCACCGCCGGGTATTAAGATAACGCCCAGGGCCTTCGGTCGAGACAGGAGATTGCCAATTACCAACAGGTTCAAAGGATGTTAGACTACTGTTAAGAAAGATTCGGCACCAGAGGATAGCAGAGCTTCGAAGGAAATAATGAGCAAGCGTGCCTTTCTAGTTTTGGAGGATGGCTCCATCTATGAAGGCTATTCCTTTGGAGCTGAAGATACCACCTTTGGCGAAGTTGTCTTCAACACCAGCATGTCCGGCTACCAGGAGATGCTAACCGACCCTTCTTACGCCGGGCAGATTGTAGTTCCCACATATCCTCTCATCGGCAACTACGGCATCAACCAATTCGACTTCGAATCCAGGCAGATTCAAGTAAGAGGCTTTGTCGTTAGAGAATATTGCTCCACCCCCAGCCACTGGCAGAGTACCAGCAGCTTACACGAATTTCTACAAAGCAGCGGCATACCCGGCTTGAGCGGCATAGATACTCGAGCTTTAACCCGCCGCCTCCGCTCAGCCGGGGTTATGATGGGTATACTGTCCTCTGAGATGACGCCTGAAGAGGCTCTGAGGGAGCTGAAAAACCTGCCCGGTTATGGCTCAATCGATTTCGTCAAAGAAGTCGCTACCGTTAAATCATATCAATGGGAATTGCCGCCCGATATCACTCAACCTCAGCGCCACATTGTAGTCGTTGACATGGGATTAAAATACAACATCGCCCGCATACTGACTCGACTCGGCTGCTCGGTGACTGTTGTCCCCTGCACCATGCCTGCGCCGGATATTTTGAAACTAAAACCCGACGGCATTGTTTTATCTCCCGGTCCCGGCGACCCGGCACTTCTCGACTATCTGATAAAAACGGCCAGAGAGCTTGTCTACCGAAAGCCGGTCATGGGTATCTGTTTGGGACATCAACTGATTGGGCGGGCCTTTGGCGCCGTAACATTCAAGCTTAAGTTCGGCCATCGCGGCGGCAACCATCCCGTTTGTGATCTGGCAACGGGCAGAGTCAATATTACAACTCAAAACCACGGCTATGCCGTGGACGGTGATAGCCTGAAAGGAGGGCTTGAGGTCAGCCAGATAAACTTAAACGACGGTACGGTTGAGGGCTTTCGTCACAAGGAACTTCCTCTCCTATCCATCCAGTACCACTCCGAAGGCTCCCCCGGCCCTCAGGATAACGTCTACTTGTTCCAACAGTTCCTGGAGATGGTGAGGTAATGGGGAAGTCTAAAATCTCAAAGGTACTGGTCATCGGGTCGGGGCCGATAATCATCGGGCAGGCGGCCGAGTTCGACTACGCCGGCACTCAGGCCTGTAAATCGCTACGTGAGGAAGGCGTGACCACAGTGCTGGTGAACTCAAATCCGGCGACTATTATGACCGATGAGGGTATCGCTGACATCGTTTACATCGAGCCATTAACCGTTGAAGTCATAGCCCGCATAATCGAGCGGGAACGTCCAGACGGGCTGCTGCCGACCCTCGGCGGGCAAACAGGGCTTAACCTGGCCGTAGAGCTTGCCGATGCCGGCGTGCTTGATAAGTATGGTGTCCGGTTACTGGGAACACCGCTGGAGACAATCAAGAAGGCTGAGGAGAGGTCTCTATTCAAACAACTGATAATTGACATCGGTGAGCCGGTGCCTGATAGCGCCACGGTGAATTCCGTTGCGCAAGCGAAAGAGCTAGCCAGAACCATCGGTTTACCTCTGATAGTCCGCCCGTCGTATACCCTAGGCGGAACCGGCGGCGGCATTGTTAATACCATGGAAGAACTGGAGACTATCGCGTCGGGCGGTTTAGCCTCAAGCCTGACCCACGAGGTACTGGTGGAAAGGTGCCTCCTCGGCTGGAAAGAAATCGAGTATGAGGTAATGCGGGATGCCGCCGATAACTGTATAACTGTGTGCAATATGGAGAACATCGACCCCATGGGAGTGCACACCGGCGATAGTATCGTGGTTGCTCCAAGCCAGACCCTAACCGACAAAGAATATCAAATGTTAAGGTCGGCCAGCCTGAAAATAATCAGGGCCCTGGGCATCGAAGGCGGCTGCAACATCCAGTTCGCCTTGACCCCCAGTCCGGTAGTAGCTCAAAAATGGGCGCCGGACCAGTTAAATATAAACAAAAGCCAGTACTATATTATTGAGGTAAATCCTCGCGTCAGCCGCAGCTCGGCCCTGGCCAGCAAGGCCACCGGCTATCCTATCGCCCGCGTGGCGGCCAAGATAGCTATGGGCAAGAGACTGGATGAAATTCTCAACCGGGTAACAGGTAAGACAAAAGCAGCCTTCGAGCCAGCCCTGGACTACTGCGTGGTGAAAATCCCACGCTGGCCGTTCGACAAGTTCGCCCTGGGAGACCGCAGGCTGGGCAGCCAGATGAAAGCTACCGGCGAAGTCATGGCAATCGACCGCTGTTTCGAAGCTGCTCTCCAGAAAGCAGTTCGCTCCCTTGAATTCGGTAAGAAATCACTTCTCTGGGAAGACAGGAGCTGGGGCAAAGGCACAGACCTCGATTCTTACCCGCTACACCCCAACGACCTGCGGCTGTGGGCAATTATGGCAGCGCTGAGACGCGGAGTAGGCTACGAACAGGTAGCGCAACATACCGGCATCGACCCGTGGTTCATCAGCAAATTGCTCAACATAGTAGACATGGAGAAAAGGCTTCTTGCCGAACCATTGACGCCTGAATTTCTATGGCAGGCAAAACGCCTTGGCTTTTCCGATGAGCAAATCGGGACTTTAGCCGATAGATTGCCGGAGCGAGTCCGCCAACTGCGGCATAACTGGCAAATATGCCCGGTCTACAAGATGGTAGATACCTGCGCCGCCGAATTCGATGCGGAAACGCCTTATTTTTACAGCGCCTATGAAAAAGAAAACGAGGCCGAGCCGATACCTGACAAAAAGGCTGTAGTCATCGGCAGCGGTCCTATTCGCATAGGCCAGGGCATAGAGTTCGACTACTGCTCCGTTCATTCCGCCTGGGCGCTTCAAGAGGCAGGCATCAAGAGCATCATGGTGAATTCCAACCCTGAAACGGTGTCCACGGACTTCGATACCAGCGACCGTCTTTACTTCGAAGCTTTAGACGAGGAAAGCCTGCGTGACATTCTTGAAAATGAAAGTGCGGTAGCTAAAAATAACATTATTCCGCCCTCAATTGTTCAATTTGGTGGTCAAACTGCCATCAACCTGACTGAGGCCCTGGCCCGCAGCAATATGCCCATAATCGGCTCCACCGCAGAAACCATCGATATAGCTGAAGACCGTCGTCGATTTGAAGATTTCCTCAATCGTTTAGGCATACCTCAGCCGCCGGGAGCCGGCGTGACTTCTTTAGAAGAAGGTATTAAGACGGCTAAATCCCTCAGTTATCCGGTGCTGGTTCGGCCGAGTTATGTTCTTGGCGGCAGGGCTATGGAAATCGTGCACAACGAGGAGGAACTGGTCCGTTACATGTCGCTGGCCCTGGAGATGGACAGTCAACACCCGACGTTGATTGATAAGTATTTCGAAGGCAAAGAGGTAGAAGTGGACGCCGTCAGCGATGGGAAAGATGTCCTCATCCCGGGAGTAATGGAACATATAGAACGTGCCGGGGTTCATAGCGGCGATTCTATAGCTGTTTATCCGGCACAGAACCTTACCAAAGACGAGGTAAACACCATCGTTGATTACACAATAAGAATCGGGCAGGCGCTCCAGGTAAAAGGTCTAATGAACATACAGCTCGTCGTTATGCGGGGTGAGCAAAATGGTTCACCCTCAGTATATGTACTGGAAGTAAATCCGCGTGCCAGCCGAACCATACCGTTCATTTCTAAGGTTACGGGCGTGCCCATGGTCCGAATCGCCACCAAGGTAATGTTAGGCATAGGGTTGAAAAAGCAGGGTTATACGACAGGTTTGTGGAAAAAGCAGAAACTTGTAGGCATAAAAGCTCCCGTTTTCTCCATGGCCAAACTGATGGGCGTAGATACCTATCTCGGCCCCGAGATGAAGTCGACCGGCGAGGTTATGGGAATTGACTACACCTTTGAAGCGGCTTTGACCAAGGCACTAATCGCCGCCGGCCTTATGCTGGCACCTCAGGGTAATCTATTATTCAGCATCGCCAACCAAAATAAAGCCGAAGCTTTACCCATAATAGAAGGCTTTTATTCTATTGGCTACCATCTTTTCGCCACGGAAGGGACGGCGGCTATGATCAAAAAATCGGGTATGAAAGTAAAGAAGATCGGCAAGAAGTTAGGCGAAGGCCATCCCAATGTGGTTGATATTATCAATGACGGCTCTGTAACCGGAGTAGTCAATACGGCTACGGGCGGTCGTGTTCCGCTGCAAGACGGTTTTCATATCCGGCGAGCTGCTACCGAAATGCGTATCCCTTGTTTTACATCGCTCGATACCGCTCGCATAGTTTTAAAAGCGCTATCCAGCGGTATCCGGAACTTCAACGTGAAACCGTTACAAGAGTATTTGTCAGGACCGAGTTAATCACAGTCTTCAGAAGCAGACAGCTTCTAAATTTCCCATTTTTGACTTTTAATTTGTTCTTTTGACTTTTGGTCTTTAACTTTTGACTTTCGTTGGGGCATTCTGTTTTTACCGCGGAGATAGTATAATACATATAATTTGTATTGAGGATACACAGCATATGATTTCTGCTGCCGGCGCCGATACCGAAAAAAAGGTCATGATGATTCTCAAGGTCTTGAAAGAATCTTATGAACCATTGGGGTCAATCGCCATAGCCCGGAAACTTGAAGAACGTGGACTGTCCATGAATGAGCGGACAGTTAGATACCACCTGAAAATCACAGATGAGAGGGGCTACACCCAGCCGCTGGGTCGAGACGGCCGAATGATTACTCCGCGTGGACTAGAAGAGCTGCGGGCCGCTCTGGCGCCCGACCAACTCGGCTTCATCCTGGAAAAACTCGAGCTCTTAGCCTTCAATACTACCTTTGACCCGAAAACACGAACCGGTCTATTTCCCATCAACACCTCTCTCTTTGACAAAAAGGTTTTCCCCAAGGCCGTCGAAGCTATGAAAGGTGCCTTCAAAACCGGCCTGTGTGTCAGTCAATTAGTTGCCATTGCCACTGAAGGTCAGAAGCTTGGTGATGTGGTTATCCCGGATGGCAAAGTAGGTCTGGCCACTGTCTGCAGCGTCATCGTAAACGGTGTATTACTGAAACACGGCGTTCCCGTGGATTCCAGATTTGGTGGAGTGCTCGAAATCAAAGACTTCAAACCAAAACGCTTTGTGGCTATTATCAACTACGGCGGCACATCGCTGGACCCGTCCGAGCAGTATATTCGTGCCAAGATGACGAGTGTGAGCGAGGTGGCTAAAACCGGTAACGGCAAGATACTGGCTAATTTCCGCGAGTTGCCGGCACCGGCAAGGCCGATTGTGGAACAGGTTATCGCGGAACTGAAGGAAGTCGGTATGAATGGCGTTTATGCTCTAGGCAACACCAGCGAGCCCGTTTGCCAGATTTCAGTCGGCACTAACCGCATGGGAATGGCACTATTGGGTGGGCTGAATCCCGTAGCCGCCGCAGTGGAAGCGGGTATCGAAGTTGATAATGTGGCCGAAAGCGGCATGATTGATTATCAACAGCTAGTCAGCTTCTTGGAACTACCTCACAAATCTTAAGCCCGATTTTTGCTCAAATAATTATATATCCCTGGCACTTCCGACAATCTCTTTGACTTCCCGGTAATTGATTGTCTTTGACTAAAGAGTCCCGGTAAATAAGCCAACGACTCCACCGATAGCTGCGGCCAGTCCCAGTACCATCCAGGCTGCGCCGAACCACCAGAACTGCCGGGCAAAAGTTTTCTGCCTTTTAGGTTTGAGAGTAATCTGGGCCTGAAAATAAAGTGTCATCCCTATGCCAAAAATGGCCACCCCAAAGGCAATGATTGCATAAGCCATGTTCACCTCCTGCAGCTCAAGTACGCCGCAGACCTTCCCCGTCAACATCAATCACAGCCAGTTGATGAAAACCTGGCTATTAAAGGAGCTTATTAAATGCAATCACCCTGTTACTAATAACGGCAGCCCAGGCTAAAACCAACCGAAATAGTGGCCGATAGCGATAACCCCCTGGATAATGAAGGCGATAGCTATCACTATGTTAATTATGGCCGGGAAAATAAATATGATGATGCCCAGGACCACGAGGATAATACCGGTGATAAGCCCTGCTGTTACTACGGCGAAACCGGCCGAGAAGATAGTTATCAGGCCGATTATGATCAGGTAAGCGGCCACAAGGTAGTTGAGAATCCTGGGGAAAATCATTACCACGATGCCGAAGAGAAGAGACAGGATGCCAATCAAAAGGCTACCACCCAAAATGCTGAATATTCCGAATAGGATGAGGGCGATGCCCACCAGATAGTTGAGAATGCGGGGGAAAATCAAAATGAGGATACCAAACAGGATTGCTATAATCCCCCCAATTAGGCCAACAATTGGGAATCCCAGGTTGAAGCTGAACGGTAGACTGATTGCGAACATGTGATTACACCTCCTTTATTTTTTATGCCAAATGTTCACCAATGAGCCAAAAATAATCATAGACCTAACAATATCAAAAACTCATAAAATTGTAAACCGAAAGAATTAAATAGTCGTAGCATTTAAAAATTAGAGCCCCATATTATATTAAAGGACGGCGCTCGGTCTTACGAGTGGAGTTCAACACCGATATACCACTAAATACAATTACCGTTACGCCCCCACCCAACAATTATAACATGCAATTATGCTTTGGGGAATAGGATTGGTGAATAAATTTTAGAAGCTACTGAAGCAAATGGCTGGAGCCAGCGGTCAGAGTCGAACTGACGACCGGCGGTTTACGAAACCGCTGCTCTACCACTGAGCTACGCTGGCCCGCAAAGCTAACTTTCAAAAAGTTGGTGTTAAATTGACGTTATTTTTAAGACACCCCCGGTGGTAACAGTTCGTCCAGTAACGCCATAGCATCGCTCTGCATTCCCTCAATTATATGGAAGTAAGTGTCCATTGTAAACGCCATGATGGAGTGTCCTGGAGCCTCACTGATAATTTTTGGCTTTGCTCCTCCATAAATGTCATAACTATGTAACAAATGCACGCCAAATTATACTACTATTCCATTCTGAGCTTGCTATTATTACTTATATAACAAGCGAAGGAGGTAAATGTCATGTCAGCAAAATTTGAGGTGTATAAGGATAAAAAGGGCGAATTCCGCTGGAAGCTCCGTGCTGCGAACGGGCAAGAATTCGCTTGCTCGGGTGAGGGTTATACGTCCAAAGAGAACGCGAAAGCTGGAATCGAGGCTGTTAAGAAGAATGCTCCGACAGCCATAATTGAAGACCGGACCGTCTAATAAGAGTTTCAACTTAAACCATTCTTTATATACATATTTTAATTAGAGTAGGAGAAATAGATGATACATGTATTGCTTTAAATGCCGCAGCTTCCTACCACTGTTAAAATAGCCGTGATTTAAAACGTAATTGATAAAAAAGGAGGTAGTTATGAATATCTTATTAATCATTGGTATTATTCTCTTAGTTTTGTGGTTGCTAGGTTTATTTGCTCTCCCCTCTTTGGGCGGACTGGTCTATATCGCACTTGTTATTGGGATTATTCTAATAATTATCTGGCTGGTACGAAGAGTAAGATAGGCCACACTGGTGGCAGCGGTAGCGGGCGCCACGCTGGACGGCAGGGCGTTGGCATGTATTGCCGCGGTTACCTTAGACTCCAATGCCGTTACCAAGCCTGCCCCGTAAGGTAAAAGGTATTCGGTGTGAAAGCAGGACAAGTTAGAAATATGAGAAGCTCTTCATTATCTGGCTGGTGCAGCGAGTGAGAATTAGAAAGTAAAAGCGTTTGAGCACCGTCGATTCTTAATTTGGCTTAGCGATTTACTTAACTTTACTCCTTTGATTCTCTTTGGTTTTGAGGTAGGCCTGTCTACTGATTAGCCTCTATTTTGTTTTATCCTTTTCTAAATGAGCCAATATTTTTAAGATGAGTTTATTTTGGTTTTCTAGATGCATAAGAATAGCTTCAACTTCCCTCTCTGCCTTGGTGTTTACATCGAAGTCAGCTTCGGCTCTTTTTTCAGCATGGCGGCCCTGAAGATTTTGTCCCACCATGATTAAAGGCATCAAAAAGATCTGAATCATGTTTGAAATAAAGAGCCAGAGGGCAAAAGCTGGAAGTGGGTCGAATCTTAAGCTATGTGGCGCGATAAGATTCCAACTCAGCCAGAACACCGTCCAGAAAAAAATAATAAGAAAGAATCCCATCGTCCCAACGCGGTCGGTAATCCAAATAGCGAGTCTATCAAGAGTTGTTAAACTTCTCTTATGCTCGATATTAATATTTCGTAGCGGCTTCCTTAACTTTTTCAACTCTTGCACAGTTAATAAATGCGATTTATGAGATACCTTTGGATCGCTGGATGCCAAATCAGAATTTTCGATTTTTTTATTTCTGTTCACCATTCTTAAATCCCCCTTCTGTATTTTCCTTTTGTAGTTTAAATTCAGAACTACCTTCTTGCCTCTTCTAGCCCTGCTCTGCTAATCTGCGACAATGGCTGTCTTCATCTTAACCTGTAGATTTGGGTGGCCTGGCAGCCAAGAGCGTGCGGACTTCTTCAGGGGTTAGCTCACGCGCGGCGCTTTCCTTGAGGTTTCCCAGATTCAGGTTTCCCATCCTTATGCGCTTGATGGCCAGGACCTGATAACCGAGATTTGCCAGCATGCGGCGCACCTGCCGCTTCCTGCCCTCGTGCGTGATTATGCTGTAATTAAACGGCGGCGGCGATTTTATCTCTTTGAGAACGACGGGATAGGTCATGCCATCCTCGAGCTCAAAACCCTTTTCCAGCTTTCTTTTCTCGTCGTGCTTGAGCACGCCGCCAATATGAATCAGGTACTCTTTCTCATGCTCGAACCTGGGGTGCGTAAGACGGTAGGTAAGCTCGCCGTCGTTACTCAACAGCAAAAGCCCGGTGCTGTCTTTATCCAGTCGCCCCACGGGATATAACCTCAGGTGTCGATATTTTCCAGGCAGGATATCCAGCACCGTCCTGCGACCTCTCTCATCGCTGGTGGTAGTTATAATGCCCGCCGGCTTGTTGACCATAAGATAAACTGTACGCCTGGGCTTGAGATCAACCGGTTTGCCATTTATCGAGACGCGGTCGGTCTCCAGATTCACCGGATGACGGAAGTTCTCAACCGGCTCGCCGTTCACTTGTACCCGGCCATTTTTTATGGCATCGGCTATCCGCCTCCTGGAGCCAACCCCAGCCTCAGTCAGAGCTTTCAACAGCGGGATTGATGGTGCATTCATTACTTACACGGCTAGGTTAACCCAATAAACTGATATACGTCAACTTGGATATTTTAGATGAGATTCTTCACTGCGCTCAGAATGACATAAATGAAATACTGGACATTCTCAGGCTCTTGTGGTAAATAGTATTAGGAACTGGGACAACAACCACATCCGAAATAATTGAACAAGGAGGTAACAAATGCAAAAAACATGGATGCCAATGGTGGCCGGAATACTGGACATAGTCGCTGGCAGCTTGGGCATAATACTGGCTATTGCACTTATTTTTGTGGGTGTCCTCATGCGATTTGTACCGGACGTCCCCCCATATTTATTTCCGATTTTCACCGCGCTGTCTTTACCATTTGCTATTGTCGGGATACTGGCTATTGTAGGCGGCATCTACGCTCTAAGAAAGAAAATATGGGGATTGGCACTGGCCGGCTCCATCGCTGCCTTCTTTCCTTGCTGGATTCTGGGGCTAACAGCTATCGTATTAACAGTACTATCGAAGAAAGAGTTCGACTAGCTGTTTAGGCAACTGACTATTTATGCCAGAGCTGCATGTGCTGTCTCTGCGCTTTGGTCACTATTCCTTTAGAAAAGTTTTTATCGTAGAAATCCAGGTCTAAATGATGGACCTGCAGCCAGACCGGCAGCGACTTGGTATCGGTGGTGGCTGGAAATCTGCCGTAGGTCTCATAGACATAAGTGCAGATTGCCTTGACTTGGTCTATAGACGTCTTTGATGGAATATTGAAGTCCGACTGAATCGCCTTCCAGTCTTTGAATGAGGTGGTTCCTTTATATTCAGCAGTATGCGTACCACCGCCGCCGAACTTCTTCTCGACGAAGGCGTCCACAGCCTCATTCATATCTTTGTAATAAGGCGGGCAGTAGGCTTCGAAAATTTTATCAAGACCGACTGGATTAGGCCTTCCATCTTTCCCTATCTGGGCTTGGAAACCGAGCCCTTTGCTCATCGGCGTGATGCCCAGCATTATCTGTCCGGTGTAGCCACCGAACATCACCGAGCCCAGCCCCATGGCTTCGGCAACAAGATGTATATTCTCCAGTATAAGATACGCCGGAGCCAGGTCGCTCAGCATCAGGCTATTTTCAAATGACGCCAGAGGAACCTGCGGACCCTTCAACTTACCGGCATCAATCCACTCCTGCAGCCCCGCTGACTGCCCTTTCATATCATCGAAGACTTTGTATCCATAGCCTTCGACTTCGAAGATAGCCAGTAAAAAGTTAATATACTCTTCCGACTGGTCGATAATGGGGATGAAAACGGTGGTACCCGGCTGGTTAGTATTCCAGTGCATTACGCCTAACAGGGCTCTGGGCACAAACTCCACCCTTTCATCCAGAACCTTAGTGCAATCCTCTTTATAGTAGGTCATTATCCTTTCGCGGTCGGCTTCGGTGTCTATTTCCACAGGCTTAGTCGCCTTTTTCGGGTCATAGACAAAGGTGCCGTTGTCGTTGGTAAAGAACAGCTTAGTATTATGGACATTACTGGGATAAGGAGTAGCTCTGCCTACCCAGGTGCCGAAGGCGCTGCCGCCGATTTTCGTGGAAAGGTCGCCGGTGATGCTGCCCGTTATGCCGGCTCCCGACCAGCAAAGTATGGCTGTTTCGATGTCATTCAGCGGTACAGGTGGTTTCTTGGAGGCGTACTGCATGGCGCCCTCGGGCAAGGTGCAACCCAGTGGAAATCTTCGTGACCTCCGGCGGGCTATGGCTTCCAGAATAGGGTATTTAAAAACCTGCTTTACTTCGTTTCTGTCAGCTAACCCCATGTTTAATTTTCTCCTTTCAAATGTACTTTTCCAGGTTAAATTACATTAAATCGGTTTCTGCGTCAAGAAGACTAAAATTTAGTTTGTCTAAAAGCAGAGTGCCCTGTATAATACCTCGCATCGGATTATATAACCATAACACGACACAGGAAACAACGAGGAGAAGACATGTGGATTAAAGAGCCGGGCAAAATCAGCGACAGGTTAGATTTTTTAGGCGCCAGGGAAAATTGCCTGTATTTGCTCAGAGGCAATGACATGATGATTATCGGCGGTGGAATGAGCTGGATAGCGCCATCGCTGGAAGTCCAATTCTCAACAGTGGATTTCGAGCCCAAAAAGCTTAAGTACCTGGTGGTTTCCCACTCCCACTTCGACCACTGCGGGGCTGTGCCTTATTTGAAAAAGAAATTCCCGCATATCCAGATACTTGCCTCGGCGTACGCTGAAAAGATTTTTGCCAAGGAGAAAACGGTGAATTTCATCGCTGTTACCAATAAGTACGCGATTGACAGGCTGGGACTCCAAAGTGAATATGAGAAGTTGGATTTGAAATTCGACGGAATCCATGTTGACCGCATTATCACTGAAAAAGATATTGTTGACCTTGGCGACGGCATAGAAGTGCACTTCCTGGAAGTGCCAGGGCACACCCAGTGTTCCATTGCCGCTTATGTCCCAAAGTTGAAAGCTCTGTTTCCAGCGGATGCGGCACCGCCACCAACGGACGATAGAGACACAATATTCTTCCCCGGACCGCAGTATAACTTTGGCATGTATAAACAATCAATGGAAAGACTGGCCAGCCTCGAAGTCGAAATATTTGCCTCCGAGCATTATGGCGTTGTCACCGGCGCCCAGGCAAGGCAATTATTACAGGAAGGGCTTAGACAAACGGAAAGGTTCAAGAACCGCATCGTCGAGATGTACCGACAGACAGGAGACTTTGACGAGACAGTTCAAAAAGCTGCTGCCGAAATCCTGCCGAGGAACGAATTCGACTTTATGGGTATGGGCAGGGAAATGCAACTAATGGTTTTAAACACGGCAACACGCAGGATACTGGAATACGCCGGACTCATCGACAAGCCGGCGACGTAATCAGCTTTCTGGCATTTATGAGATTCTTCGGTCGCAGTCCAAACGGACGGACCTGAACGTCCGCCCCTACAACAACTAGTGTAGATTCTTCACTTCGCTCAGAATGACACTTAAGGCTGCGGTTTTCGGTCTACGATTTGGATTTTTCCAGGAGAGAAGCGGCACCCTGTTGTATATTCTGGCGGGTGCTAACTGCGGTGATTGTCTCATAACTTAAGCCCACATCCAGAGGATGAGACACTGCCATATTGATAGCTCGCTTGGCGCCCTGAATTAACGGTGGAGCAATGGCAGCTATTTCCTGGGCCAGCTTACCGGCCTCCTCCATGAGCTTATCCAATGGGTAAACATGCTCGACCAGTCCTATCCTTAGAGCCTCGGCAGCATCTATTCGCCGGCCGGTAAATATCAGCTCCTTGGCTTTGCCGGAGCCGACAAGTTTAGTCAGGCGCTGCGTGCCGCCGAAGTCGGGAATGGTACCCAACTGGACTTCAGGTATGCTGAAAATAGCGGTCTCGGAGGCAAGCCGTATATCGCATACCAGCGCCAGCTCAAAGCCGATGCCCAAGCAGTAGCCGTTGATGGCTGCTATTACCGGGACCGGTAACGTCTCCAGCGCCATATAAATCTGTCCGCCCGCTTGAAGCGTCTCGAACTCTGAGCGGGCCGCACGCGTCAGCACGAGGCCCTCACCTGCTGTGGTTGCCGCCTTGAGGTCCAGGCCGGCACTGAAAGCACGGTCTCCGGCACCGGTAACTATGACGGCACGTATTTCAGTCTGAAAAAGAATACTCTGTGTAGCCGCTGCCAGCCCCTCAAGTACCTCCCCGTTAACCGCATTCCGGACTTCGGGTCGGTTAATGGTAACCATCGCTACTTTATCCCGTACTTCAAATAACACCACATTGCTCTTAGCCATATCGATGTCTCCTTTCAATATATTCGCCACAAAAATCAAATTCGAAAAAATACCCCGATAGAGCGTAACCGGACGACGAAAACCTGGATGGATGCAACCACTAAAATGTTATAACGGCTCTCGCTTATTTTTCAGAGTGGAGATTAAATTTTCCAGAGGTATGGCGGTCAAAGTCAGTGTCTGCAGGCCGCCTCTGGCGCTCAGATGTATCGCCACTTTAGCCGCAATCTCGTCGCTGGGAGCCTCGACTATGTTGACGAAATCGTACTGCCCCAGAAGCCCATACTGAGCCAGTATTTTAACCCCCATATACTCCACCTCTTTGTTAAGCTCTTTAAGCAATTCGGGATACTCTTCCATCCTTTTTCGGCCCTCGCCGGTGAGAGTCGTCAGCATAAGATAAAAGGCCATGGCTACCTCCTCCTGGTGGAATTATTTTGTGCACTCATTATATTCTCAGTCATCATGAAATACTAGCCCAACCGCCGCCTTGACACTGCGAAGGAGAAAGTTTACAATTTGACTTTGCCGATTACCTGTTTTCAGGCAGGTATTCAATTAGTCATAGGAAGGAGTGATGCCATGTGTCCGAAGTAAGACTTTCACAAGGAGAAAGCTTTGAGAGTCTGCTACGACGGTTCACCAAGAAGGTACAGCAACAGGGGATAATTAGCGAAACCCGCCGTCGTGGATTTTACGAGAAGCCCAGTATAAAACGTAAACGGAAGGAAGCGGCAAAAAGGAGAAAAAGCTCCAGGAGCAGCAGCTAGAAGATGTCTCTGGCTCAAAAAATTAGAACCGACCTCGAGCAATCGTTAAGGAAAAGCGATAAATTACGGTGTTCAGTGTTGCGTCTGGCTCTATCCAGTATAAGAAATGCCGAAATCGCTCAACAAAAAACATTAGACGACGACGGTATTTTAATTGTCATAGACAAAGAAGCCAAGATGCGACGTGAGAGCATTGAGGCTTTCGAGAAGGGCAACCGGCCGGACCTAGTGGCTAAAGAGACGGCAGAGCTGGCAATTCTTCTGGAGTATCTACCCGAGCAACTGACCCGGGAAGAGATTGTAGCTGCAGCACGCAAGGTAATCAGCGAATTGGGGGCAGCAAGCCCGAAGGACAAGGGTAAGGTTATGTCCCAGCTTATGCCCCAGCTCAGGGGGAAAGCTCAAGGGCAAGAAGTAAGCGAAGTTGTCACGGAACTCTTAAGCAGCACGTAGATATCACATCTTGCCCTCTTTTTTAACAGGATAATACTCGGCGGCAGAGAATGCCGCCATCTTTGTTATTATGAGTAGCAGTATGAAATTCGGCATAATCATTTTTCCCGGCACCTGGAGCGATAGAGACTGTTATTACTCCCTGAAGGATATACTGAAACAGAAAGTCGACTATATCTGGCACAAGGAGACGGACCTTTCCGGATATGACTGTGTCATTCTGCCCGGCGGTTTTTCCTACGGAGATTACCTGCGGCCGGGAGCTATAGCCAGGTTTTCGCCGGTGATGGCATCGCTGGAACGCTTCGCTTCTCAGGGCAAGCTGGTCACCGGCATCTGCAACGGATTTCAGATTTTGTGCGAATCCGGCCTCCTGCCGGGGGTATTGCTGCGCAATATCCACCTGGAATATCGCTGCCAGTGGACGCATCTTAAAGTAGAAAATACATCGACCGCTTTCACCTCACAGTGTCAAAACGGGCAGGCCTTGAAAATACCTATATCTCATTACGAGGGTAGATATTATGCCGACGATACCACACTGGCTGAACTGGAGGCTGATAAACGCGTCGTCTTCCGCTACTCGACTCCAACGGGTCAGGTAACTGAATCAGCAAACCCTAACGGCTCGTTGCGTAATATCGCCGGTATTATCAACAAGAGGGGCAATGTATTAGGCATGATGCCGCATCCCGAACGCGCCTGTGAGCCGCTATTGGGCAGCATTGATGGCAACATAATCTGGGAGTCAATAATTGCCGGTATCTAAAGAAACACTAGATGAAATCGCTCTGAGCCAGAAAGAATATCAGCTCATAGTGGAACGGCTGGGCAGGGAGCCGACCGAGGTCGAGCTGGGAATGTTCGGTGCGCTGTGGAGCGAGCATTGCGGCTACAAACATTCCAAAGCTCTGCTCAAACAATTTCCCTCCAAAAGCAAACGGGTACTGGTTAAACCGGGAGAGGAAAATGCCGGAGTCATCGACATCGGCGACGGGCTGGTAATAGTAATGAAGATAGAGTCTCACAACCATCCCTCGGCAATCGAACCATATCAGGGAGCGGCCACCGGCGTGGGCGGCATCGTTCGTGATATTTTTACCATGGGAGCACGGCCGATTGCCCTTATGAATTCGCTGCGGTTCGGTCCCCTGACCGATTCTCATAACAGATACCTTTTTGGTGGTGTTGTCGGCGGCATTGCCGGTTACGGCAACTGTCTGGGTATTCCGGATATCGGCGGCGAGATTTACTTCGCCGGCTGCTATTCGGCTAACCCGCTGGTCAACGCCCTGTGCCTGGGCATTGCCGAAGCTAAACACCTGGTCATGGCCAGGGCGTACGGAGAAGGTAATTTGTTAATGCTGGTTGGTGCCGATACCGGACGTGACGGACTTCACGGGGCCTCTGGCCTGGCTTCGAGGACGTTCGAGGACGAGCGCGAACTCAGGTCTACAGTTCAGGTCGGCAATCCATTTTTAGAGAAACTGCTTATCGAAGCCTGTCTAGAGCTGGCTCAAACGGATTGGATTGCCGGCATGCAGGATTTAGGCGCTGCCGGTCTAACTAGCTCGGCTGTGGAATCAGCCAGCAGGGGCGGTGGCGGCATTGAAATCGACGTCCTCAAAATACCCCGTCGTGAAAAAGGTATGACCCCTTACGAGGTAATGCTATCCGAATCACAGGAGAGGATGCTGGTGGTGGTGAAGAAAGGCTATGAAGGCAAGGTGAAAGCTTTATTCGACCGGTGGGAACTTCGCTCGGATATAATCGGCTTTGTCACCGGCGATAGCTTAACCAGGATTAAAGAAGGGGTAAAGGTGGTTGCTGAGGTGCCGGTGAATGTGCTGAGCTCATCGCCCGTGTACCGGAAGCGGGTTAAAAAGCCGGAATGGCTGAATAAGCTGCAGTCCTTCGACGTCAGCTCTATTCCTGATTTGCCGCGAAAGAAAGTAAAAACAGCCCTGCTCCGCTTACTGGCATCGCCCAACATTGCCAGCAAACACTGCGTCTATCGACAATACGACCACCAGGTAGGTAACAACACTGTGGTCTTTCCCGGCAGCGATGCGGCAGTGCTGCGGATTAAAGGTACCAAAAAGGCCATCTCATTAACTACCGATGGCAACGGCCGGTTTTGTTATGTAAACCCATACCTGGGCGGTGTTATTGCGGTGTGTGAAGCGGCTAGAAACCTGGCCTGCAGCGGCGCTCAGCCACTGGCTATTACCGACTGCCTTAACTTCGGCAATCCGGAGAAAGACGACGTTTACTATCAACTGAAGGAATGCATTGCCGGCATGGCTCGCGCTTGCCGTGAGCTCAAAATACCGGTTATCAGCGGCAACGTCAGCCTGTACAACGAGACCAGGGGCGAAGCCGTATATCCAACTCCGGTAGTGGGAATGGTCGGGCTCATCGAGGATGTAGCCAAACATTGCACTTCCGGATTCAAGAATGAAGGTGACCTGGTGTTTTTGCTCGGCGAAGGCAATACAGTTGACGGCTCCATCGGCAGCAGCGAATATCTGGAACTGACGCACGGAATGATAAAAGGCAATCCCCATATTGATTTGGAGATGGAGAAACGTCTACAGCGCTGCTGTCTTCAAGCAATCAGGCGAGGGTTCATAAACTCAGCCCATGATTGCTCCGAAGGAGGATTGGCGGTAACCCTGGCAGAGAGCTGTCTGGCTAACGGCCTTGGCTTCATTAGTTCTGAATGGGATATTGAAGGCCGACTGGACGCAGCTCTTTTCGGCGAGGCGCAATCGAGAATCGTGGTCTCAATAGCACCCAAATCGTCCTGGAAATTGCAGAAACTCGCTGACCATTATCGTATAGCCGCCACCAAGCTTGGCGTTGTAGGCGGCAAACGATTCATTTTGAAGGGCTACACGGATTTATCTCTTAAAGAGATCGGGGAGGCATGGTGGGGTGGCCTTGAGAAATTGTTATAAATATGAACGGAGGAAATACTTGGCCGAGATTAGTGCTTTCTTAGGTGTTCGTTACAACCAGGAACTTGTCAAAGATATGGCAGCAGTCATCTGCCCGCCGTACGATGTCATCTCTACAGAAGAACAGAAAGCCTACTATGAGAAAAGCGATTACAATGTCATTCGCCTTGAGCACGGTATGGTGCTGCCCAACGATACTAAGACAGACAACAAGCATACGCGAGCCTGCACTACCTTCAATCAATGGCTCAAAGACCGTGTGCTGCTGACTGACCACGTTGCCTCATTCTACATCCACGAACACTGTTTTACCTATCAAAATATCAGAAAAAGGCGCCTCGGCTTAACGGCCTGTGTCAGACTCGAGCCCTGGGAGAAAAAGACCATATTTCCCCACGAAAATACGGTACCGGGGATTAAAAGCGACCGCCTGGAACTGATGCGAGCCTGTCCTGTCAACTTCAGTCCGCTACTCGGCCTCTACGAAGACATGGGCCAGAAAGTTACCAAGCTCCTGACGATACAGGCCAGTCGTAAGCCGGCGATTGACTTTGCCGAAGCCGGGGAAACGCACAAACTCTGGGTAGCTAACGAACCTGAATTCGTCCAGAGAGTAAGTCATTTCCTGGCTTCGAAGCCCATTTATATCGCCGATGGCCATCACCGCTATGAAACAGCACTGGCTTATCGGGATGAAAGACGGCAAGAAACCAGGCACATTAAAGGTAACGAAGCCTTTAACTTTGTCATGATAACATTAGTCTCCTTCTCTGACCCCGGTCTTGTAGTGCTGCCCGTGCACCGATTGATACGCAATTTATCCACCGATGCCCTGGATAAATTCAGAAGCGTCATGGAAACTTACTTCGAGCTGATATCCGCTCCGTTGGGTGAAGGTGGCTTACCCGAGATAGCAGGAGCCACTACCAGGGTTATGGGGCTGGAGCCGGGCAAAATAGTAGCTCTGAAACTCCGGCAGCCCTTAGCGTTAAAAGAAATAATGCCGGAAGGTCATTCCGAAGCCTACAAGAGACTGGACATTAGTATTGTCCAGCACCTTGTCATAGACAGGCTGAAGGCGCTCGATAAAAGCTGCAGCATCGCCTATACACCAAATGCGATAGAAGCTCGCCGACTTATAGAACGCGGTGAATATCAACTGGCTTTTCTACTGAATTCGATACCCGTGTCGACGATTAAAACGATCGCTAATTCAAACGATAGAATGCCCGGGAAGTCAACCTATTTCTATCCCAAATTGCCCACCGGTCTGGTCATCAACCGCCTTGAGGGAACACTGTAAGTCAAGCTGGATGCCTTTCAGAGATTCTGTGCCAGCTCATTAAGCATAAGCCTGTACAAAATGGACTTTTGTACAAGTCGACAAAATGCCCTTTTTAAAAGGCACACCTAGTAATTATAATGTTTATAGGAGCAATACTATATATTGGGTGATCTGAGTCTACTGGACCGAGCCTTGGATTGCATCGGCTAGCTCTTGAAGAGCTCGCTTGTACTTATCAATAAACCCCGATTTGAAGGCATACTTATGTGTCTCTCTAATAAGTAACCTCACCTCTGTCTGCGATTCATTTATTCGTTCGAGATGAATTTCCGCTTTCTTCGGTAGGGTTTCCCTGGATACCCAAAACTCTCCTAGAAATCTCGATTTAAGAAGTGAGCCAAAATTGTATTCTATGTAAACTCCACCGGATTTCATATCTCTTCTTCCCTTGAGGAATTCTAGCGTTTTTGCGAGAGCTGACCTAGCTTCGTCAAGGCTCATATTAACTCTCCATCTTCTCTCAACTGGCTCTATTCCACTCACTTACATCCCCCCTTTCAAGTTAAGCTTATATGGTTCAAGTCCTAGAGCAATAACATCAGAGACAGTAACACTACTTTCGAATAAGATTGAACACAAAACGCCCTATTGTGTGATGGCAACCTGGTGATTAACCGCCTTGAGGGAACACTGTGACTGGGCTGTGCCTTATCACAAGGCATTTACTTTACCGGTACTGTATGAGGCGTAGTTGTCCCGCCCCTGTTCTTTAACCCAGTACATCGCGATGTCGGCATTCCTCAGCAGCGTGTCCGAATCTTCGCCATCCTCGGGGTAAATAGCAATGCCGACGCTGTTAGTAATACGAACTTTAAAACTATTAATCATAAAGGGCTTTCGAAAGGCTTCCAGGATCTTTCGGGCAACCCTTACGGAATCTTCAACCCTGGCGATTTTTGGCAGCAAAACTAAAAACTCATCCCCGCCGACGCGAGCCACCGTATCGCTCTTACGCACCAGAGCCACCAGCTGCTCTCCAGCAGCCCTTAATACCTTATCGCCCAAACTGTGGCCAAAAGTGTCGTTAACTACTTTAAACCGGTCTAAGTCCAGCATCATTACGGCCAACTTAGTTCTATTGCGTCTCGCCCCAGCCAGCGCCACATTTAGTCGGTCCTGTAGCAGCATCCTGTTAGGTAATCCGGTTAAGAAATCATGGGTAGCTATATCATTAAGTTCCCGCTCCAGCCGCATACGTTCGGTAACATCACGGGCGATGCCGCGAAAAGCGATAACTTTTCCGGCCTCGTCCTTTATGGCAGAAACCGACAATTCATTAAATCCCACGGTGCCATTTCTATCTACAAACTTATAGGATAGACCTTTCATGGTTTCACCCGTGCGAAAAACCCGGTTGAAATCTCGGTACACAACCTCAGCATCTTCTTTCGCCGTAAAAACTTGATAGTTCATGCCCATGAGTTCTTCTTTAGAATAACCCATGGTCCGGCACATGGCATCATTGACAAAGATGAAATTACCAGCCAGGTCTGTTTCAAAGTAATTATCCTGAATTTCCTCGAGGATAGTCCGGTATCTCTGCTCAGATTCTTTTACAGCCTCCTCAAGCTTTTTACGCTCAGTAATATCGAAGACAATGGCCATACCTGCAGTCAAGGTATTTTTATGAAAAATGGGTGACACGGAAGGGTATATCCAGACAGTATGCCCGTCTTTGTGGATTGCCCTGAACTCCAATTGATACTCTACCCCAGGATGCCCAAGACCTTCTGCGAATCTCTCCAGCACGCTTGCTTTGTCATCAGGATGAAGAAAGTCAGTAAAAGGTTTTCCCGTCAGTTCCTCCTGGGAGTAGCCAAGTATCTTACAAAATGACTCGTTCACAAAGGTTATGTTTCCGTTCAAGTCTCCCGTGAGAACGCCTGCCCCGCCAGTCTCAACAATGCTTTGATATCTGGCTTGGCTCTCCGCCAATGCCTCTTCTGCCTGCTTGAGTTCGGTTACATCCAGGAAACTTCCCACTGTGGCCCGTTTTCCCTTGTATTCTGTTGAGGTGACTTTTTCCAGGACCCATATTATTTCGCCATTCTTCTTAACGAACCGGTACTCGTAAGGTAAAGAGCTGCCAACCTTCAGGCTGTCTATTGCCTTTTTTCTGACTGTTTCTCTGTCTTCAGGATGGACGAGGTCGAGAGAATATTTGCCCAATAACTCCGGCTCCGAATAGCCTGTCAGTTCCAGAAACAGGGGATTAACATACCTAAATTTTCCATTCTGAACAATGTAAACTCCTGTCCCGGCGCAGCGCAGTAACGCTTGAGCCAGTTCCGCCGACTCATCGAATTTAGCCATAATTGCTTTTTATCCTTAGGATTACGACAACAAATCTTTTCTTCAACGTGCCGCTAAATCAGCCTGACTTTACATATAATTTCCTAAGGCTTCGATAAATAGATACATAATTATATATATTCGTATGGAAAAAGGATAGACCGATAAATCAAGACCCCTAAGGTCTTTACGCGGTTATTCACCACAAAAAAACCCTTAACCAAAACAGTTGTGACCTGCGTCTAAATCTTGACCACTTTGGCGGTATGAACATCCTCAAGGTCGAGGATTTTCTGTATCTGTTTATCAGGCAGCGGCTCATCCAGGGCCAAAATCATAAGCGCCTGCCCTCTGAGTTTAAGACGGGCAAGCTGCATGGAACTGATATTGATATCCGCCTTGCCAGTGATAGAACCCACGGCACCGATAAGCCCGGGCCGGTCACGATGGTCACTGAACAGAAAATAACCTCCGGTGGGAACGATATCCAGCCAGAAATCGTTCACGCGGACTATATGAGTTTCTCCACGTAAAACAGTACCAGCGACTGTGGTCATGCCGGCATCAGTTACAGCTTCCAAGGTAATCATACTGGCGTAGTTCTCACATGTGGCCTCTTTCTGTTCCATAATCTTTATGCCCCGCTGAGCAGCAATGACTGCGGCATTTATTAAATTTATTCTTTCCTCGCTTATACCTTCCAGTAAACCTCCGATAACCGATGCCTTTATCGCCGCAGTGTCATAGCCGGCAATCTCACCGTTGTATTTGATACGGAGGCTATTTATTTGTCCTTCCATCAACTGACGGGCTAAACTGCCAAGCGTTGATGCCACCTGCATAAAGGGAGCTAAAACAGACAACAACTCAGCTGGAATCTGCGGGGCATTCACAGCGTACTTGGCGGGCTGACCTTTTAATACAGCAATTACCTGCTCGGCGACCTCGAGAGCAACGCTAGCCTGCGCTTCCTTAGTAGAGGCTCCCAGATGTGGAGTAACGATAATCTTGTCATTCTGGAAAAGTACGCTATCGGTCACCGGCTCTTTAACAAAGACGTCAACAGCAGCGCCAGCCACTTTTCCTGCCTCCACGGCTTTGAGCAGAGCTTCTTCATCGATAAGTCCGCCGCGGGCACAGTTGATGATACGCACCGTTGGTTTCATCTTGCTCAGTTCTTTGGCGCCAATCAACATCTTGGTTTGGGAAGTCAAAGGCAGATGAAGAGTAATGAAGTCAGATTCCTTGAGCAATTGCTCCAAGGTGACCAGTTCCACAGCCAGGTTACGGGCATAATCACTGGTGACAAAAGGGTCATAGCCGATAAGCCGCATATTAAAAGCCTGAGCCCGCCTGGCAACCTCGGAACCCACATTGCCCAGGCCGATGATACCTAAAGTTTTGCCTCTGAGTTCAACGCCCATATAGTCGCTGCGTTGCCAGAGACCTGATTTGAGCTTGGCATTAGCCTGAGCGATATGCCGGGCCAGAGCCAACATCATGGCCACCGTATGTTCGGCAGCAGCGATGGTATTGCCGGTGGGCGCGTTGACCACCACCACACCCTGCCGGGTAGCTGCCTCGACATCAATATTGTCCAGACCGACACCAGCCCGCGCGATAACCTGAAGTTTTGTGCCGGCCTGAATAATATCGGCAGTAGCCTTGGTCTCACTGCGAACCACCAGGGCTTCATAATCGCCTATAACTTTCTTAAGCTCGTCAGGCTTAAGGCCGAGTTTGACATCAACCTGAGCCTGAGCTTTCAAAGCTTCTATGCCTTCTTTAGCTACCGGGTCGGCAACAAGTATTTTCATAGCGTACTTCCTCGGACAGACCTAAAGGCATGCCCTAAATTTTTGAGTTACACGCTTGCCTTTGGCAAAGCTTTACCTATAGCACCCAGGGTTTCTTTGATGTCCGCTTCAGTAACCCAGCCCAGGTGTCCGATGCGGAAAATCTTCCCTGTCAGGTCGCCCTGACCCCCGGATACTACCACCTTATATTCGTCTCTAAGTATTTGTTGCAGCTTAGATACATTTATCTTATCCGAAGCATTAACTGCCGTTACAGTATTAGAGGCGTACTTCTCGTCGGCAGGAAACAGGGACAACCCCAGAGATTTCACTCCCTTTCGGGTCATATCGCCCAGTTTAGCATGCCGAGCAAAGATATTGGTTAATCCTTCTTTCAGCATCATGTCCAGCGAAACATCCAGGGCAAAGAAGACCGAAATACAAGGTGTCCACGGTGTCTGTGCCTTCTCCAGGTAGCTCTTGGCTTTGGTGAAATCCCAATAATAACGAGGTATCTTGGCTTGAGCATGGGCCTTCCAGGCCTTTTCGCTCACGCTAACCATAGCCAGGCCGGGCGGCACCATCCAGCCTTTTTGAGAGCCGGTAACTACAACATCGCACTTCCAGGCATCGGTTTTCAGGTCGATGCAGCCAAGGCCGCTTATGGCATCGACCAGAATAAGCTTGTCAAACTCATTGATAACAGCGCTGATTGCCTGCAAATCGCTGGTCACGCCTGTGGAAGTTTCATTCTGAGTCACCAGGACTGCCTTTATTTTGGAGTCGGCCTTTAAAGCCTTACGCACAGCATCCGGGTCAACCGGCTTACCCCAATCAAACTTGAGCCGTGTTACCTCAGCGCCGTAGCACTCAGCGATATCGGCAAAGCGGTTTCCGAAGACACCGTTGGCAGCTGATAACACCTTGTCACCGGGCGACAGCATATTAACTACAGCAGCTTCCATGCTTCCGGTACCCGAACCGGTCAGGATGTAAAGGTCGTTTTTGGTTTGAAACAGTTCCTTCAGTTTTACTGTAATACGGTTGATCATCTCACCGAACTCTTTGCCGCGGTGATTGATCATCTGTCTGCTCATGGCTTTCAAAATCTCGGGCGGACAAGGGGTGGGGCCTGGTATTCGCAATTGCATGTCATACCTCCATTTTATTCTAATTATTGCCGGCAATCTGGGCGAAGCGCCGCTTGCCCACTTTTATTATGCTACCCTTTTTGATTTGTGTTATTTCTAAATCTTCGGTAACCGTTTTTCCGTCAATCTCTATAGCGCCCTGAGCCAGCAGTCTCCTCGCTTCGGAACGACTTTTAGTCAGGCCGGCTTCGGTTAATTCAGCCGTCAACGTGCTTTTGTTCCCAGCGGAAGTTTTTAAGGGCACTAACTCCTCCGGCATTTCCCCCCTTTGAAATACCTTGGTAAAATGCTCTTCCGCTTCACTTGCAGCCGGAGCACCGTGAAATTGAGTAACAATCTCCTGCGCTAATCTTTTTTTGATGACCATCGGGTTAATCGACTGATTAGCCATTTGCTCCTTGAAATCGGCAATCTCCTTATCGGGCACGTCGGTCACTAACTCAAGATAATCGATAATCAGGCTATCAGGGATTGACATGACCTTACCGTAAATTTCGTTTGGTGGCTCGTCGATGCCTATATAATTACCCAAACTCTTGCTCATTTTCTGGCTGCCGTCAGTGCCGATAAGCAGAGGCACCAGAAAAACCTGCTGAGGTCGCTGCCCCCTCATTTGCTGCAGTTCCCTGCCGACAAGGCAATTAAATTTCTGGTCGGTGCCGCCGAATTCAACGTCGGCCTCAATGGCTACCGAATCGTAGGCCTGCAGTAATGGATACAACAGCTCCGTGATAGCTATAGGACGCCCCGTGCTATACCGCTTGGCGAAGTCTTCCCTGGCCAGGAATTGGGCCACGGTAAATTTGCTGGTGAGCTTTATCACGTCCTCGAGGCCAAATTTACCGAACCATTCGCTTTGCCATCTCACTTCGGTCTTATCCTTATCAACCACCTTGAAGAATTGGTCCATATAAGTCTGAGCATTAGCCTGCACTTCTTCCGCGGATAACATGGAGCGGGTGGCCGATACACCGCTGGGGTCTCCAATCTGTGCCGTCCAGTCACCGACGATAAGTACAACGCGATGACCTAGCTTTTGAAACTGACTCAATTTTCTTAAGCCAACCACATGTCCCAGATGTATATCCGGGCAACTGGGGTCGAAACCCTGTTTCAATCTGAGTGGTTTGCCCGATTCCAGTAACTTCAACAGCTCAGATTCAACGATAACCTCGGCCACACCTCGCTTTAACAGCCATTTTAGGTCGTGAGCAGTCATGTTCTTAATCAAACCCTCTCCTGTTTCACCTGTTCGTTTAAAATTTGTCTTGCCTGCTCCACGTCTCTTATCATCTGAGCCTTCAGTTCTTCAACGGTATCGAAACGTTCCTCGTCTCTTAGCTTATCCACCAGTTCAATTGTGAGCTTCTGCCCGAGCAAATCACCTTCGAAGTCCAATATGTGGGTTTCCACCAGGCGTTTACTGCCACCAAAGGTGGGACGAACGCCAATATTAGTTACCGAAGGCAGAGAGTCGTCGTCGGTGTGAGTGATAGTAGCATAAACTCCATCGCCGGGCAATGCCTGTTCCGGCTTCAAATCCAGGTTGGCCGTAGGAAATCCGAGATTTCTGCCACGCCTGTCGCCGCTGACCACCTGCCCGCTAAGGCTGAAGAGCCGCCCGATTAACTTCTCCACCTTCTTCATATCTCCCTCGACCAAAGCCTGACGGATGGTACTGCTGCTTACCACATAGCCATCGATTACTACCGTCGGTATGACTTCAACACTAAAGCCCATTTCCTCCCCCAAAATCCGGAGCTTTTCATAATCCCCTTCCCTGTTTCTGCCCAGGGCAAAATCAGGACCTATTATCAAGCCGCGCATTTTCAGGTGCTGTTTAAGTAGTTGAACAAATCTCCGAGCCGTGAGCCGGGACAGTTCAGAACTGAAAGGCAGCGCCACAACGATATCTATGCCTAAATTTCGGAGTAGGCTAATTCTCGTCTCCAAATCATTTAACCAGAGTAGTTTGTTTTCCCCGGCCAGCACCACCTCCGGATGAGATTTAAAGGTGACCACACCGCTTAGCCAGTTCTTACTCCGAGCTTCATCCCGTAAATGAGTCAGCAGCTGTTGATGTCCAAGATGAACGCCGTCGAAAACACCGATGCTAAGCAACATCTCCTGTTGTGGTTTTACTCTGGCTAACTCTTTTTCAACCTGCACTACTGACTCTCCAATCGGCGTCGTATTACGGGCTAAGACTTTGCCCCGGCGGACGAACCGGCGATATGCCGGCCGACAGCCTTGGCTACATGTTCCAGTTGGGACATCAGTTGCTGAAAATTAGTAAAGGTCAGCGACTGCGCGCCGTCTTTAAGTGCCAGGTCCGGATGAGGATGGACCTCGACCATTATGCCATCAGCCCCAGCAGCTACCGCGGCCAGAGCCATCGGAATCACCAAATACCACTTGCCGGTGCCGTGACTGGGGTCGGCGATAATCGGCAAATGACTTACTTTTTCGATTATCGGGATAACGCTTATGTCCATGGTGTTGCGGGTATAAGTTTCAAATGTTCTGATGCCCCGCTCGCAAAGTATAAGCTGCCCATTGCCTTGGGCCAGGATATATTCAGCAGCCAGCAGCCACTCCTGGACGGTGGCTGATAGCCCACGCTTTAACATCACGGGCTTACCGGTTTTGGCGACTTCTTCAAGAAGACTGAAATTTTGCATATTGCGAGCCCCAATCTGGAGAATATCAGCGTATGCGGCAACAAGTTCTACGTCGCCGGTAGACATAACCTCGGTTATGACCGGCAGTCCAACGTCTTTCTTAACCCTGGCTAAAAGCTCTAACCCGGGCTCACCCAGGCCGCGGAATTGATAAGGCGAGGTGCTTGGCTTAAAGGCGCCGCCGCGTAGAATGTTCGCCCCGGCCGCTTTCACCGCGTTAGCTGTTTCGAAAATCTGCTGCTCGCTTTCCACAGCGCAAGGTCCCGCCATAACCACAATCTCTTTACCACCGATGGTAATATCGCCAACCTTAACCGTAGTGTCCAACGGATGAAACTCACGGCTGCTGAGCTTATACGGTTTACTTACCCGAATAACTTCATCAACGCCGTGAAGCATTTCCAGCATGTCTTGAAGTTCAGGGAAAATTTGGCCCACCACACCGATAATAGTCCGTTCCACGCCTTGGGAAACATGCGTCTTCAAGCCGGCGGACTCAATACGCTTAATTACTCCTTCGATTTCCTTATCGCTTGAGCCAACTTTCATAACTACTATCATTTTTTACCATCATCCTGCCAGATTCTTTCACCCTCGTCTCTAAGTGTCACGGCGCCGCCCAGATAGACGTGTACCATCTCCTCATTTCTCTTATCGGTGTTGAACAACACCAGTACTCTCAAACAGCTCGGCAAACTCCCCGGCACATTCATTTCATGCCCGCACAACAACGGTACCTGCGTCCAACCCAGTTCCCTGGCAGCTGCCGCTGGAAACGCCGCATTGAGGTCGGATGTCGTAGTAAACAAAATACAGGCTATATCGCTGATTTTCACCTCATTGACTTTTATCATCTTCTGCAGCAACTCTTTGGTCGCAGCTCCTATAGCCTCTTTCTTATTTTCCGGCACAGTAATAGCGCCTCTTATGCCACGGCACCACAATTTAGTTATCTCCACCTATCTTTAGTAGGCTAATAGCCTACTGCATTCCACCCTTCATCGTCAAGAGTTTCTTGCCTTAAGACCCAAAAGCGACTAAACTAATACGGTAAATTAATCGTTATGTTTTCAATAACGGAGGCCCATTGTGGATAATAGCCAGAAAATAGCTACTGCAATCAGCATATTCCTTGCCATCATCATACTGTGCGGCGGCTCGCTATTTCTCGGCTATATGCGTGGTTATCAGAAAGGCCATGCAGGCAGTTACACTCAAGCATATAGCCAGGGCAAGGATGAAGGTTATCAGGCTGGTTATCAATCCGGCTACCAGGCAGGATATAAACCCGGCACGGAACAGAAGACATCAGACGGATACATTCTTCAAAATCCCACGTACAAGGAAATGAAGACATTTCTAGCGCAAGACTCCACAAATGCCAACAACTATGTGGAAGATCAATATGTCTGCGTAGACTTTGCGGCTGCAGTTAAGAATAACGCTGAGGCTAAAGGCATCCACTGCGCCGTCGTCGATATCTTCTACCCTGATGGCTACGGCCACACCATAGTAGCCTTCGACACTACTGACCGAGGTTTAATATACATTGAACCGCAGTTTGACCAGGAGGTAAAATTGGTTGTCGGTAGGAGTTACTCACAGCTTAATAACTTCACGGCCGCGCCCCGTGACGATACTATCAAACGATACCTGGTCGTCTGGTAGGCTCCATTTCATTTTGACCCGAGAAACCGGCCCCACTTCGTAACATACCTGTTTTTATAGTCGAAACCCCCTTTTAAGCATTTTCAGTCTGTGGTAAAATAACCCAAAATACAGGGAGGTGGAAAATGAAAGTTCGAGATGTCATGACCTGGAATGTGGTCACTGTGACCAGCGATATGCCTATAATGGAAGCCAGGAAAATCATGGACGCGCATGGTATTCGCCGTTTGCCAGTGGTTGACAGAGGAAAACTGGTCGGCATGGTAAGCAAAGAGCGCATCACCCGTACGGCTCCCTCACCGGCTACCAGCCTGAGTGTCTGGGAAATTAACTATCTCCTGGCAAAAATGACGGTCAAGGAAGTAATGTCCAAAGACCCGGTCACAGTCGACCCCGAAATGTCGGTAGAGGCTGCTATTGCCCTGGCTCAGAAGAAAGGCGTCGGCGCGCTGCCCGTGGTGGAAAATAATAAGTTGGTAGGCATAGCCACAACCAACGATTTCTTCTACAAAATACTAAATCCGGTATTAGGAATCGGCAAGTCGGGCACGCGCATCGTTATCTCCAAGGGTGGCGATATCAAAGGCTTGCAAGAGATTTTGGATGCTGTCAAGAAGGCAGGCGCCAAAATAGTTTCATTCCACAACATGCCGCCGGTCGAAGGCAAGGAACAGGACGTGTGCCTACATCTTGATAAAGAAGATGTTAAGCAGCTTGTCAAAGACCTGGCAAACAAAGGTTACGCAACTGAGATAGTAGAACGGTAAAGCTATATAGTTCTGTTCTAAAAATATGAACATCTCAACGATATCAAGCTGCCTGGTTGAATTTAGGCAGCTTGATGTCATTTATTCAGTGCCCAAGAGGAGCACGTAATGCTGCTAGCCGATATCGCTCTTATTGTAGGTGCTTACCTGTTGGGCTCGCTGCCTTATATGATTCTTCTCGGTCGTGCTCGTGGTATTGAACTGTCGCACGAAGAGGACCTGCACATGGCACTATGGAGTAAAGCAGGCCGCCTCTATGGTTTATCTGGTATAGTCGTTGATGCACTTAAAGGGGCTGTTCCCATAATCGTCGGCTTTTCCCTTCATCTTCACCTGGCTGCGATTGCTGCCTCGGGAGTGGCTGCCGTTGTCGGGCAGATGTGGCCAGTGTTTCGAAAATTCGACGGTGAAAAAGGTAACACCACGGGTATCGGTTTTGTTATCGCTCTCACCTCGTATCTGACAGCGACCATTTCTCCACTTGCCTACGTAGTCTTCATTATCTTCGCCATCCTTATACTTATAGGTGCCGGTATCAGGACACTTCCACGATTTATTGCACCGGGTCAAACAATGAACGAACGCCTGATGCTTGGCGGCCCAATTAGCAACAGCATGCCGCTGGGTATGCTTACCGCCTTTGCCGTGGCACCATTAGCCTCCGTGTGCCTGAGACAACCAGCGGAGATGACCTGGTCTTTCCTGGCAGTCTTCGTCGTAATAATAATACGTCGTCTCACCGCGGGACTGAGCAAAGACCTCAAAACACCTACTATCAGCGTAGGCACTATATTACTAAACCGCTTTCTCTATGACCGCAGCTACTTCTAAGCTTAGCCTTAGTATATGTCAAATCAACATCTAAAAAATGAGACAATGTATGTCATTGCGAGGCACGAAGTGCCGTGGCAATCTCGGTGGTGAGGCGGTAAAGGTGAGATTGTTTCGCTTGAAACGACGGAATATTTATCTATCCAGCCGCTTCAGTATCTCCCGGGCAACCACCACGCCGCAAGCCGAGGCCTGTATTAGTCCGCGGCTGACACCGGCACCATCGCCGGCAGCAAACATATTGCCGATTTCCGTTTCCAGGCACGGGCTTAGCTCCAGCTGGCAGGAATAGAACTTGACCTCGGCACCATAAAGCAGGGTATGCCGGGATGCCACCCCGGGCGCCAGCTTATCCATTGCTTGAAGCATCTCAACTATTCCCTTAAGATGACGAAACGGCAGAGCAAAGCTCAGGTCTCCCGGTGTTGCCGCTTTAAGAGTAGGCTCAACGATACTGTGCTGAATACGCTCCGGCGTTGAGCGGTGCCCCTCCATCAGGTCGCCGAAGCGCTGCACCAGCACGCCCCCGCTGAGAATATTCGCCAGTCGCGCCAGATATTTCCCGTAAGCAATAGGCTCATGAAACGGCTCGGTAAACATGGTGCTCACCAGTATGGCAAAATTTGTATTTCCGGTCTTGCGTTCGGCGTAACTATTGCCGTTTACTGTAATCACCGAATCAGCACCGCCGGTAGCCTCCATAATCACCTCACCGCCAGGGCACATACAAAACGTCCTTATCCGGTCATTAAAACTTCTGGAGAAAAATTCAAGCTTGGCTTCATATAGCACCGAGGTCAACTCGTCAAGCACCGGCGCCGGCACTTCTACTCGGACGCCGACATCTATAGGATTGGACTTCATGCTCAGCTTAAGCCGGCTGGCTTCATTTGTCAGCCACTCAGCACCTTCTCTTCCCGGCGCCAGGACAAGATACCGGCACCCCAACCGCTCACCGCGATTCGTCTCCACCCCGGCCACCACTCCGTTATCAACTATTATGCTCTCCGCCACCTCACCCAACCTCAGTTCAACCCGACCGAAAATGAAATCTCGCATGGCTTTGAGCACCTGACGGGACCGTTCCGTCCCTATATGACGCAGCTTCACCGGAATTAACTTCAATTCCGCCAGAATAGCCCTTCGTCTAAATTCATCTACCTCCTCGCCGACACCGTAAATCTTATCGGTAGCTCCAAACTTCAGGTAAAGGCTGTCGACATAGTCGATAAGCTCCTGCACCTGGCTGTTACCCAGTAATTCGCCCAAACGCCCGCCTACTGCCGGTGACAAAGTCAGCTTACCATCGCTGAAGGCTCCGGCACCGCCGAGCCCGCTAACCATGTGACACGGTGTGCAAGATGAGCAGTTCTGGCCTTTTTCTTGAAGCGGACACCTGCGGTCATCGATATCTTTGCCCTTTTCTAGAATAAGTATGTTAACGCCAGCTGATTGGCACAACTCAAGCGCGGCAAAGATACCTGCCGGCCCGCCGCCAACGATAATGACATCGTACTTTTGAGGGTTTTGCGAAATCATGGCTTTTGCCGTCCTGCCCTAACCGCGGGGCCGCCTTTCAGCCAGCTGCCGCGACCATGTAGCCAGCAAAGTCCGCGGCCGCAGTATTTCATCAGCCGCTGAATAAGGGTCGACTTCGCCGGCTTCTACCATCGCCATATGCCGGCTCAACTCCTCATCGCCTTCCACCATCTTCAACAGTTCATCAGAAACTCTGCGTTCCACGATTTCCAGAAATTCACGGCGGCGCTGTTCCTGCCTGCGCTGCGGTAAGCGTCCCGTCTCTTCCAGGGCTCGGCGATGATTTTTTATCTGGCAGTAAAGTTCATCAATGCCGATATTATTTACGGCTTCGGTGGCTATCACCGGCACCTGCCACCAGGTCTCCTCGGGACGAAGCTGCACCATCATCCTGAGTTCAGCCACCAGATTATCGGCCCCCGGCCGGTCAGCCTTATTTACCACAAAAATATCAGCAATCTCAAACAAACCCGCCTTCATTGTCTGAATTGTATCGCCCGCCTCCGGGACCAATGCCACCACCACTGTATCTGCATTCTCCATAATGTCCAATTCAGTCTGTCCCACACCCACCGTCTCCACCAGGATGAAATCTTTTCCGAACGCATCCAGCAATTTAATCACGCCACCGGTGCCATGTGGTAGGCCGCCATGGCTGCCGCGGGTGGCCATACTTCGAATAAATACGCCTTCATCCAGGTAATGCTGCTGCATTCTTATCCTGTCCCCGAGCACGGCACCACCCGTAAACGGACTGGTGGGGTCAGCGGCAACTATACCCACGCTTAAATTATCGGACCGCATCTGTGCTGTCAACCGGTCAACGATGGTGCTCTTTCCCGACCCGGGAGGTCCGGTTACGCCCACGCAATAGGCTTTACCCAGGTGAGGGCATATCTGCTTCATTATCTGCGGTACATCAGCGCCGTCTTTTTCCACCCTCGTAATCAGCCGTGCTAAAGACAGCACATTTCCAGCAAGCATTTCTTCAACCAGCTTCATTGCCAAAACTTTTTTCTGTCTCTTTGATTCAGCGGCCGCCACATTCAACATTCTATAAATTAACCCCTACTACGTCAAGAAGGTGAAAGAGGCTCAAACCGCTACAAACCGCATTGACAACTACATATAGTCCTGCTACACTGAAAATAAGTTTATTCGGAGAAGGTGACTAATGCCAAAAGAACGCCCAAAAATAAAAGTGTTAATAGCCGACCAGCAACCCCTGTTCCGGCAGGGCGTGCGCGCCTCTCTAAATCAAATAGCTGATGTAGAAATCTGCGGTGAAGTTACTTCCGGCAACGACCTTATTTCAGCCATAAGCACTTTGTACCCTGATGTCGTTCTCCTCGATATCGAGCTGTCCCATACCGACGATATGGATTTAGCCAAAGCCGTCAAGCAGCTATTACCCAGCGCCGCCGTAATACTCCTTTCACCGCAACCCAACGATGATGAGCTCTTCCAGGCAATTAAATCCCGGGTAGCAGGCTATGTCAGGCGCGATGTCTCCTCGAATGAACTGCTGACGCTAATCCGCAGGGCTGCTGCCGGCGAACACCCTATTAACGATACTTTTTTGTCGCAGCCTAAGGTAGCCCACCAGGTATTGGAACAATTTCAAAACTTCTCCTGGGGAAAAGGCGCCGAGTCCTTTGTTTCACCTCTGACCCCCAGGGAAACTGAAATACTCACCTACATGGCCCAGGGTTTCTTCAACAAGCAAATCGCCATCGAACTCAGTATCAGCGAACAGACCATTAAAAACCACATAACCTCCATCCTGCGCAAACTGGATGCCAATGCCCGCACCCAGGCGGTAATCACCGCACTGAAACGAGGCTTCATCACCCTGGACAAAGATGTTAAGTAGCCACTGTAGGCGAATGCCGCGTGGAACAATATTATCGCATCACACCATCCACAAATATATGATGTTATGCTTCCATCTGCAACCCCCGTCGAGAAACAGCTCAGGTGGCTCCGAGGATGAGTTTGTGCTGGTAGCGGGCTTGCTTGGGGCTATACTCGAACCGAATCCCGACCACTCTGAACTTGACGGCTGACTGGTTGGCTCCGGAATCCGATATTTGCACCACATCGAAAAGCTCCTGGCCACAGTTCGGCGGTATGAGTATGACCCCCCTCTTTCCCATAAGCCTTATTTTGGAGAGGACGGCTGAGGCTACATCTGCTGCCTGAGCGGTGGTGGGGATGGCAGGGTCTGGCTGGAAGTCCAACCTCTCTCCCACCAGTCCTATCTCGGTTGAGTCCTGGGCTTCTCCCCATACCGGGTTGCCATACCGGTCTCTGCCTATAACGAACATTCTGTTCTTTTCTGGCGTCTCGGTGGCATAATTTCCGTCAAGTATGACATGCCAGACATACTTGAGGAGGGTAGGTGTGCCGATGGCTACCGGCTGGATGGTGCTCTGCGGTTTGATTAAGCCAAGGATGCCGACCCACGGCATGCCAACAGATATAGACTGAATGATGCTTGATGGAGATATGGTCTGGCGGTAACGAAGTGATGGCGTACCAATGGCTACGACCTGGAGAATGCTTGACGGCTGGATGATAAGAGCTGAGGTCAGGACCGTGGGCGTGCCGTAGACCAACGCCTGCAGTATGCTTGATGGCTTAATGGAGAGGTTTAGCTTGGGCGAGCCATAGCTTACGAGCTGGCTGATGCTTGACGGGGTGAGGACAAGGATGCCATAGGCTGAGTAGGATATGTATATGCCAGAGTAATCGGTCCAAGACATATCACCGCCGTTTTCAGGCAGGCCTTCAGCAAAGGTTTTTGTGTAGCTGAATTTGTATGATCTTCCCACCTCATTGTCGTATTTTACTGTGTTAGCAGCACTTTGTAGTACAACTAACCAATAAAGAGTGTTATTGGTTACCTCGCATTCTGCAGAAAGGTCGATGTCATTCCATTGCCCGCCGATGACGGGTGTGCTGGCATTCTGAACTCCGATGCGTGTCCCAGGAAGACCGGCTGCGTCGGTATAAATGCCGACTTTTGCATTGGTGTTGGCGGCCGCATAAAAGCGAATCTTCTGGACTTTACCTGTCCCGGTGGCAGCCCAGCGGGTGGCAGCGGTGTGATTAACACCGCCGCCGGTCAATGTCCCAACGGAGTCAGTTCCAACTAGTTTACCTGTCGCCATGTTTCACCATTGATTACAGCGATTCACCGGGGCTAAGAGAGGCGGAAGATTTTGTCGGCACCGCTGGGCCACTGGATGGTGATGTCCGAGCCGTTGGGCGTGCAGGGCAGGCCGGTAGCCGTGTCAATGAGCAATATTAGCCGACTGGTACCCTCTACCCCGGTGTGCTTGTAGAGCGCCAGATATTCGAACTGGTCTCCTGAGACGCTAGCTACTACGATATCATCGGCATCGAAGACGCCGTCGGTGACGGTCTTGCTCTGCAGCGCGCCGGTGACGGCTACCCTGGCTGCTGAGGGGATATCGTCGAGGTTATCGTGAGTTGACAGGTTGGGGGTGTAGTCAGCGCCGTCCACCAGCACGACTCTGATATCGTCCGTGTCCAGGTCGATGCTGCCGTCTATGAGACCCTGCTTGGCTTTGGTATAGAGTGCGTTGGCCATGATTGTCCTTTAAACCTCCTTCCTTTTTTTAGTAATACATTTTGTAATGTAGTTTATTGACCTCACCCCCTTTGTCCCCCTCTCCTACCCCATATCCCAGTGGGAATAAATCCTCACTGGATGCCTACCCACCCTGCCTCCCGAGGAGAGGGGGAATGATTTTTTATTAAGAGGGGCTGTGCCCCTCTTAAACTCCCCTTTATGCTGGGAACTTGTATTTGTAGACAATCGTGTCTCCTGCCTGGGGGTAGACGATATAGCCGTCCAGGCCGAAGAAGTAGATTACATCTGGCACCAGGTTAAGAAGCCTTTTGAGCACGCCGGCTGCCGACTCGCCGGCACCGACTTCGAGCCTGGGGTACAAACTGGTAATCAAGCTACTCCGGGACTTATAATCCAGCGTGCCCCCTATCGCCTGTACTACCTTTTCCATTAACTGGTAGCAGGTTAAATCATCGGAGCTAATATTCCACTCCGCGGGCTTGTTGAACTGGTAACAAGAAAGCAACCCCCAGGCGTCCACACAGTGAATGATAAAGCTGGCAACATTGGGGTCTCTTTTGTACTCCATAGCCTCTACGAAATACCTGGCTGCCTCTGAGAGCTGGTCACCTGAGGTAGTCTTATAACCGACAAAAAGATTAACCCGGGCGCCGCGCTTCATAACGGCCAATGAACCTGAGCCCGGGCTGTTATAAGTGCCCCTGGAATTATCCAGCTCCACCACCAGCTCAGAGGGCTGGCTAGGATCTACCGCCTCAATTATCCTGGCTATTTTGGAGACCGGGATGGTAATTTTGTCGCCGGCGCCACTTCCTGGGGTGGGGGGACTCCAGGCGCCAGGGCAAAGGGCGCGCCAGACCTCGGTCGGCTGCGTTGCCCAGATGTATTCTCCGTTGGGGTCGGCGGCTAAAGCCATGCCTCGAGAAGCTAAAGTATCAACGAAGCTGGCTTTATTCCAGTTGTAGTCGTAGAAATCCGTGCCCGGCTTAAGCCTGAATATCCAGGGCTGATTTTGGCGGGCTAGAGATAATAGGGGGCGTGAGCAAGATGTAGCCGGCTTTAACAGGTAGGGACCTGAGACATCCAGCGTCTCACCGGCCAGGGCTTCAACTACCGCCTGATGCCTCTCCCAGTACGTGGAAGCAGTCCGTGGCTCCCAGGGACCGAAGGGCTGCAACCTGCGAAAGCCTACAGGCCAGCCGACCTCGAACTGCCTTAACCTCACCTGGGCGGCAACATCTACCCTGGCCCTGCCTAAACCTATTTTGGCATCCGTGGCCCAGGTGCCGGCTGAAACCTTATAGCCGTCTCCGTAAACCATGCGGACCACAGAAATATAGCTGCCTTCCTGGACCAGGGCGATGATGTTCCAGTCGCCATCATAGTACATGGCTAAATCTTCAATCTCCCGGTCTCCCGAGCGCTGGCCGAGGCCGGTGCTCCAGCTCCCCCCTGTCCTCTTTTGAATATACAGACTGGTGGGGTCATTGATATCAGAAGCGTGGACGATAGCACAATCGCCATTGGGCTTGTAGGCTATGGCGGCACCTCTTTCGCAGGGGCGGGCATTCATCATAGCCGTCCAGCTCCCCCAGGTGGCACCGTAGTCCGATGACTGCCGGCGATAGAGATTAGCGGCATCCATGGAGGCCACCATGACCTCTGCGCCTTGAGAGGCAATGGCGACCCTGGCATAGGCAGGGACACCGCCGAAGGAGCTACCCCACTGGGAAAAACCTGAGCTCGGGCCCGGGCTGGTGACACGGGAGAGAAAGAGACTGGTGCCATCTTTGCGGACCCGAATCAATGAGCCGTCACCGGGAATGGTCAAACCGTGGGAATCATTGACCTCACCTCCCTGATAAAAGCGCTGCCAGCCCAAGGCTTCCCACTGAAGGCTCGAGGACTGCTGGGGATGGCCGTAAGCCTGCACCTCGAGCTTGACCAGCGGCTTCCTGGTGGGCTTCCTCTGTTCTTCGAGCAGCGCGTCAGTTATGCTTCGCATGATAAAATCCTTAGGGTAGATTGGAGCAGACGCTCCGGGGTACCCCTTTATTAAAGGTAAGTATCCCTTGACAATATAAGCTCCTTGTGTTATGATGGTATTATAACAAGGAGAAAAGAAATGACAGCCGTAAATAGAACTAACCCAATAAAGGCAAAATCTTCTGACTCTCAATATACACTCGTAGAGTTTATGGAGACATTCCCAACCGATGCCGCTTGTCTCGAATGGCTTTGGAAACGACGCTTTTCGAAAGATGGCGAACATGCCCATTGCCCGAAGTGCAATAAGGTACGCTCTTTTAAGCGGTATCAATCGCATCAACTGAAAGTCTCTTGGACTTGCGTCGCTTGTGGTTATCATATTCACCCGTTGGCTAGAACTATCTTCGAGAAGTCCTCTACTTCCCTGCGATTGTGGTTCTATGCCATGTACCTGATGGTGAGCACTAAATGCGGTATTTCCGCCAAACAACTGGAGCGAGAACTTGGGGTTACATACAAAACAGCTTGGCGTATGGCCTATTTGATAAGGAAATACCTTATGGAACAAACAGGCGAATTGCTTGGCAGGAATGAGGGTGTTGAACTGGACGAGACATTTATTGGCGGGAAAGCCCATAATATGCACAAGGCCAAACGTGCCCGTCTTGGCGGACGTGGAACTGCCGGTAAGGTTCCTGTATTTGGTGCAGTCGAACGGCATGGTAGAGTTGTGGCAGTCACTGTCCCTAACGTAGATAGAGTTACACTCCTGCCACAAGTCATAAGGCATGTTATTCCAGCGTCCACCGTTTATACCGACGAAATGGGTGCTTATGACCCGCTGACCGAGAATGGATATAACCATAAAAAAATCAACCACATGGAAAAAGTCTATGTGAGCGGGGATGTCCATACAAACACAATTGAGGGCTTCTGGTCGCTCGTAAAGCGAGGCATTGGGGGTGTCTATCACGCAGTGTCCGCTAAACATCTTCAAGGCTACCTGAATGAATATGCTTGGCGGTATAATCACCGCGACGATGAGAGGGCGCAGTTTGAGACGTTACTTCTTCGGGCGGCGGCTGGGAGCTAGTGGTTTGATTGGCTTTGCCGCCTTTTCGAGTACGTCTAACACGTCCTTGCGTTTCGGGATTGGTATCTCGAAATCTTTCGGGGTTTTTTGTGTCTTCATTTTCTTGCCTTCCATAGTTAGAGTATAGCATATCATGAACGACTGGTGGCTCAAGTTCCAACGGGCTGAGAAGCACATGGTAGACATCAATCAAGAAGCCATGAGGTACGCAAGCAGCAATCCTTACAGTTTTACTCGTATTCGGTTGCCTAACAGCAAGAATGAAATCAGGGGACGCTTCCATATCACTGAGCAACCTAATCCCATGATTGCTGTTATGCTCGGTGATTTCATACATAACTTGCGAAGTGCACTTGATTACATCGTTGTTGCCTGTGTTCCCAAACAACATCGGAAGCACGCGAGTTTCCCAATCCTGTATCAAGACATCTTCGCCAAGGGTAAGGACGGACAATTCGTGGTCAATGATGCCCAATTGCGGGATAACTTTGAGACCGCCACCAAAGGGCTTCATCCGAGAGCTAAAGCATTCATCATATCTCTGCAACCTTATCAAGCGGTGATTCTTGGGCTTCCGCCAGATAATTCTCTCGGAGTTCTCAACCGCCTCGAAAACGCAGACAAGCACCGTCAACTTATTACCGTTGGTTGTGGCGGGCAAGAAGGTATTCTTAGTTTTACTGTACGTGGTTTCACTGAATCTATTACATATCACCAAAGGTTGGGCGTCGGTACTCAATTTCTCAAAGATGATACAGTAATCCCGTTCGTTCTTCATCCTGATTTCAATAGAATTCGCCATCCCGATGGGTCGTTTGTCCAGCCATCCGATATGGAGATGCATCTCAGCACTACCGCTAAGATATTGGTCAAGGTACCCAGGATAGGAGGGAATCAGTCTGCCTATAACATGTTGATTGATGACATCATATCTACCTCCCTCTTTGACGTGAACGGCATTCTCAAGCGATTGGAATTCTTTGTTTGCAATACCTAATCGTTTATTCAATTTTCCCCCTTTATATCGAGATGGGATAGGTACCTTTATTAAATGTAGCCTCGACCTTTCAAGGTCGAGGTCGCGGGGTTAAAACCCCGCGGCTGCATGCTTAACAAACTCTCCGCTATTCGCAGGCTGGACGTCGCATAAGAAATTTTTCTAAATTTTTTCAAAATAGTACTATTTTCCCCTTGAAATTGGCCTGGCTTACTGTTATTATTCGTATACTCCTTGTGGGGGAGGAGTAAGATGCTTAATAGAAATCTGATAATGGGCCTCATTACCCTCGGAGTCTTGCTGGTGATATTGGTATATATAGCCATTACGCCATCCCCCTTTGGTAATTTACCTTCGATCATAATCCCGCAAGGCTAAAGCCCCATCTACACACCTGCTGCGGGAGCACTTGCTCCCGGCTATCCCCATCAGTCTCTATTAATTTCAATCGGTCTCCATCAATCTCTAACATCAATTGAAACTATTCGATAGCAGCTGCCCTGCCAGAGTTCCCACTCCATACAGCGTCCTGTTGAACGGCGCCAGCCTGGACTGCCAGTCGATTTTGGAACCGGCCAGCTCAGACAGGCTGTTGGCAGCCCTGACGGTAGTGTTGAAGTCCCGGTTAAAGACATAGTACTCGGGACTGCGGCCGCACTCTCCTTTCTTTTTCTCGGTCTGCTCCTTAATCCAGTCCTTGGCATCTACCGCCAGGTCGACCAGGTAATTCCAGTAGTCCACGGCCTGTGAGATGTGCTGGCAATCCGTCACCGAGCCTTTATCCCGCGCCTTATAGAATATGGTGCACGGGTTCACCTCGGTATAGGTCTCCTTGACGGTAGCCATAACGCTCTCGTGGAACGCCTTGGGGTCAAAGGCGTGAATTCCAAGAGTTACTTGAGTTCCTTGAGTTTCTGGTGTTCCTTGAGTTTCTTGAGCTAAAGGGGCCGGCGCGCCGTTAGAAACAGTAGCCACCTGTGCCTCGGCGGTTTTGGTTTTCTCCTTCTCGGCGTCAATTTTGCCCTGAGTCAGTATATAGAAGACTCCGGCTGCGGCTGCTGCCAGGGATGGGACCATGTCCATAAAGGTCTTCTGCGCCTCCGGCTCCTGGACGAAAAGCGGTATGATTGTGGCCAGCATAGTAATAATGAAGGCGCTGTACTTCTTTTTGCCATCTAAAAACTTTTGTATCATTAATAATGTACCTCCTTTTATTTGGTTGCTGGGGGATGGGCATGAGCTCTGCTCATCCCTTTTTGTTTGGTTGTTGCGGGTGGGGTATGAGCTTTAGCTCATCCCTTCATTTATTTATTATGATTACAGGATATTCCCTGTGGGTAGATTGGAGCATCCGCTCCAGGCATACCCTTTTTATTAAATGTCGCCTTTGTCTGCCGTTATATGTAGCCTTTGTCTGCCGTTATATGTAGCCTCGACCTTAAAAGGTCGAGGCTACACATGGTGCCTACTTTTCGTGTTCCGTAAGGCTCGCTGTACCGTCCTCCGGCTGACTCCGAAAAGCCCGGCTATTTCCTTGACGCTTTTACCCATCCGCCTCAAGTCCTCCATTCGCCTCTTCCGCGCCGCCATCCTCAACCGCTGCTGACCCCGGGGTTCGTCCTCAACACATTTGGGCAGCGGACAATTCAAACACGACGGAAAGAACTCGCAGCCCTGGTCCCGCCACTCAACCTCATCAGGCAATAAATCAAGTTCGCCGCCAATCATGATGACCCTATACTAGCACTAATGTTCTATTTTCTCAAGATAATTTTGTCGCTTTTTCACCCTCACCACGACCCTCTCCCATCAAGGGATAGGGAGATTACAAACAGTTCAGGCGTGGCTTCGGACTTGACAAGGCTCAGGCGAGGGGGTATAAGATTTATACCGTGAAATTTCTGGGTTATGCCGGTCTGATTCTTCTACTGACGTTATCCCTGGTGCCTGGCGCCGTCAAAGCCGACGGCTGAGCCGGGGGTTCCTGTGCCTCCACAGTTAGTGGAGCAGAAGGCAACACGGGTAAGGTCGGCTCTACGGCAACTATAAGCATAAATGGCGGCGGGTTCGATTTAAACGGGCCTTACAAAGTCAGGTGGAGCAAAGTCCCTATCGGGGATAACAGCGTTGAATGTACTGATGAGGTTTTACCCTCGTGTTACACCGTAGTAGGTAAGGGTGAGTTTCCTATCGACACGAAAAATGCAACGGTCTCTTTTACCATACCTGAAGCCACTTACGGTCCCAACTTCGTCCAGTTCCTGAGAGACTATCGCCCCGGAAACCCTTACGGCTTCTCCTTTTCCGTAGTGCCAGACCTCACCGTGACCTCATCGACATGCACGCCCCACTCTACCGTCACCATCAAGGGCACCGGCTTCCCGGCCAAGAGTCAAGACATCAAGGTCAGCTTCGATGGCAAAGATACCGGTCTGAGCATCCTTACCAGCGAACTGGGCAGCTTTACCGGCGATTTCACCATACCCGAGACCATGGCCGGCAGCCACCAGTTCAAAGCTACCGATGAGAACCTGTTCCTGGGAGATCTTACGGCTAACCTTCAGGTCGGCCCGACCATCAGCCTTCAACCGGAGCATCCCGAGATCGGCTCCGAGGTCACCTTGACCGGCTGTGGGTTCTCCGCCAGGAGCACGGTAGCTATTAAGTACGATGATATCGCCGTATCGAACTCTCCGGTTACTGACGACAACGGCAACTTCACCGAGAAATTCACCGTACCGGAAAGCTCCACGGGCAATCACGTCATCACCGCTACCGATAGGGCGGGCAATGTCGCCACCTACGGGCTGCCCCTGAAAGGCGGCCTGGAAGGCACAGCGCCGTCGGTACCGACTCCCACCTCACCGGTAGATGAAAGGTACGGCTGGTTCGGCTCCCAGCCTGTCATCTTCACCTGGACTGATTGCACCGACCCCAGCGGCATCACCTATACCCTGGAGGTAGATAACAGCCTTCGCTTCTTTCCGCTGGAACCGGGCATGAGAAAGACAGGACTGACCAAGCCCAACTGCGTCATGAATCTCGAGCCTGGCACCTATTACTGGCGGGTCAAAGCCGTCGACGGTGCCGGCAACGAAAGCGAATGGTCGCTCTCTCCATACCCCTTCCAGGTGGGATTTTTCTCCGGCCTGTATCTGGCCGGCGGCGCCGTCATCTTCCTTATCATCTTCATCTTCATCATCCGTGCCTTCTTCCGTCGCGTCCGTGAATACTACAAGTAAACACCTCCTAATCCTGAGCCACCACCAAATAGCAAATTCTAAATGCTAAATCTCAAACAATATCAAAATTCAAATTGGCCAAACCCGAAATTTTTCGAGTTTCGGTCATTAATATTTGGTGCTTTGGATTTGTTTGGGATTCGGTGCTTGGAAATTATTTGAAATTTAGTGCTTTGGATTTGAAATTTTACACTTGGGGGGTCTTGACAGCCGTGGTACAATAGTACTAAGGCAAGGGATAACCCTTGTGCTTTGGACTATCTATATGGAAAGGAGGTGATGAGATTGGCAGGAGGCCGAAGCTGGCAGACACCGGCTGAAGCAAGCGAAGTAGTGTCCTGACTCCGGGACATAAAGCCAAACCCAGAAAAATTTGCTGGGTTATGTGTGGAGTAGCCCGTACAGGCGGGCTGTAAAAATACCTTCAAAAAGTTAATACTTTCCCCGAAAGGGGTCCCTAAAACCGGAGGCGGGGGTCGAATTTCCGCCGAAGGTCTCCGAAACAAATCCCGTACATGATTTTCTTTATGTAGCCCTGAGGCTTCAGCCTCGGGTGCACCCGACCTTAAAAGGTCGGGGCTACATTGGGAAAGAGAATAAGTTTTCGGAGTTTAGAAATATTAGGAGGTATAATGAAAACGAAATATCCTAAACTATTCGGTCTCCTGGCGATGCTGATGCTGGTAGCCAGCTTCGTGGTGCCGACCAGTTTGGTCAACCCATCAGCAGTTCAGGCTGACCCCGGCATGTGCAAATGGGATAACTTGGCGGAACCGGGATCAGCGCCCGTACTGAACAACATCACTCCCAATGAAATACTCGACTACTCTATCGCCAGTGACGGGACCAACATGAGCGCCATAGTACGTATACCCAGCACTGCATTGGGAGGGGTAAACGTACTGATGAATTCACCGGCGTATACGGGTCTGTTCTGGTCACTCGCCAAATACCCCGATCTGGCCGGGACGCCTGGCTTTTACGTGGGAGCCGTCCCACGCATGCTGTACCAGGTAATCTATGCCCCGGACGACCCCAACTTCTTCGCTGTGACCAGCGATGGTTCAGCTGCTGCAGACTTATTCAAAGGCCCTAAAGAGGTGTGGGTCACGCGGAACAATGGCGGTACCTGGGAAAACGCCCAACTGCAGGGCAAACTGACAGCAGTAGGTGAGACCATCCGCTGCATCGACGTCTCAGTCGATTACGGCGGCAGGCGCGATATCGTCGTCGGTACGGTAAATGGTGCCGGCGCCGGCAAGCTCATAGTAGTTAAGTCAACCGGCTTCAGCGGCTGGGTGACACAGGTTACCACTGCTCTGGGCACTGTCGATTTCTTTGCCGCTAAGTTCTCGCCGAGCTATCCCAGCGATGGTTCGCTAGCGGTCGTCTTCGCTGACCTTACCAAGACTTATTACAACGTCGCCCTGCGCGACCTCGATGCTAACACGATTATTAGCTGGGCATTCACCACGCCGGGCGTGGAAGTTGTAGACCCCACTAAGGCCGGCACGTCACCCGGTTATCTCGAGCTGAACAAGGCCGACCTTGAGCTGCCCTCCGACTTCTCGGGTCAGGCGGCATCACTGCGCCGCGCCTACATCAGCCTCGACACCTATAACTGTGGCGCAGCTAAGGCTGCCTGGGACGGTATCGTCCGCATAGACGACACTACCGTCTATGTCCTCATGGACACCTCAGGCATGCCCGACAAGTCCATTTACAGCATCGCCTACTTCGGCACCTATGCCTCAGGCAAGCTGCTGGCCGGCGAGCGAATGGGCTATCCGTGTGATGCAACCGTGCCCACGTGGTTTACCGATTCACCGACAACCTGCCCCGTCCCCTGCTGGTATCCGTGCCTTAAATGTCCTACCGGCGCTGCCTGCGGTGCTGGTGCCTGCAACTGCCCTGGCCTTTTCAACTGCGCACCAGGGTCCAAGACTGGCGTCGGTGCTGCTCTCGTTGCGTGGAGGCCTAACGGCCAGCTGGCATTCGTCGGCACCGGCGGGCTAGCCGCTGCTATGGGCGCAACCTGGTGGAGGTGCTTGTCGACTGGTGCCGTAACACCATGCGACGAGTCTGCCTTTGCCATCAGCCGCAACAACGGTGAGACCTGGAACGAGGTTGCACTCATCGATACTAAGATAACCAAGTTTACCGATGTAGCGCCCTCGGCTGACTGCCAGACCGTTTACCTGGCTTCGGTCAACACAGGCTGCACGATCACTACTGGCGGGTGCATCTTTAAGCAACAAATACAATGTGACAACTCTACACTACCTTTACCTACTTTTAAGGACCTCGGGCAATTAGGTGGAGGTTACCCAAATTCGGCTAATTGCACCGGCTGCGGTTATAATACCTATACCATCCTGTCGATGGCTACTGGCGGGTGGAACCCGGTTACCTGCAAGTGCGATTACACCATTAGTGGTAACATCACATTTGACATGCCCTGTGCTCCGGGCTGCTGGACGGTCGTCCCGTTCTCCACTTCGGGCTCAATGCCCTGTGCCACATCGACAAATATCACTGTCACCTTACCCTGCCAAGCCAGTATCTGCTGCCCTACTACTATTACTGAGGGTTGCTGCGGCTTCGACAGCGTGTGGCGCACCAGCAGCAATGCTGACGTGGTGGCACCTATTGCCAATCTGCCCGTAGGCACGATCTGGGAGAGGGTATGGACCCACGTAACTGCAGCAAATTGCAATTTACCACAGTCAAACGTGGCGCTGTTGAGGTTGGTGCCTTATTGCGCCGACCCGACCGGCGAAATAGTCGGCTGGGGCGTTTACGGTAAAAATGTAGCCTTCTGGTCGCCTGACTTCGGTGATTACTGGGCTCCGATAACGGTGCGGAATACTATCCAAGACTTCACCTTTGAGTCCAGGACAATGCTGTACTTCCTCAGCCCCACCGGTCTGGTTCAGAAGATGCCGTTCACCGGCACCTCCTGGTCAACCTCTCTGCCTAGCTATGATTCAAGTACAAACCCGGCTCATAGCATCGCCGCTCAGCCAACAGGCAAAGTCCTGGTTGGCAAGGGTGACGGAGGCGCGTATGCCGGTGCATTCAGCTTTAACATGGACACCGATAACCCGACGTTCGGGTCATGGTTAACAGCTGGACCCATACTGGGTGGCGCTGTACATGTCGCCTTCGATCCTAACTTCGATGACAACAGCATCATCTATCTCGACCAAGAAGGTCCTGGTGGCTCGGTGTATCGAAACAACCCCACATCGCAGCTAAGATGGACAGATATGGACATGCTGGCTGCTGCTAACGGCGCTGTTGGCTGCCTCCCTCTCAACCCTGCCTCAGGCTTTAGCGGTATATTTCTCGCCTACACCGGCCAAGCTCTGTACGCATCCAGCCAAGTTCCAGGCTGGGGTGTCTTCCGCATCATCGATGACGGCACCGGCAAATACGGTCCGCTCTCCGGCTTCCCCAAGCCGGGCATCGCCTGGGATCAGCTAACCGGAGTAGGACTTCCCGTCGATGTGGTATTCACAGCTCAGCCTACTGCACTCAAGGCATGCGGCTGCTGCACCCTGGACACCGATACCACGCTGTATGCCATTGACGACAGGCCTTACGGAGGGCCCCTTACGAATGTTGGCAAGATCTGGAGGTTCACCGACTGCCTGGCCAAGAGAGGCCCAAGCCTGGTTACCGAGGATAAGGTTCTCATTGGCTGCGACCCGGTATCCGGCAGGGCTGGTGAAGTCAACCTGTGCTGGGAGCAACTCTGCGTGGCTAACGGGTACGATATCGAAGTCGCTAAGGATGCCAACTTCACCATTAGAGTTTTAGACTGGATGGACGAAGGATGTACCATTAGCCCATTCGAGCCCGCTGATGTGACCACTCCTTGCGCCTATGTACCGGCTGGCGGCATAGTCTCGGGCAGCTCCGCGATTGGTAGCACCTATTTCTACACGGGCAACCTCGAATGCGGACACACGTACTACTTCCGTGTCAGGGCTCGCGAGTGCGCCACTGGCGCGTTTGCCCGCAGCCCGTGGTCTGAGGTCAGAAGCTTCACCGTCAAGGCTGGCTACCCAGTTGTCAGCCAGTACCCTGGCCTGCAACTTCTGGCACCAGCCAACGGCAGCCTGGGCATCCCGGTCAAGTCAGTATCCTTCTCGTGGTCACCGTTTGGGGATGCCACGAAGTACAAGTTCGTACTGGCTAAGGACTCGAACATGACCCAGGTCGTCAAAGAGGCTGAGACTACCAACACCGCCTACGGGTACGATGGTACGCTGGACTACAGCACCAACTACTTCTGGCGAGTAATGGCTACCGAACCAGCTCCGAGCGATTGGTCAGCTACCTTCAGCTTCCAGACGGAGCCGCAACCTGCGCCTCCATCGGAAAAAGCACCAGTAGCTCCAACCCCAATTTGGGTTTGGGTTGTTATCGCTATCGGCGCTATTCTCGTCATCGTCACCCTGGTACTCATCTTCAAGACGCGCCGGGTGTGATCCTTACCTGCTTGAGATAAGCAAAAAGGGAGGTGGCATAAGCCACCTCCCTTTCTTATTTCCGCCGATATCGCATAGATTGGTGCATCTGCTCTCGTGTCACCGCAACATGTAGCCTCGACCTTCCCATCGGCGATATCCCCGTAACCTTCATAATCGATGTAATCCTCATAGGGCAAATTTGCGATCGAGGGCCTTACGTCGGCAATATTACGATGACGGTATATGATTTCAATAGGCGGCGCATCTGAAAACCGCTGAGGATGACGTAACGGTACTAAAGTTCGTTGAATTCCAGGACTAAAGTATCGTCTACGGATAAACAAATCCACACCATATTCCGTTATCCTATTTAGGGATTGACAAGATTACGGTCATACTAAAAGGAGGTGATATTTTTTTGCAGGTAAGAGTTTCGGCTTAAAGGCAGGGTTTCCACCGCATCAATGTAGGCTAAACGGAAATAATATTAATAAATGGAGGTGAATATGAATACGCAAAAATGGTTTCTTGTCTTAATCGCCATATCGTTGTTAGCGCTGATTGGCTCCGCCGCCGGCTGCGGTGCAGCGGCACCGGCAACATCGGCTGCCATGCCAACCATCAGCTCCTTTGGCGCCAGCCCGCCGAGCATCAATCAGGGGCAGCAGACCACGCTTAGCTGGAACGTATCCGGTGCCACCACGCTTACCATACAGCCCGATATCGGTAGTGTAGGCCCATCAGGTTCGCTTACGCTGACCCCCAATGCTACTATCAGCTACACACTGACAGCCAGCAACGAGGCCGGTAGCACCACCGGTTCTGCTACCGTAAACGTGACGCCGGTGGTCGCCGGTAAGCCTGATCTGGTCATTACAGATTTCTATCTCATGTCCAGTCAGGTCTATTACGTAATAAAGAATCAGGGTAATGCCGAGGCGCAACCAACACAGACAGATTTTTATATTGCCTATATTAACCAATCTGCAGAAACAGTCACCTGGCTTAAACAGACCAGTAACTTCGTAGACAAGCTGGCGCCGGGAGAGGAAAGGATACAGCGCTTTTCCAATTTCGATTGGACCTTTGGGTCTGTGAACCCTATTGTAGGAACGTCCATCACCTATAACGTCCGGGCCTGCGCTAATGCCAATAATTCTATCGCAGAGAGCAATACGGGCAACAACTGCCTGGTCAAAGTCTGGGGGACGGGCTTCACCTACGATTTCGTAAAACAGGCGCATCTGGCTAAGTGGACGAACGGCATCGATACCCTCCGCTGGCCAATGTCCTCCAAGGACGTTAACGGCGCCGCCTATTTAATTAGCTATAACCCCATGCTGGTAATATGCCCCGAGCAAGTAAACAACGGCTGGATAATGGGTAAATTCGGCGATTTTTATAGTGATCCAGAGACCCGCGCGGCCATGGTACGCGATATTGAAATACCGCTGCTGGCAGAGTTTACCTCCAGGGTTGGCTTTGCTCCGGGCACAACATCCCCCGATGGAGTCACCGTCGCCCTTGGTTACTACGATGATATGGGCAGCCTCGTATTTTTTGACAAGATGCCCGTCATGAGCGATGGGCAAATGCACGACTACAACGTCGACCTTGGTAATATGGCGGCGAAGCACACCCAGTTTGTGCTCTGGGTTCAAGCGAACGGCTCTCCGCAGGGCACCTGCTTGAGGTGGGAGGCACCCAAGATAACTCAAAAAGAATAGCAATAGATGTAATAGCACGCTTTTAGCGTTGCCGCGGCGGGGCTTAAAGCCCCGCCCTCCCTTTTCCCCTGCTGACTACAGGCATAGAGTGGAGCCTCCGCCGCAATTCCGCCCGGAGCGGCAAAATGTAGCCTCGACCTTTTAAGGTCAAGGTCGCGAGGCTAAAGCCTCGTGGCTACATGCTTAACAAATCGCAAATCCCGAGCACCAAACCCCAAACAGATTCAAAGCCCCAAATACGAATGACTCAATCATACCTATCACCGTAATCTCTTTTTCATCTTTGTAATCTTTCTATTTGTCCTTTGATTGTTAACTTTTGGTTTTTCCTTTCGTTTGACACATATTCTAACCACACCTATAATGCCCGTAAAAACCGGAGGCCGGATGATGAAACATAAATGGTATTTAACGCTTATCGCCATATCTCTCGCCGCCCTAATCGGCTCAATTACCGGCTGCATAACTATCGTCACACAGGAGCCGGCACCTGCCACGGAGCAGCCGGTATCTCCACCGACAATCAACTCCTTTACCGCCAGCCCGACTAGCGTCAGTCAGGGGCAGCGTACTACGCTGAGCTGGGACGTTTCCGGTGCCGCCACGATTACCATACAGCCCGAAATCGGCACCGCAGGGCCTAGCGGCTCGCTACAGCTAACACCAAATGCTTCCGTCACCTATATGCTGACAGCTACCAATCAGGCCGGCAGCACCACCAGATCCGTCTCTGTAGCAGTCACGCCTGGCTTTGCCGGCAAGCCAGACCTGGTGATTACGGATATCTGGCTAAGTGGAAGCCAGGTCAATTATAAGATAGCCAACATCGGCAGCGGCGATGCCAAATCGAGCCAGTCCTATCTATACACAAATGACGTCAAGCAAGCCGATGACTGGGTGGAACCGCTGGCCGCGGGTGAGGAAAGAACCACGTCCTTTCCTAATTACGACTGGAAAATCGAGACGGGCGCCAACCCTGTCTCTGGAGATTTCTCCACACACTATGTTAAGGTCTGTGCCGATGCCGAAGATAGCATTGAGGAAAGCGACAAGGGCAACAACTGCCTGACCAAAAACTGGGGGCAGACGTTTACCTACGACTTCGTGCAGAACGCACACCTGGCAGAATGGAGGAGCGGCGCCGCCGTAATCACCTGGCCTAAGTTTGCCGGCAATCAAGCGGGAGCCGCCTACTTAGAGGGCAATGCATTGATAATGTGCCCCGAGCAGGTTAGTAATGGCTGGATACAAGGCAGATTCGCCGATTTCTACTACGACCCCATCACCAAGACAACGCGCAGCAGCTTGCTTAAAGTGCCGGAGAATGCCAGGTTCACTGCTCAAGTGGGCTTTAAAACGGGAGCCACATCCACCGACGGAGTAGTAATCGCCCTCGGTTACCTGGACGAAGCCGGCGGCATTGTGCTATTACCTAAGATTGAACTTTATCCAGGTGATAAATCACGGGCTTACACAATCGATTTAAGCAATCTGGCAGGTAAGCAAACCGAGTTCATACTTCGAGTAGAAGCCAAAGGTACCCCTGAGGGAGACTGCGTGCGTTGGGTGGAACCCAAGATAGTCCAGGAGTAGCGGATGTGGAACCAATCTTGTCCAGAGCAGCCAGTGTACTCGCGACCCTAAAAGGTCGCAATTAAAAATATCATTCAGAAGCTTTTTTTCTGCCATTTCCAAGAGCATCCCTTTTTCTGTCATTGCTGCAGTCTCTCCACCCCTCCTAGATTGCCACGCTTCGGTTGCAATCACCATCGAATGTAGGAATAGAACTTCAGGTCTGTCCGCCCCACAAATCACAAAACGCAGGCACCAGAGACCAAATAAATTCAAAAACACACTAATTAAAAACTAGGTAGTGTATCATTTTCAAATCTGGTATAATATAGTGCAAATCGATAGAGGTAGATATAAAGTGAAAATACCGAAACAAAGCGACGGGAATCCCGCCAGACCGGTTCGTGTTAAAAATGGTTTAGGACTTCGGCCAAATAAATCAGGCAAAGGGGCGATGGTTGTACCTCCGAAACGCATACCTCTTCCGAAGTTCAGCCCACCTAAAAATAGTTAATTTACCAGTCTGACTAGTTCATCAATTCCCCAAACATGGTCAGTTAATCCTGCTGCCATTGCCGGAGTTCTCGGATAAGGATAAGCCAGTGTCTTATGCGGTCTAGCGAAGTTATAATGCATAAAATATAAAGCTAGAGCGTATACATGGTTTTCCAGTTTCTTAGAAAAAGCATTTGTTAGCCTAGTAAATCTTCTCATGCTCATTCTCATTGTTAGATTCTGACGCTCTGCAAAACTAGTAGATATTTGGGCGGGGTCGGGATTCCCCTGAATAACTTGTTTTTCTGCCGCAATGCAAGCAGCGGGGCCATAGCGTTTTTCAGTTTCTGACTCAAGCCCATAGAGTTTAATTAGCATTGCATAATCCACCTCAGAGCCAAAGGCATCCTCAATAGCCCACAAGTAGACCTTGTGACCGTCTGTGGTAATTTGAACACGATTAGCTAGTCTGTTTTTTAGGTCATTCATAAACGGATAAGCATAACTAGCATCCCTCAATCCCACCAGCCAGCAGGGTACTAGCTTTGTGTCTGCGTCTATGGCTGTCCACGTCCATACATCGCCATACCCGAATTCGCCATTATGTTCTTCCGGCACATTTTTGTCTTTTGAATAAACAAAGCTCCATATTTCGTCACATTGTATGTGCGTACATGGTAAGTCATGCATTACCTTGTCCTGATATTCCAGGCAGGCTGCACCGACCTCTCTGAGCAATTTGACGACTGTATTGATGGCAGTGTCAGTTATACGGGCGGTACTGCGTATCGAGTTGCCTTCACAGAGTACCTTGATAACTTGAGCTTTGCGTTCTATACTGAGCTTATTCATTATTGTATTTCCTATTCCTAATTGACTATATTATAACACATCGCTTAAGCATTGTCAATAGGAATATAACAATAATGTTATTATACAATAACATTTGACAAAATAACAATATTGTGATAGCATAATGCCGCAAGCTAAGATAACTCCTAAATGGACATTTTTGGATTATGTTGATAGGACTGGTGTTAACAGGATTAGCGAATGGCTACAGTCAATCCCAATTGATGCACGAGTGGAATTCGAGGTGTTGCTTGATATGTTGAGGGGTAAATGTATATTAACTAGACCTGAGACCGGAAAGCTGTATAAGGCACTTGATGGACTCTACGAATTCGTTTTCAAAGTTAGCAACGTACAATATCGTCCGATATTTTGTTATGGGCCAGACACTAAAGCACGGGAAATCACTATACTGGTTGGTGCAACAAAGAAGAACAACCGATTTATCCCAGCCGGTGTAGGTATTACAGCAATGTCTAGGGCAAAAGAAATTTGGGCTGGAGACAGAAAGAAGGTGGTACGCCATGTACGAATCAGCTGAAGAAAAAGAATTATCCGATTACTTGAGCAATCCTGAAGTCCGCCATCTATATATTGATAGCAGCATTCGTCATTTGCTTGCTATGCAGTTAAGGTCGATGCGAGAGACTAAGGAATGGTCACAAATTGAAGTCGGTAATAAAGCTGGTATGAAACAATCCGCTATCGCCCGTCTAGAAGACCCAAGATACAGCAGCATGACGTTATCCACTCTCAAACGATTAGCCAAGGCTTTTGATGTTGCTCTCATAGTTCGCTTTGCGCCCTTCAGTGAATTCATCTCTTGGACTACACAAATAGCTGAACCACGCCTATCTCCACCTAGTTTTAGCGAAGAACGGAATTATGCCTTGGCATTGGTTTCGGCGGCTGTGGATGCAAATAGCATTTTCAATTTTAGTATGCCAACGGCAAGTACATACGCATGCCCCGCAAGGACTGAAAAGGAGAAGGAGTTCGCTTATGCAGGAAGAATTTCGTCAACGTCTTGAAAAGGAATATCGCTATGCTGTAACCAAAATGCAGGAGGTAACTCAGTTAGCAAGTAAACTGTTCTATTTTAGTGTCTTTTTTGGAGAGGCACAGCGTGTACTTAATTGGGAATGGAACACTGACCTCGCACTCATACATATGGTTACTAAGCAAGTTTATACGGAAATCAATACCACGATACAAATGTCTGGACCTGGGCAAACGCCCCCTATTGATTGGACAACCGTTTCTGATAAATTGACCCAAGTTGCCTCTGACCTTGCCACTCACTTTGAGAGGGCAGAGAATGAGGGTAGTAAAGAAGAACTGCACCGAATATTAGGGCACTTCGCTGAAGTCGCCTATGCCGTTTCAGGGAACGGTAGTTATTTGTATGAGAAAGGGTCTTTTAAGCTTTAGTCTTCCAACGTGCTTGGGCTGCTTTCTTTGCTATCTCGCTTCGTTCTTCGGGTGTTAATTTTTCAGCTCTAGCCTTACCGCCTTTTAGACCGCCAGCATGTCCTAGAGCCTTATAATCATATTCCTTACGTGCTTTCTTGGGTTGTTCAATTTGACCTGTAGCCTCTTGGACTACTCGGAAGGCAGTAACAGCAAAATCATGGTCTCGCTTCTTTTTCCTTTCCATAACCTTAGCATAGCACTATCGCTCAAGCATGGTCAAGGGTTTGGAAATTCAAAATGATACACTACCAAAAACTAAGGCAAGTTGACAGAATTTGTCAGCCAAACTAAACTAGATACTACTAATAAACATGGACAAATATAATTGGTTTTTAGCATTAACTGTAGCTTTGCTGATAGTTTTGATGACTTCGGCTGGCTGCATGTTAGCTACGCCTACCCCTGAAACGGCGTCAACTGCTGATATGGGTAATATCTCTACCGCTGTGCCCGAAGCGGAAGCCCCCAACAGTTCCGCTTCAGCCACAGCCACACCGCCAGATAATACCGTGATAAGCAACGACCCGGTCTCGGGCCAAAATGAGGAAGTTGACCTGCGTTGGGAACAGCTTTGCCTGTCCAGCGAGTATCAGGTGCAAATCGCTAAAGACCCGGGGTTTACGGTGATAGTCCTTGACACGGGCTCGTTCGCGCCCGCCTCCTCGGAGTCGCCCGGCGCCTACTACCCTGCGGGTGGCCGAGCCGCATCTCCGTCTTCGCTGACCACGTGGGCTAATTTGGAGGCAGGACATACCTATTATTGGCGGGCAAGAGCCCGGCAGGCAGCTACCGGCCAGCATATGCTCAGTCCCTGGTCCGAAGTCGAAAGCTTCACTATTAAATCAGGGGCTCCGGCAAGCACTACATCGTACGGGATACAGCCGACATACCCAAATAACGGTCGTAATATCTATCCTGTAAAACCGGTATCTTTCAGCTGGTCACCTTCGAACGATACCACCAAGTACAGGTTCGTGCTGGCTAAGGACGCAGCCATGACTGAGGTCGTCAAAGAGGCAGTGGTAACCACTACCGCCTATGACTACGATGGCGAACTGGAATACAGCCAGGCCTATTTCTGGAGGGTTATGGCACTCGAGCCAGCGCCCAGCGACTGGTCGGCAACGTTTAGCTTCCAGACCGAGCTGGCTCCCTCATCCTCTCAAGCGGTACCAGCTCCACAAACCCCACTCTGGGCCTGGGTGTTCATAGTAGTCGGTTTAATTCTGCTCATTGTAATTATAGCCCTCATCTTTAGAATGCGTCACCTATAAGCTTAATGACAAAACTTGACAAGCTGCAAGAGAGTTCTTATAATTAAAAGAAACCACTTACCCCTACATTCAAACTTGTCATCCATTTAAGTTTCCCAGCAATGAACCGTACAAAATATGTACGTATAGTTATAACTAGAACTGCATTATGGTGATTCATATATTTACTTACGCCGAAAAACTCTGCCACCCAGGAGAATTCGCTCCCCGAAATCGTAAGCATCGAACAAACTGATGAGCAAATACATCTTCGTTACCGGTGGCGTAGTTAGCTCAGTGGGCAAGGGTATCAGCGTCGCCTCTATCGGCAGAATCTTGAAAAGCCGCGATATTTCGGTCTCTGTTCAGAAATTGGACCCGTACCTTAACGTAGACCCGGGAACTATGTCCCCGTACCAGCATGGCGAAGTTTTTGTCACTCAAGACGGTGCTGAGACCGACCTTGACCTGGGGCACTACGAGAGATTCATCGATGTCGATTTAACGTCTGCTTCCAATGTCACCTCAGGTCAAATTTACTCGGCGGTTATTGCCGGGGAGAGACGAGGGGATTATCTTGGCGGTACTATTCAGGTGATACCACATGTCACCAACGAGATAAAGCGGCGGATAAGGGAGGTAGCGGACCTCTCACACGCTGAAGTGGTTATCGTTGAGGTTGGTGGCACCGTGGGCGATATTGAGGGCTTGCCGTTTCTGGAAGCTATCCGCCAGATGCGAAATGAAGAAGGCAGAGACAATGTCCTCTACGTTCACGTTACTTTCCTGCCGCACATTGCCACCACCAACGAACTTAAGACCAAGCCGACTCAACACAGCGTCAACGAGTTAAGACGCATCGGCATTCAACCGGACATTGTTTTGTGCCGCTCGGATTACGAAATTCCTCAAAGCTTGAAGGACAAGATATCTCTTTTCTGCGATGTGGCTAAAGAAGCCGTCATTCCACTGGTCACCGCTGAGACCATCTACGAGGTGCCGCTCATGCTTGAGGAGACCGGTTTAAGCGAGTTGATTATTCACCGGCTCGGTCTTGAAGCTAAAGATGTCGACCTCAAAGAGTGGAGAGCCATGGTGGCCAAACTGAAGACCCCCAAAGACCCGGTGTCCATCGCCCTTGTAGGCAAATATGTTGAACTTCGGGACGCTTATTATTCCGTGCGAGAAGCTCTGTGTCATGCGGGACTGTACCATGACCGGCAGATAAATCTGTTGTGGGTTCATTCCGAAGACCTGCAGTGCGATAGTAGTATTAATCTGTTGAAGTCAGCCCAAGGCATCATCGTCCCGGGAGGCTTCGGTTACCGTGGTATAGAAGGCATGATAAGCGCTGTAAATTATGCCCGCCAGAACAATATCCCTTACCTGGGCTTATGCCTGGGTATGCAGGTTATGGTTATTGAATTCGGGCGTTATGCTTTAGGCAATAATCAGGCGAACTCCACCGAATTCGACCCCAAAACTCCATATCCGGTAATAGACCTCTTACCGGACCAACACAAAATCAGCGATATGGGTGGCACTATGAGGCTCGGTACCTATCCCTGCCACCTGGTCCCCAGCACAAAAGCAGCTGAAGCTTACGGGGCGGATATAGTCTACGAGCGACACCGTCACCGATTTGAATTCAACAACCTTTTCCGCGACCAGCTGGAACAGAAAGGACTTATCGCCAGCGGGCTATCTCCGGATAATCGTCTGGTTGAAATAGTTGAAGTCAAAGACCATCCCTGGATGGTGGCTTGCCAGTTTCATCCTGAATTCAAGTCACGTCCCAATAACCCGCACCCGTTATTTGCCAGTTTCGTCGGAGCTGCCAAGGAGACTTTGATCGAAGGCGCTCAAGTTACACTGCCACTATCATGAAATTAACATATACCGGATTATCTTTTGGAGGGATACATGCGACTCTTTCTAGATACAGCTAATATCGAACATATCCGGCACGGCGTCAGGCTCGGAGTAATTACCGGCGTGACCACAAATCCAAGCCTGATATCAAAAGAGGGCAAGGTGGATTTTAAACACCATGTCCGGGAAATCTGCTCTATTGTTCCCGGGCCGGTATCAACCGAGGTGCTGAGCCAGAATGCAGCAGATATGGTCCGTGAAGCTAAAGAGGTTGCCTCTTGGGCAAAAAATGTGGTCGTAAAAATACCAGCCAGCTTAGATGGGGTGGAAGCTACGTACCAGCTTGCCAGAGCGGGTGTGAAAGTGAATTTCACCCTGTGCTTTTCCGTAAATCAAGCTCTGCTCGCTGCCATAGCCGGTGCTACCTTTGTAAGTCCTTTCGTGGGCAGGCTTGATGACATCGGTGAAAACGGCATGAGGCTGGTTAAAGAGATTGTCGAGGTCTACAAAAATTATCCTGATTCCATTAAGACACAGGTGCTCGCCGCCAGTATCAGGCATCCGCAGCACTGCATCGAGGCAGCCACGGCTGGCGCCCACATAGCCAGCGTCCCATATCAGGTATTGATGCAGATGATTCAACATCCTTTGACCGATATCGGCATCAAACGGTTTCTGGAAGACTGGCACAAAGTAATGGGTACCGGTACCGAAGGTGCTAGGCGTTAAAATACTAATTATTACTTTACATGAGAGGGTACTAACATGAACGTTGCTGAACTTGAAACCAAGACAAGAGACGAGCTGGTCGAGATGGCCAAACAACAGGGCGTTGAAGGTTACAGCGGGCTGAAGAAACAAGACCTTATCATGCGGCTGGTACAGGCACATGCTGAACAACAGGGCTACCTGTTCGTCAGTGGTATACTTGATATCGTTGGCGAAGGTTATGGGTTTTTGCGTCAGGAAAGCCTTCTGCCGGGACCCGACGATATCTATATCTCCAACTCGCAGATTCGCCGCTTCAGTTTAAGGTCCGGTGATACCGTATCGGGACAGGGCAGGCCACCTAAAGAGGGCGAGAAATACTGCAGCCTGATTCGCGTTGAGGCAATTAATGGCATCGACCCGGAGCAATCCAGGAACCGGCCTCATTTCAACTCTCTGACACCGACCTTCCCTGATAAAATGTATAATCTGGAGACCAAACCACACTATTTGTCAACGCGGCTCATAAACCTGATAGCGCCTATAGGTCGAGGCCAACGTGGACTTATTGTTTCACCGCCTAAAGCTGGCAAAACCGTGCTTCTTAAGCATATAGCCAACGCCATTACCACCAACTACACCGATCCTCATCTCATGGTATGCCTTATCGGCGAAAGGCCGGAGGAAGTAACCGATATGAAACGCTCGGTAAAAGCCGAGGTTGTAGCCGCTACTTTCGATGACCTGGCCGAGAATCAAACACGTGTAGCCGAACTGGCTCTGGACAGAGCCAAAAGGCTGGTGGAAATAGGCAAGGATGTAATTATCCTGCTTGATGGTATCACACGTCTAACACGAGCCTATAATCTGGCCATGCCACCCAGCGGGCGCACCCTATCCGGAGGTATTGATTCGGTAGCCCTCTATCCGCCAAAGCGCTTCTTAGGCGCCGCTCGTAATATGGAAGAAGGAGGCAGCCTGACCATCATCGCTACTTGCCTGGTAGATACCGGCAGCCGGATGGACGAGCTGATTTACGAAGAATTTAAAGGCACAGGCAATATGGAACTGCATCTCGATCGCCACCTGGCCGAAAAGAGAATCTTCCCGGCCCTGGATATATTACACAGTGGCACGCGCCGCGAGGAACTGCTACTTGATGAAACTACTATGAAGCAAGTATGGCTGCTCAGGCGCATAGTGAATATGCTGGCCGAAGACTCACCGAACAGCACTGAAGCTACTGAGAGACTTCTCGACCGTTTGGCTAAAACTCAAACCAATGCTGAATTTTTGGCAACACTGTCCAAAGATGTATAAGAGGACAGCCATCTGCCATAACCCTGGGCCCAGGCTCTCTATTGACTTTAATCCATTTCGTGTTATGATAGCAGACAAAATGGCTTGGAGGAAGCAATGAAAGCAGGAGCTACAGGTACAGCACTCGCCATTCTATTGCTCGCTGTTTGCCTGACACCGATACCTGTCCACGCGGATTCTCTAATGTTGAACACTGCCCAAGGTATTGTGGGCACAAATGTGACCATTCCTTCGGTGACTGGCTACGGCCTTGGTAATTACGAGCTTTACTGGGGCGAAAATGACCTGCTGATAGGCCAGGGCGAAATTAAGCAGGGCGTAGTTTCAATAGCTTTTATTGTTCCGGAAGCCTCCAGAGGCAAACACAAAGTCACCTTGAAAATCGCCGGCAACTTTTTCACTAGCGACTTTATCGTCATTCCCGCTATAGGCCTCAGCAGTAACGAGGGTACCGTAGGCTCAAATCTGACAATTGCCGGGAAAGGCTTTAATGCCAATGAATCGAACATACAGGTAACCTTCGACGCTAACCCGGCACAAACTGGGATTGTGGCCGGTAGTAAAGGAAGCTGGCAAATCACTATAAAAGTTCCGGCGAGCAGTCGAGGCCAGCATATTATCGATGCTGCAGGCACCACACCTGCTTCCGAGGTTGAAGATAAAGAATTCACAGTAATCCCGGAAATCGAAACCAACCCGTCGTCCGGCTGGGTAAACACGGTAGTAGGCATATACGGCAGCGGGTTTGCTACCGGCGAAACCAACATAAAAGTAACGTACGATGGCGGAACAGTAAAAACGGATATAGCGGCCGATGCCAAAGGTTCATGGCAGTCCAGTTTCTCAATCCCGTCATCCTCTAGAGGCAGCCACGATATAAGAGCTTACGGAGCGGTTACCAACGAAAGTGATTTACAATCAGCTAGCTTCTCCGTATCTCCGGGAATAAAACTTGAACCGGTCTCCGGTTACCTGGGCGGTGCTATTTATGTAGGTGATGGTCTATATATCGGCGGCGTCGGCTTCGAAGCTAACGAAACCAATATCAAAGTCACTTATGACGGAGCGCTGGCTATCAGTAATATCACAGCCGATACCAAGGGCTCATGGTCAGATAAATTAGATGTGCCTCCGTCTAGCAAGGGAGAGCATATCATCGATGCTTCTGGAGAAATTACTAAAGCTAGCGATATCGTCGACGCTATTGTAATTGTTTCACCCAAGGTAGAACTGAATCCCGCTTCGGGCGCTATAGGCAGTGATATAACGGTTCACGGCACTGGTTTTGCAGCCAATCAGGTTATAACTATCAGCTACGATGGCGCCAAGGTTGCCTCCGGCGCAGCCACAGACGCCAAAGGCGTTTTCACGACCAGCTTCAAAATTCCACAAAGTAGAGCTGGCGACCATACAGTAACCGTTACCGACCCAACGGCCGCCGTATTCTCAATGAACTTGAGTGTAGAGTCAGTGCCGCCGCCAACACCCAATCTCATATCTCCGGAGGCCGGCAGCGAGTTCGGGTCCTTCGGCAAAACTATCGTTACCTTCCGCTGGTCAGCCGTCGAAGACCCCAGCGGAGTCTACTATGTATTGGAAATAAGCCCCAGTTCCGATTTTGCTGGTACAGTAATTCGAAAAGAGGGCTTAACCGTGACCGACTACACGCTGGCTAAGAACGAGGCTCTCACCAAAGGGAACTATTATTGGAGAGTCAGAGCTGTAGACGGTGCCGATAATCAGGGCGATTGGACAAACGGACAACTCTTTAAGATTGGCGGCATCGACTGGTGGCTAATTCTACTCATCGCCGTGGCTGTCATAGTTGTAATCGTTATTATCTGGCGTTTCGCATCTGTCAACCGAAAGGACAAATGGAAATAAAGGCCGTAAACTTGACAATCTGAGACTAATAGCATAATATGAAACAAATTAACCAATATGTTAACACAAAGTAAGGAGGTATCATGAGACTATTGGTTATCGGATTAGGGCAATGTGGCTCCCGAGTCGCCGATCAGTTTGTCCGTTTAAATAAGCGGGCAGCAGCGCAGTGGGGCATCAATATAGTCACGGGAACCTTTGCCGTAAATACGGACCAAACCGACCTGACTGGTTTAACTCATATAGGCACCGATTTTATGCATCGCATCCTCATCGGCGGTCGTAAGACCTGGGGACATGGTGTGGGCAAGATAAACGAGATGGGCGCCGAGTTAGCCAGAGAGGACGGTGACAAGGTAGTTGATGCCATCAGAACTGCACCCAATTTTTACCAGACCCATGCTTTCATGCTTATCGCTGGGGCGGCCGGTGGTACCGGCTCGGGTGCCATATCGGTAATCGCCCAAATGCTTAAAGAACGATACGTTGGCAAGCCGGTCTACGCCCTGGTGGTTCTTCCCTTCGAACACGAGGAAATGGCGGAGCTAAGAAGCGTTTACAATACCGCGACTTGTCTAAAGTCAATACAGTCGGTAGCCGATGGCGTCTTTCTGGCAGATAATCAACGCTATGTTAGAAAGGACGCCAGCCTGGCAATGAACCTGGATAGAATAAACTCAACCATTGCCGAACCTTTTTACGATATGATGTGTGCCGGCGAGATAACTAGATTTAAATACGTCGGTGCTAAAGTGCTGGATGCCGGTGATATAATGCAGTCCATAGACGGCTGGACGGCAATAGGGGTTGGCCGAACCAGCATACCGCGTGCCTTCCGCTTTCCCTGGGAACTGAACAAGGTCAGCTTCAAGGAGAAGAGCGATGAGAGTCTAAGGGCTATGCAGGCTATGGACGCCGCCTTCAGTGAGCTTTCCGTCGGCTGCAGCCCCGAGGATGCCGGCAGAGCCTTATATCTGCTCTCGGCACCGGCGAAGGACATGTCTATGGACATCGCCAAAGGTTTAGGCGACTATCTCAGAGAACTCGCAGAAAATGCAGTAATCAGAGCCGGCGACTTCCCCAGAGGTGGGGTAACCGTCGACGTCACCGTAATACTTTCTCAGCTAGCCTTCGTCCAGAAGATAAGAGACTACTACGACAGAGCTACAGCCTTTGCTCAGACCCAGAAGGAGCGGATAAAGGAGACAACGGGCAGGCTCCGTGACATGGAAGAAGCCGCTAAGGGATTGCCCAGCTTAATCTAGCCATATCAAATATTATTCTGACAAAACATAAGGGGAGGGATAAACCCTCCCCTTTATTATTTAAGAAGGTCCGTCCCTACTTTTTTATATTCTGGCCCCTCCTTACGCTCATTCCGAGCTTCCTTTACGCATATTCCGGTCTTTCTTTACGCTCATTCTGAGCTTGTCGAAGAATCCGCAGGGAAACGTCTACTTTCCTCAGTCAGATAATAGCCCTCTAGCCTTTCGTGGCATCCACTTATTGGCCGCTTGAACCACCATAGCCAGGCTCATCAGATAATCATCATGACCATCACTGCTATCGACAAAGAAGTTCAATGTCTGGCTGGGTCTGTATATGCTCTTAGCTTTCTGAAGCTCAAACATCAACTCCCTATAATCTTCGGAGTCGTCCTGTTGGTAAAGCTTGAGCCTGCCGGAGTTTACAGCCGCCAATAAATCGAAGCCCGCTTCAGACTTCGTCTTTTGAGTAAATTTAAAGGGGATAACTTTACCGCCCAATGATTTACGTAAGAAGCTGGTTACGGGCTCACCAATGCCCGTGGCGTCGGCGACAATTCGGCTGCATCTCCATAAGTTTTTCAGTATGTCCACCATCTGAGGGTATAGTTCAGCATGCTTCTTGCCCACCCAGCTATAGTTCTCAACTACATGTACTCTGGGCTCCCTGGCCGGTATGTCCATACCATCATATGTAACCTCAGCAATGGTTATGACGGTGGCGTCTCTGCCCGAGCGGGTCAGAATATCATCTTCGAGCTGCTCCGACTCGCCGGCGAAATCTATGCCGGCTACGTAGACCCTGCCTTCCTGCAGGCGGCTAAGTCTGAGATGTTCGCCCCTTAGTTGGGCGATTTGCTGGTTGGTCAGGAAACCACCTCCGCCTCGAATTGGCAGTAGAGCATATTGAGTCCGGAACAGAGGATGGTCTTCGCCGAGACGCTGCCGTTCGGACTCAATAAAGGATTTGTAACTTGGATTATATTTGGCTACTTCCTGCCAGTCATAACGGAAATGGCGCTTAATACCATCCTTCTTCTCCAGCTCCAGGTTAGTCTGCTTTACCTCTTCCAGCAAGGTAGTATCGTCCCAGGTTGTGCCATAGTGAACAGTGGTGGCATTTGAAGCTGATACCATGGGCCGGAATTCTTTGGTATATTTATCCTTAGCTACGTCCTGGGATTCGTCTATCTCTAGCAGTATGTCGGCGGTATGCCCCACTACCGAAGCTGATTCGTCAGCGGAAAGAAATATCTGTCTGGCATTGCCCAGCCTGACCATATAGCCAGCCTCGGTAAACCAGATGCCGCCGAAACCGAAATCGTTTAGCCTGTCCTTGAGCCGGCTAATGGAGATAATTGTCTGCGGTTTGAACGTTGGGGAACACTTGATGGCATTGCCGCCGGCAGCCATGAACATTGTCAGCAGTAAAACTTCGAGATGTACCGAAAGCTCATTCTTACCACCCTGGCGGGCGATTTCGACCGAAAAGGTCAAACCTAAATTACCCTGAATGCTCTCGATGATGGCTTTGGACGCTTCAGCTTGATAGGGCGCAATTTCATTTCGAAAAATAAAAGGAAAAGGGAACTCGAGGAAAAACAAAACCGGCGGTCTCTTATTGAAACCTTTAGCTTCTTATCAGCGTCTTAACACCCAGGGGAATAGCTATCTCAGTTAATACTTTGGTGATAGCCTCCTTAAGAGACTTCTTCTGTTCCTTGCTGATGTTATAGCGGGTTGTTACCAGCCGGGCAATAGTGGTAGCCAATCTCAGATGCAGGTCAAATTTCTCCGGCGCGGCGACAATAAGCTCCCTGAGCTTAACGCGAAGTATGGCAATCTCCTCGTCAATACCCTCTATGCCCCTAGCTTCTTCAAGCTCCAGCCTCTCGGCTTCATTAAGTGCCTGTCCGTAAAATACCTGTCTTTTGCTTTTTGCGGCGTTCTTTCTTACCATTTTCCATCGCCCTGATAATTCCATAGACCAAAGCATAAGCAGCCAGGTCATATCTCTGACTATCTAATGCAACCTTCAACAACTTCGCCATGTCATCATCATAGTAGCACTATTGTTCTATTTTAACAAGCTTAACTTGTCACTATTTCTTTCGGAATCGGGGCCGGCTCCGATACGATTGGCAGCCTTTGGGTTAAATAAGCCGGTGTGCTATACTATGCGCCATTATGAAGCACAGGGTTGCAGTTGTCGTATTGATTAGTACCCTGCTGCTCATGCTGGCGTGTGCTAGTTCCTCACAAAAGTATATTGAGCAGGCTGATACCTATTTCGCGCAGCAACAATGGAATGAAGCTATTAGCGAATACAGCAAGGCAATTGACGACAATCCAAACCTGGCCTTGGCCTATAGCAAACGCAGCCAGGCTTATGCCGCCAAAGAAGATTGGAATGCGGCTGTCAGCGACCTGAATAAGGCTATCGAGCTGGACCCGAAGTTAATTGAGGCCTACAGTCATCGTGCTGCAGTTTATCATGCTCAAGGGCAATGGGACATGGCCATTAGCGACCTGAATAAGGCTATCGAGCTGGACCCGAACCTGGCCGTGGCATATAGCAGTAGAGGCTGGACCTACGCTTCCAAAGGGCAATTAGATTTAGCGCTTGCTGATTTGAACAAAGCCATTGAGTTAGACCCCAATCTGGCTGAGTCATATCATAATCGAGGTCTGGTCTACAACGCTCAGAGTCGTTGGGACATGGGCATCGCCGATTTGAGCAAGGCAATAGAGCTTGACCCGACCAATTTCACGGCATACGAGGACCGTGGCTCCGCCTATTCCAACACCGGGAAACTCGACCTGGCCATCGCTGACCTGAATAAGGCTATAGAGCTGAAACCTGACTATGCATTGGCTTACTATAATCGCGGCCTGGTCTACAAGGAACAGGAAAAATGGGAACCGGCAATCGCCGATTTCAACAAAGCATTGGAACTCGAACCGAGTCTCGTCGGTATCAATCAAGTACTGGCTGAAGTATACACCAACCGAGGTTTTATCTATCGGACACAAGAGCAAAATGACCTGGCTATAGCCGACTTTAATAAGGCTATAGAACTGGACCCGAACCTGGCTGTAGCCTACTTTAATTTGGGCTGGGTGTACAATACGCAGGGAGAGTGGGAGCTGGCTATCACCAATTTTAGCAAAGCGGTGGAGTTGGAGCCCCATTACCCGCAGGCATACAGTAACAGGGCTTACAGCTATCTCGTCACTGGAGAATTGGATAAAGCTATCGCTGACTACAGCAAGGCAATTGAGCTAGACCCAAGTTATGCCCTGGCTTATTACAATAGGGCACTTGCCTACTACAACACCGGCCAGTCTGACCTGGCAGTTGCCGATTTCAATAAAACCATTCAGCTGTCGACCGACCCAGACCTGATTTCCTTAGCTAAGGACCGCATATCCGAGATCCAAAAATAAAGTAGTGTGGATTGAGAAATTTGGATTTATTTAGGATTTGGTGCTTAGAATTTGGAATTTGTCCTTAAAAAAGTCAGCTACCTTATTGCCCAGAACTGATTCATATCCCCACCACAGGTGGTCGGCTCCGTCAATTAGTTCAAATTGTTTTGGCTCAGCCGCTTCTCTACCCATCAGTCGCGCCTGCTCCAGCGGCACAATCATATCATTAGTTCCACAGATTAGAAGCTTTGGCTTGGGGCAGCTCTTCAATTGAGAAATCTGTGACTTTCCATGAGGCATTGAAATCAACGCCACTGCTCCGACTCTATCATCCGCGCAGGCAACGGGCAATGCCACAGCAGCGCCAAATGAATAACCCGAAAGCCCCACCCGGTTACCATCCGCTTCCGGCTGAGAAATAATCCAGCTTAGGGCGGCCGCCGCATCTTCTTGTTCGGCTATGCCACCCCCAAAGCTGCCCTGGCTGCCACCCACGCCGCGAAAGTTAAACATAAAGGCAATAACAGACTTTTTTATCAGAGCCAAACTTATCGATAGAATAACGTTGTTATCCATCGAGCCGCCATAGACAGGATGAGGATGGCACAGCACTACGGCCGGGAAAACTCCATCTCTGTCCGGGCAATAACACAGACCCTCAAGCGTAAGCTTACCGCAAGGAAAAGATACGTGCCTCTGCCTCAGCCTTTCGTCTCCCGTTTGCCTTGCCACCAGGCCTCAATTCTGGCTGCTATCTCTTTTTCGTAGCCCTGGTCACTTGGCGAATAGTATCGCTTCCCCTGAAGCATGTCCGGCAGATTCTGCTGTTCTACAAAGTGGCCCGGGTAATCGTGGGCATATTTGTAACCTTTTCCATAGCCGCTATCTTGCATCAACTTGGTAACCGGATTGCGCAGATGAAGCGGCACCGGCTCATTTCGACTCCGTTCAACGTCATGCTGCACCTTAGAGTAGGCTTCGTACAGAGAATTACTTTTCGGCGCTGTAGCCAAATAGGTTACGGCTTCAGCCAGAGCCAGATTGCCTTCAGGCATGCCGATAAAGTGGACGGCCTGTTGCGCTGCCACTGCTACCACCAATGCCTGAGGGTCAGCCATACCCACATCCTCGGAGGCGAAGCGTAGCAGTCGCCGGACAATATATAGAGGGTCTTCGCCCGCCTCCAGCATTCGCCCCAGCCAATATAAGGCTGCATCCGCGTCGGAACCACGCAGCGACTTATGAAGCGCCGAGATCAGGTCGTAATGCTGGTCGCCAGCCTTGTCATAAAGCAAAGCTCGATGCTGCAGTGCTTCCTCAATGGTTTTGAGGTTAAGCCGCCTATGTCCGTCAGCATCGGGCGCAGTGGCCTGTGTGGCCATCTCCAAAGCATTCAGAGCCACTCTGGCATCTCCGTTCGACATGACGACCAGGTGCGCCAAAGCATCTTCGTCAAGCCCTACATTGAACTTGCCTAACCCCCTGTCCTCATCTTTAATAGCTCGCTCAACGATAAGACGGACCTCAGCATCACTCAAGGAATTCAGACTAAACACCCGGCATCTGGAAAGCAGCGCTGAGATAACTTCAAAGGAAGGATTTTCTGTAGTGGCGCCGATGAGAATTACTACACCGTTTTCCACATACGGCAATATGACGTCTTGCTGAGTCTTATTAAATCGGTGAATTTCATCAATAAACAGGATAGTACGCTGTCCGGTAAGCCTGCGTCTACGCCTGGCCTCATTCACAATGCGCCGTAAATCCGCGACTCCGGCATTGACGGCACTTAGAGGGCTGAAATGCGATTTGGTAACGTTAGCGATAACGTAGCCTAAAGTTGTCTTGCCGCTGCCTGGTGGCCCCCAGAGAATCATCGAAGGTAACTGGTCTGCTTCGATGGATTTTCTCAGCACCCGCCCTTTGCCCACAATATGTTCTTGCCCCACAAACTCATCGAAATTATGTGGGCGCATTCTGGCGGCTAGAGGTAAATCACCGGGCAATTCACCGTATGCCCAAACATCCTTTTTCTCCTTCTCCTCCTGCCCAGTCAAATCGAAAAGAGTCATGCTAATCCGTCTTCTTCTCCGCCTCCACCGCTGGGGCTAGCCTGGCTGCCCTGTCATAATAGCTTTTAATTCTGTCAACATAAATCAACTCCGAAACAAGCACTGTCACTTTGGTAAAATTCTTCGAGCCATAGAAATTACCATCTCTTATTTCAGCATTGGGTGCCAGCTCTCGTAGGCGATTACCCAGAGCCTTAATCATGTCCACATTGGCTTTTCCGGCCGGTGCCGAAAGTAGAAACAAACCCTTACCGGCATCTTCCAGCTTGCAGTCAACCGACAACCGCATTAAAGCCAAATCCATGGCTTCCATGACTCTGAACGTATCAGAGCTCTTCCCCTCGAACCCGGCAGTTCTTCTGAACGAAAATATAGAGGATTGGAACTGGGCCTTGCCGACACCTATTGCCGTCCAACCGAATAGACTTTGCATGATATCACCGGCGTCGAGCACTTTCCCGGCAACATACTTCGAGCCGGCTATCTCGCCAGCGCAGAGCAGGTCATAGAAGGGCAAAACTAATTCCCTATTCAAGCCGCCCATCTTTTGCGGTTGGGCTATGTTCCCCAGCAGCCCCAAACCCCCGTTATCTGCTAGAAATACAGCATCAGCCACCTTGTCAATGGTCTTTAGACACATAGCCGTATTGTGAATACGCTGCGCATCGTCCAGCTCAGAATCAAAGGGTAAAACTAGAAGCGCGTAAACCGGCTTATCGATATGGCGCTCTTTGAGCATCTGAATCATCACCGGAAGACCGCCGGAACCAAGGCTACCGGCAGCGCCGGCAATGAACAGAAAGGCATCAGTATTTATGAAAGCACCCAGCCTCATGGCTAACATAACCCGCTCGCTTTCATGACGCATCAGCTTGGCTCCTGCTTCCGTCGACTTATCTCCCATCCCAAGAGAGCCGCGAATAGGTACTGCCTTCAGCCAGTCCCATCCCGATTTAGTCAGTTCAGCCAGAACAGCCGGCTCATTATTAACGGCATAGGCGCAGGTAACTATGTTAGCGTGCCATTCTGCTCTCGCCATTTTATTTAACTCAGCGAATTCGCGAGCCAGTCTACAGCCGCAGTCTCCAACGCCGATAACCATCAATTTCATGTTATTTCTATCTCCTTGCCAAAAAGTAGCAGATATACACCGTTATGTCAAGCAAACCTTTCCACCCGGAAACGATACAATCTTATCGGCTCCCCGGCTGATATGCCGGCTTTAGCCCGGCAAATTTCCATTTGTTCTTCAACTTTATCCACGCCTGCCAGGTCAGGCAACAACAGCCCGCGCCTGTAACCGCATTCTACAATCACACCATATTTCCGGGGGTCAAGCTGGTCAGTGCTTTGCACCGGCTCCGGTTCCGTAAGAATATCTACACTATATTCAAGGTCAACCAGCTCAGAGGTCTCCACCGGCATAAACCTTGGGTCCTGTGTAGCTGAGCTTATAGCATTGGCTACGATTTCCTCAGCTACGTTCGTCCTTGTTGGCATGAAAGTACCGATACAGCCCCTTAATTCACCGCGCTTCTTAATAGATACAAAAACTCCTGCCCTCTGCTTCATCTCAGCGGTAAGCTTCCGCGGCTTGAATATCTTGCCCTGGCGGATATACCTTTCTACTGCTTTTCGAGCTAATTCAACTATCGCAGGACGTGGTTTAGTCATTTGACTGCATTCTCTCCGATTACTTTATTAATATTCCGGCATAACCCACCACACTGCTGTAATCACCCGATGCGTCGCCGCTGGTCTGATACTTAACCAATTCTGCTTTTTTAGCGCCCATTTCCTTGGCCGCAGAGATAAGGCTGACCACCGGTGCATAACCGCACATTGATATATCAAAATCAGCAACTCGTCTCAATAACTCGTCCTCATCTAAATTCAATATAGCCTCAATCGCCTTACTGTCCTTCTTCCTGGCTGACTCCTGAGGCTCATAATGCGTCATGTCGCTGCTGGCCAGGATTGTGACTTGCTTCTTCGACTCTTTTATGGCGGCGGCTAATTCCTTACCGATTCTCTTATATACATTCCCGCGAGCGTGAGCCAGAACTATGGGCACTATCCTAACATCTGGTTTGAAATACTGCAAAAAGGGCACCTGGACCTCAAGAGAGTGCTCAAATTGATGCGCCATATGGTCTTCTTCCAAATAGCTCGAAGATGTTAAAATTCGCTGTCCCAGCTCCGAGTCAATCTCCGTCTCACCTAAAGGTGTTATCCACGTGCCTTTGGTCATGATACTAAAACTTTTTCCTCGCCCGGTGTGATTTGGGCCAAGCATGACAAAGGTATCATTGAATTTAATCTCAGATATGACTGCTCCGGCTACCATACCCGAGTAGACATATCCGGCATGAGGCGAAATCAGCCCGATTACCTCAACCTTCCCTGCCTTGTCGTCTACCATGCTCTCAATCATCGTCCTGAGCCCGTCCGATGAGCCCGGGTAGAACTGTCCGGCAGCAATCGGCTCTCTAATCATGCACTCCTCCTCGTGATAGTAAAAACTGGCGAACCCAACCGGTCGTCTTGATATTAAGCTCAGACCCGCAAAACTTACACTTGGAACCGTCTACGCCAACTATGTCAACGTCATACCCCACCCGCTTAATCACCACGTTGCCGCAGCAGTAACAAACCGTGTTTTCCGCACTATGGCCGGGCACATTACCCAGATATACGAAACGCAGCCCAACTTTTTTGCCGATATTGTAAGCCTTTTCCAGGCTTGCTATCGATGTCGGCGGCAGATGCATCAGGTTGTATTGTGGATAGAATCGGGTCACATGCCACGGTGTCAGCTCACCCAGCTCATCGCGTATCCAGCCGGCGATACCGTTTAGCTGCTCGTCATCGTCATTCATCGTCGGAATAATATTAGTCACCACCTCGACATGCATTCCCCACTTTTTTTGAGCTCTCTTGGTAACGTCCAGTATGCCTCGCCACCGTGGAATTTTGGCTAAGTCACGATATAATTTGTCGGAAAAGCCCTTGATATCAACGCGCCAGGCATCAAGATAGGGGCCGATGGCATCCAGAGCTTCAGGTGTCAGGTAACCGTTGGTAACGTATCCCGTATAAAGGCCCTCTTTCTTGGCCAGTTTGGCTGAGTCCAGAGTATATTCGAACCAGATGCTCGGCTCGTTATACGTCCAGGTAATACCGCCGCAGCCGCGCTGCTTAGCCAGCTTCACAGCCTCCTCCGGCGGCAAGTAACGTGACTCATCTGACATCTCCGCCGGTGTCTCAATACAGGAAATCTGCCAGTTTTGACAATGTTTGCAGTGAAAATTACATCCCCAGGTGCCCAGGGATAAAGCTGAACTTCCCGGGAAAAAATGAAACAGGGGCTTTTTCTCAATAGGGTCAACAGCTACCGAGGAGGCTTGAGCGTAGTTGAGAACATGGAGAATACCGTCATCGTTTCGGCGCACCCGACAGACACCAAATTTGCCGGGGTTAATCACACAGCGCCATTGACAGATATTGCATCGTACCCTGGATTCAGAAAGCTTTTCATAAATGAACACTTCAATCATAGAACCGCCCCACGTACCAATTATATCATTTCAATACGACTATTATAATAGCATGCTTACACTCCACTTATTGCTGAAGGCTTGGTTAATATATGAAGGGTGGTTGCACCAACTAGACAATGCCTAAAACTTGGTCTACAATTTCTTAAGAAAAACCTGAAAGGTGTAGACATGATACTAGAACTCAACGAAGCCCAAAAAATACTCCAGAAGAACGCCCGCGAATTTATGGAACGTGAAATAATACCCATTGCCGATGAATATGACCGCAAATATCATCCAATGCCCAAAGATGTTGCCCTCGGCCTGCTCAAGAAACTACTCCCGCTGGGCTACGTGGGCTCGACTTTGCCCCCGGAGTACGGCGGCCAGAGTTTGGACCTCGTCTCATACGGTGTACTCGGAGAGGAACTCTCACGCGCCTACCTCAGCCTGGGCATGATTGTCCTGATACAGGATGGCAGTGTGCTCCCTGTAATAGTTGCCCACGGTACTCCTGAGCAAAAAGCCAGGTACATCCCCAAAATAATGTCGCTGGAAAAGATAACCTGCTTTTGCCTGACTGAGCCCGATGTCGGCTCCGGAGCCCGTGACTTGAGTACTTCAGCAACACTTGACGGAGACCATTATGTACTCAACGGTACCAAAACATGGATAACCAATGGCGGCATCGCCGACCTGGCACTCGTTTTTGCCTCTACCGACCGGAGCAAGGGAGCCAGGGGTATTTCTTGTTTCCTTGTCGATAGGGATGAATCACCATTCACCAGCCGGGAACTACCTAAATTAGGCTGCCGCTCCTGCCCTACCTCAGAGCTTAGCTTCGATGACTGCCGTGTGCCTAAGGAAAACCTGATTGGCACGCCGGGCAGCGCCTACGTGCTGGCGCTTTCTGAGCTGGCTAAACTTCGAGTCGCCGTCGGAATAGGAGCCGTAGGTTTAGCTCAGGCTGCTCTCAATGCAGCCATCAAATACGCCCAGGAAAGAAAACAATTTGGCCGCCCTATCGGTAGCTTTCAGCTCGTCCAAGAAATGATTGCCGATATGGCTATACTGACCGATGCCGCCCGATTAATTTGCTTCAGAGCTTTGTATCTGATAGGTAAAGGCCAAACCCCGTTCAAGGAAGCGTCTATGGCCAAAGCCTACAGTACCGAAATGGCTGTTGAGGTAACATCCAAAGCCATCCAGGTCCACGGCGCCTACGGTATCTCCGAAGAATACCCCGTGGAGCGTTATTTCCGCGACGCTCGCACGCTTACTTTCCCTGATGGTGCTACACAAATACAGAAACTGGTCATCGGCCGTGAACTATTGGGCATTTCGGCCTTCGTCTAAGGCCCTATAAAAACCATGCTCGTCATTGGCCTAACCGGGAACTTAGGCACCGGCAAGACCGAAGTAGCTCAGATTCTTGCCGAACTCGGCGCTGTAGTAATAAACGCCGATGAGCTTGGGCATGAACTCCTCCAACTGAGTACCCGGGCATATACGGAAATAGTGGCTGCTTTTGGCAAATCTATACTCAAACATAATGGAGAAATAGACCGTAAAAAACTGGGCCAGCTGGTCTTTGATGACCCCGCAGCATTGAACAAACTTAACCGGATAATGCACCCGCGGATATACGAGATAGTCAGGCAAAAAATAGAGGAATATCGCCAGTCAGGTGCCGGGGTTGTAGTCCTCGAAGCTGCTCTGCTTATCGAAGCCGGTTGGAAGCCGCTCCTAGACCAGGTCTGGGTTACCACAGCCCCCGAAGCCACCATATTAGAACGGCTGAAGAAGGCCAGAGGGCTTAGTCAAGAGCAGATCCTGGCTCGCCTCAAGGCTCAGATGCCGCAAAAAGAAAAGATGAAACAGGCAGACTTGGTCATAAACACCGATTGCCCAATCGACGAACTTAGAGCCAGAATAACCGAATTATGGAACAAGCTCCAGGTCTGAAAAGACCCCAAGTTACACTACCAGTTCCAGGCCAGCAGTAAGGCAAGGACAATCCCCAAAATAGCCCCGGCAGCAACCTCAAACTTGGTATGGCCTATTAGCTCTTTTACACGCTGCTGAAACGCCGGATTACCTTTAAAAAGCTCCTCCACGATGTGATTCAGCATCGTCGACTGGGTACTTACCGTCTGGCGCACTCCGGCAGCATCATACATCACCACCAGCGCAAAAAAAGCAGATATGGCGAAAACGGCCGAACCTACACCGTAAACTACAGCTACGGTCGTCGCCAGCGCACAGACCAGTGCAGCATGCGAGCTGGGCATGCCACCCATGGTAATCAGATAGGAAAAATTCAAATGCCTGTCTTTTATAGACTCAATAATAACCTTCAATATCTGAGCCACACACCAGGCAGCCGCAGGCACCCATAATGCTTTATTGCTTAAAACTGATTCCAAGATTTCTCCTTTTACGCGAGCTATCTGCTACTTAAGTTATCTTAAAGAGGTAAATTATACCACAGACGCAGCTGCTATACTTACGAATTGACCTCTCTGGTAAAAGCACAATTTATTAGTGCTTTTCTTCGGAGCAAAAGAGCCGTCTGAATATTTTTAGCCAAGAGGCGCAGACCGGTGGAGCTCGACTAAATCAAGAGGATATCACGGAAAATAGAAGACCGTTTCATATGCGGCAGAGCGACTTTATTGAAGCGACTTATAGACTTCCAGGCTGCCTATATCGAACCACACATCACTGAACAGATAAGCATTGACCTGGTCTATTTCTACCAGATAAGAGATAAAGTTGCCCAGATTGTCCCCGCCCTCGGTACAACATTGAAATACCAGTGGAAATATACGGGGCGGGAAAATATAGCAGGCAATGGCGACCAGGCTCGATTCAGGCTTCATCGGCTTCTCAACAAGCTCGACTATCCTGTTACCTTCTAACCGGACGACGCCGAATTGCCCCGCCTTACTTTTATCACCGATATCATAAACAGCCACCAGAGTGTGTTCGCCCGTATAAGCAGCAATGAACTTACGCAGGTCGAACTCGAAGTAGTTATCGCTGGCTATGACCAGCAAATCATCGGTTATATTTTTAGTTTTAATCCAATAGTCCAGTGAGCCTACGGCACCAAAGGCCTGTTCCTCGGTTAAGACCGGCTCAACGCACAGGGTCACTACCCTGCCTATCTTATCTTTCCACTGGCGAAAATCAAGTTCGAATTTCCGGTTGATGTTAACCAGTATATCTATATCTTGAGGAATCTTATCGATAATGTGGCTTATTACTGGTTTACCGTTGTATTCGAGCAGCGCCTTCGCTTTACTTTTGGTCAGTGGATATAGCCTCGTCCCGAAGCCGCTAGCCAGTATCAAACATTTCATAAAACTGAGCTTCAACTAACAGAGGAGTTTAACCTGATTTATTTGACGCCCGAGGCTTCACCGTAGATGCGCTCTTTCCAGCGCACACCCAGGCCAACCACTTCCCGCCAGAGACCGTATAGGCCGGCCGAGAACCAGAAGGAAAAACCTATCGGATGCAAGAAGGTCGAAAGAAGTGATTGCCTGAAATGATGTTCCACCAGCCAGCGCATAAAAATAATCATCCCTATCTGAAAAGTAACGATGAATCGCCAATCGGTGGGAGCCGCCACCGAAAAGAAGCCACTCCACAACCAGTAGAAAGGGGCTAAATAAAAAACGAAGGCAGCAGCTAGTAGCGCCACCACCGCCACCGGTGACAGTGCCGCTATGGAATATATCCACTTGACAAAACCCTCCCATATAGCCCCCACGGTCCGGTACATGCGACAAGAGAATACTGTAGATAAATCGACGGCTACATGCCTCCCTCCCTGCCGGACCGTTTCAACTCCAAGCCAAACGTCCTCAAGTATCCTGTCTTTCACCGCCATGTGTCCGCCGATGCGCCAGTATTCCTCTCTGCGGAAAAGAAGAAACTGGCCGATAGTCAATGACGGCCTGTGCCCTACGGAGCGATGCAGCCACCATAAAGGCAGCCAGCTCATAATAACGAAATACATTATAGGCAAGGCTATCTTCTCAGGAAGAGATTCAGCCATCTGTCGAGGAAAACCGGAAAGCAGAGAAAGTTTAAGCTCAACGGCTAATGCCAACGTGCTGCGCATCATGTGTGGCTCACTTTTAGTATCGGCATCAAGAAACAGCAGCCAGGAACCTTTGGCATTTTCGGCAAGCTGGTAGCAGGCAAACGGCTTACCTGCCCAGCCCTCAGGAAGTGGTTGCCCTTTTAGCAGCCTGATACGGTCGTCTTTAGCTGCAATTCGTTCCACAATCCCAGCCGTGCGATCCTTCGAGTTATCGTCTAAAACTATAATCTCGAAGTTCGTATAGTCCTGTTTTTGTAGTGACTTCAGGCAGGTTTCTATATTTTCCTCTTCGTTCCGTGCTGGAATAAGCACCGAAACCAGAGGTGCTGGCCCGGCTATCCGGCTACTGCTGTCCGGTCTTCTCAGCGACCTCAAATTGAGTATCAGATTAATGGAAAAGACAACCAGCAAGGCAGCAATTACTATTTGATATAACATTTCCTAAATCCTGCTAGTGGCGGCTTATGTGCGCTGTTCTCCTGGCCTGAAACCAGGTAATCAGCTTCCCCCTTAATCTCGGCCTGGTAGTCCTTAGGTCTTCGAAATGCTTCACCGCCAGTATCCCTATAACACAAACAATAAACAGCGGCTCTAATGAAAACCCCTTTGTAACCAGTAAGTAAATCAACGTCGCCGTCATGGCAACCGTTACTCTCCAGGCATCAACATCAATTAAAAGGTATGCCAAAAACATGAATATAACAAGTGAGATAAACATCTCATGTTGCGGCATTGCCAGCAGTACACCTCCTGTTACCGCCAGCGCCTTGCCTCCATTGAAGCTCAATATCGGTGTGAAAGCGTGACCCAATATGGCACTCAAGCCGACTGCCATCACCATTGCATCGGGCAGGCCGAAGTGATAATACGCCAAGGCTACAAAAGGTACACCTTTTCCCATATCTAGAAATAAAACCAGAGCAAAAGTCCAGCGACCTCCGGCTCGCATAACATTATACGAACCCGGATTGCCGTCCCCATAGTTTCTTACGTCCTTGCCTAATAGCCACTTCCCGACCCACAATGCAAAAGGACAGGCACCAAGCCAAAAAGCCAGCACGAAAAGAAGCGCAAAATAGAAAATATCCACTCTACAGATACCCTCTAAGTATGCCCCTCTGTACCTAGTAACACAAGGTACAGATTAAACGATAAACCCCGCTCTGTCAATAGGACGCCTTCATACGAAGGCTAAAATTGAACTCCTGCTAATGTCAATAGTATCATACAGGAAGTGCTTTTTCTACGGTGATAGCAAAAATTAACAATTGCGTAAATGATTAGAGAGCTTTCCTACGTAGATATAGACTGCATTTATGACATCATAAACTCGGCCGCTGGCGCCTACAAGGGCATCATACCATCAGGCTGCTACCACGAGCCGTATATGCCGAAGGAAGAGCTGCAAAGGGAAATGAAGAGCATGACTTTCTTCGGCTGGGAAGAGGGGCGCAAATTGGTCGGTGTTATGGGATTTCAGCCGGTTAAAGATGTGACGCTTATCAGGCATGCTTATGTATTACCTGACCGGCAGGGTAAGGGCGTCGGCACCAAGCTTCTCGACCACCTGAAGCAGATGACCAGGAGCAGCCAGTTGCTGGTGGGTACCTGGGCAGATGCTACGTGGGCGGTAGAATTCTATCAAAAGCAGGGCTTTAAGCTTATGCCCGATAAAGACGAGCTATTGTTGAGCTACTGGAAGATCCCCCGGCGTCAGATTGAGACCTCGGTGGTTCTGGGTATTGATTTGTAAAACCCTGCCATTTGAAAAACGAAATACTTCTGGCTATATTAAGCTTTAGATATGGTTATGCTAATAATTGCTGGACAATCTCCGCAGCATCGCGGACAAATTTAGTGCAAAGGGTATCGCGGAGCTTCTTATCCACAAATGTCTTCTGGCCTTCCGGCATGCTTAAATCACACCCGAGCAACTCCCGGCATACAATTGACCCGTTAAGAGACTTAAACCTGCCCACAAACTCCCTAACCAACCGGTTAGTCTTTTCATGTGATTTTGTATCTTGAATCGTCGTCCGACCATATTTAAGGCCTATGACCATAAAGGCTCCGGTCACCGCCCCGCATGTCTCGCCCATTCGACCCATTCCCCCACCAAACGCGGCACTGACCTTTAAGGCAGTTTCGCGGTCCATACCGAACCGTCCGGCGTAAGCAGTAAGTAATGCCTGAGAGCACATAAATCCTTCATTGAAGCAAGAAACGGCTTTTTCAACTTCACTCATGTTTCAATTCCTCCCAGACATTTTTATTAGCTCGCTATCGGCGCTTACCCCGCTTTTTAGGCGGTATCCTGGCTTCGCAGGGTACCTTGGTCTGGCATAGCCCGCAACCCAGATAGCGACCGATATAGCCGTCTTCTCTGCCTAACTCCTTGACTATCTCTTTCTGCCTGGTAAACAAGAACTCCAGGCACTTGTTCTTGTCGTGCCCCTGCTCGCTGATAGCACCGGCTGGACATCGCTCGGCACAACGTCTACATGACCCATCACGGTAAAAGAGGCAGTTGGCTAAATGGTCCTTGTATACCCTTAGGCTGGGTGGGATTCTGGCGTCGGTCACCACACTGCCACAGCGCATAGCCATTCCCCTCGGTGTAATGAAGCCATCGTTCAGGCTAAAGGTCCCCAGGCCGGCAGCGTAGGCGATATGCCTCTGTGACCAGTTGGATACATAACCGCCGGGCAGGTTCTTCAATTTAAAGAAACCAGCCAGTTCCGGCGCTACAGCCATATAGCCCATACCCTCCAGTAGTGATATCAAATAACGTGATAGTTCATCGATGAGGTGCTGACCGTGCCAGCGGGTGTGGTTCCACCTGAGTGATGGAATCATTGTTTCCTTGCGTAAGCTCAGCCGAGTCTCATACGTAACCGGCAAGACAAAAGAGATTACGCTCACTTCGGACGAACGCTTCTGAATGCCCTCTTTGGACTCGAGGTACTTTTCTAAGACCTCACGTGGAGTAAGGTGGAAATCACCTATTATCGTTTTATAGTCTCGAAATATAGCGTCATCGCCATCGGCAAAACCAACCAACGGCTCATCGAAGATGCATCCGTCGTCGAAGGACTCAAGCCGGTTTGCCGGGTTTTTCGCCACATACTCTTTAATTGCCTTTTCCAGAAAGGCAGCCGCATTCTCCTCGGATAGCACTCGATTCAATTTACTCACCACTGAAGAGCCTCCGGGGGTTTCCCACCATCAGGGTATTAATCTTGTCCTCGCTGACTCCAGCCTCTCTCAGCGCCGGGATGATGTTATTGAAAACGTGGACGTAAGACCAGTTAGCCAGAAGCGGTTTGGCAGCATCTGAAAATTCGAAGGGGCGGCCCAGCCGGTAGGCCCAGCAATCTTGAGACAGCATAATTCTATCAGCGTGGCCGATCCCAATCAGACCAATAAGGCAAGCCTTCCTCAATTTGTCCGGGAAAAGAATGTCAATACCTAACCGGTCGAAGGCTATATTCACTCCTTTTTCCAGAACGGAGAGATGATAGTTCAGGTCGGCATTGCCGCACATGTGCCCGATAACTACACGCTTGGGGTCGGCACCTTCGGAGATAAGCAGGTCAGCCTGCTCCGGCCCCATGGTTCCGGATTCGGTGTGGGTGATAATAGGCACGCCCGTTTCCTTCTGTGCCCTGGCTGCTGCCTTAAGTACCTTCTCCTCATAAGAACTTATCCTGGCATGCCCCGTGGCTACCTTGATGACACCGGCTTTAACCCCGGTATTGCCTATGCCCTGCGTAATCTCCTTAACAAGTGTCTCGCACAATTCAGTGGTGATATCATACGCCAGACTGCGAAACTTGAAATAGCCGGCCTTCCCGTATTTCTCCGTGTAAAAACCCGTAGCGCAGATAATATTGACACCCAGTTTCTCGGACACAATCTTCTGCAACTCTACATCCCTGCCCATGTCAGTGGCGGTAGCATCAACCAGCGTCTTCAAGCCGTAGCCCTTGGCTTCCCTCAAAGCCTCCACACAAGCCGCAGCGGCTGCTTCCCGGTCATAGGGCGGAGCCAGCGCATCACAATCCCACCCCAGATAAGCAAAAACTAGATGCTCGTGCATCAGGGTCACGCCCAGCTCGTCTGCGGAAACCGGACCCAGTACCGTGTTAATTTTAGCCATGAAATTACCTCTTTTTCTTGCGTTTGCGCCGGAATAGCTGCGGGGCTTCAAACATTGACGCTAAATTATATCAATTACTGAAGCAGCGCGGTAATTATTAATTTGAACAGCTTCGATCTACTTATTTTGACAGCATGAACCCCGTAGCTAAACCTTTCCAGACTCGCCACCGTTATAAGAGGATGGGAGCGGTATTCGACCTGGTGTTTAATTAATAAAAGGGGGTGAATTCAAAATGGCAATCTCCAGAGGCAGTTTATTTGCAGTTGTGGCGGTGTTGGCTATGGCTGCCATTTTAGGCAGCGCTTGCGCGGCTCCGGCACCACCACCAGTGCCACCACCAGTGCCCGAACCTAACCAGTCGCCCGTAATTTCAAAAGTAACCGCTAGCCCGGCGGAGGTAGTCTCTGGAGACAGCACGACTATCATCGCTGCTGCTGCTGACCCTGATGATGACCCACTTACCTATAGCTGGTCAGCTAGTGAGGGCACTATCACCGGTACGGGCAGTCAGGTCACCTGGGTCGCGCCAAACAATAGCGGGAGTTTTAACATAGGCGTGACTGTCAAGGATAATCGGGGCGGTCAGACGACAGGCAGCGTGACAGTTACTGTTTCACCACCTACAAAAACAGTAACCCTCAATCCCGTTGCTTCAGAAACCGGCACCGTATACCAGAACAATGCCACTGACTATTCACGTACCATGGCTGGAGACAACGCTCAGAATGTCGGCTGTCGCGCTTGCTGGAGCTTCGATATTTCCAGCCTCGCCCACAAAGATATACAGAATGCCAGCTTGAAATTCACCACCGGGCGTATAGTTGGCGACCCATTCTCCTACATGCCCTCATCAGGATTTGGCGGACTATGGCTGTGGCAAGACACCTACGGTTCCGGTATGCTGCCAGTTTTCGGCTATGTCGGTGCCAAGTTGATGAACACCGGACTCATATATGAGCCGCCGTCTGTCGTAGATGTCACCATAGAGGTAAAACTACCTTCTAATTTCGGGAATGATCGCTTTCAGGTTGAAGCCCTGTTCAATAAAGTAAGCAACGGTGACAATGCCGCCGAATACATTGAATGGTCCTCCGTTGTCCTCGAGGTAACCTACGCAGTCGAGTAACCTAGCTGCCGAATAGATATATTAATTGGCTTCGGTACTGTTAAATAATTAGCTGCCCCCTAGAAATAGCGGGCAGCTATAATCTTAATAACCTGTTTAGTTACCACTGCACGAACATCGGCATGACGACGTGGATGTAGTTGTCAGTGCCAACGGGGCGGAGCACACCGGGGCTGGAGGAAGTAGTAGTTTCCAGAGCCACCTGCTTCTCGTCGAGTACGGACAATACATCCGAGAGGTATTTGGCATTAAAGGCAATCTTGGCCGCCTCACCGTCAATTAAGGCGTCAATCTCACCCATGTTATCTCCTACTTCTTCAGCGCGGGCTGAGATATTCATTTTACCCGGTGTAAGCTCGACTCCGGGGCTTACCACCAGGCGGACAATGCCGCTGCCGTCACGTGCAAAAATGGAGGCCATCTTTATAGCACGTAAAAACTCCGCCACATCGACAACCGCCCGTGTAACGTAGCTCTGCGGTATGAGCTGCGAGTAGTTGGGGAATGCGCCCTGTATAAGCTGCGATACCATCTCAATGTTCTTGAGCTTGAACAAAATCTGGCTTTTTTGCTGGTTAACCGTAATTTCCACCGGTTCTTCCTGGTCGGTTAGAAATCGGCCTAATTCGTTCAATGCCCGCGCCGGAACAATTATGGCGGTTTTATTCTTGACCGGCGATAGCAGAGAGGTATTATGTACCGCCAACCTGAAGCCATCGGCTGCTGCCATAGCCAGCTTATCTCCGTCAAATTCCAGCTGAATGCCGGTAAGTACCGGTCGTGACTCCTCAGCGGCCGCGGCAAAGGTAACCTGGTTAATCCCATCCTTCAGTGCCTCGATTTCAATTTTGGTAGCCAGGCCGTCAGCAACCTGGGGAATGGGCGGAAAATCTTGAGCATCGAGGCCGTTGATTCTAGCCTCAAAACGAGCACATTTAAGTTGAAGGGTTCGTTGTGTAAGTGCAATGTCAATTTTATCGTTGGGGAGAGAGCTGATGAATTCGGTCAAAAGTCGGGCGGGTATGGTGATGGCGCCTTCTTCTTCTATTTTGGCGCCAAGCCAGCAGCTAATAGCTATCTCCAGATTGGTGGCGGCTAGCTTAAGGCGAGACTGGTCAGTGGCTATCAAGACATTCTGAGTAATAGGCAGGGTACTTCTAGTGGCTACAGCCCGACTAACTATGCCTAAACCTTTACTCAGGTTTTCTTGAAGGCAGGATAGTTTCATGTCACACCCCCCAACAGTTGTAGTGTCAAAGTATACGCCGCCCGCAGGGTCAAGTCAATCGGTTTGGCCATTGTACATTGATTAATTTGGATTTGTTTGGGATTTCGGATTTAGTGCTTAGTTTTTTGATGAGATTGCCACGTCCTTCAGCGGAAGGGCTCGCAATGACATAAAGATCTATTCAAGCCTGATTGTACCGCTTTTACCGCCGCTTTTCCTGACCAGGCGGATGTTGTCCAGGCGCAAAGTCTGGTCTACCGTTTTGCACATATCGTATATAGTCAGCCCGCTAACGGCGACGGCAGTTAAGGCTTCCATCTCAAATCCCGTCTTGCCGCTGCCCTTTACCGTTGCCGTGATTTCCACCGCCGAGGCTTTATCATCTAAAGAGAATTCAATATTTACGTCTTCGATAAGCAGCGGATGGCACAGCGGTATGAGCCGATGAGTTTCTTTAGCCGCCATGATGCCGGCAACACGCGCTGCCGCCAGAACGTCACCTTTGGGCAACTTACCCTTTTTAAGCAAACTCAAAGTTGCCGCCTGCATCAATACCTTTCCTCTGGCTACCGCCTGTCTGGAGGTAATCGGCTTTCCCCCGACATCTACCATCCGAATATCCGAAGATGAACTCATATCAACCTCCCACCTGTGACATTAAACGTTTTTTGGAAGCTCTGCCCTGGGATAGTTCATGCTTCTGCGGCTTCTCTTGAATAGCCTCGGTGATGACTTTTTTCAGCTCCCGGGGTGAGGCCCCGCTACGCACCGGCTGGCGGAGGTCAATTTCACGGTCACTGAGCAGGCAGGGACGGAGCTTGCCTTCGGCAGTAAGACGGAGGCGATTACAACTAAAGCAAAAGTGCTGGCTGACCGGCGCGATGAAGCCAATGGTACCTCTGGCTTGCGGAAGGCGGAAGTATTTGGCCGGACCGTTTCCCGTTATGGGCAGGCTGGGCTCCAGCTTCCCCAAGATTTGGAGACGTTCTTTAATTTCGTCAACCGAGACGAAGGCAGGATGAAGGTTAGCTTTGTCTCCTATCGAATGACCGTCAGGAGGGTTATCGATGGCAAATGGCATTAATTCGATAAAACGTACGTGCCAGCCTTCAGCTGTAGTTAATCTGGCAAAATCCATAACCTCATCATCATTTATACCTCGCATTACCACCATATTGACCTTGACTGGATTCAGCCCGCAGGCCTTAGCCGCCTCAATGCCCTGCAGCACATCGCTCAGCCTATCCTGACGGGTGATGCGCTCGAACTTGGCTCGACTTAAAGAGTCCAGGCTGACATTTACCCGTTTTAAACCGGCCCGTTTAAGCTCAGCCGCATACTGCTTAAGCAGAACCCCATTGGTAGTCAGTGAGATATCATCGATGCCGTCAATTCCAGCCAGCATGGCCACCAGTTCACTCAGCCTGGCTCTGACCAGCGGCTCACCGCCGGTAAGCCTGACTTTATTAATGCCAAGCTCTGCAGCCAGACCGGCAACTCTGGCAATCTCCTCATAAGTCAGGACCTCTCCTTGAGGCAGCAGGGCAATGCCTTCTGGCGGCAGGCAGTAGATGCAGCGCAGGTTGCAGCGGTCGGTCACCGAGATACGGAGGTAGTTTATGGGACGGTTGAAAGGGTCGGAAAGACCGGTCATAGCTTCACTTTTTCTGCGAGTTGCCCAAGTATGCGATATGCCTCACGGGCCGCTTTGCCACGGTGACTGATTTGATTTTTTATGTCTAAGGGCAGCTCGGCCATAGTTTTCTTATAATCAGAAAGATAAAAAACCGGGTCATAGCCGAACCCGTTTTCACCTCTGGGTTCCAAAGTAATTAAGCCCGGACATTCTCCATGACACAGCTCTATTCTTCCCTCGGGAGTCGCTATGGCGATAACACATTTGAAATGGGCAGTCCGATTCTCTAAAGGTACCCCCTTCAACCTCGCCAGAAGATGTTCAATCCTGTCTTTATCGCCGGCTGCTTCTCCGGCAGCGCGAGCCGACCGGATACCCGGCTCGCCACCCAGGACATCAACTTCCAGCCCGGAATCGTCAGCCAGTGTAATGACGCGACTCGCCTTGGCGTAAGCGTTAGCTTTTACGCTGGCGTTCTCCTCGTAGCTGAGACAGTTCTCCTCCACAGCTATGTCCATACCTTCCTCATCCGGTGTCACCAGTTCGAATGGCAGACCGCTCAGTAGACTTCGATATTCGCGGATTTTTCCCCGGTTAGTGGTCGCCAGTAACAGCTTGGTCATTTTCTTAATAGCAACTTATTCCTCTCCCCTCTAGGGAGAGGTTAGGTGAGGAGGGTTCCGCTTCTAAACCTTCTTGAATCTTCCCTTAAGCTTCTTCATCACCTCGGGCATGGTAGTATATTCCATCTCGTCCAGTGGCAGGCGATGGGGTTCAAAAGGCCCGTGATGCCGTAGTATATCAGCAATGATATTGGCTTCTGCGCGGGCATTGTCGAAAGCCGGGTCATCGAACATATCGCGAGGTCCAATCAGCATGCCTCTGGCAAGCTGAAAACCGGCGGCAATAACTCTGGGCGGACCATCAAAACGTGAGGGGTTACTATCCCTAACGGCTACCGGCATCAATGGACCGTTATGTGAACCTCTCATCCAGCCTTCCACGATGTGCGGGTGGGCAAAAGGCTCCAATATCTCGCCTACGGCGGGGAAGTGACCCTGGGAGCGGACGATGCACACCGGGTCGTCTTTGCCGACGTATCGGCCAGCCATACGGGAGAGTCTCTGTGTCGACGAGGCCGCTGCTATTTGGCCGCTCTCCCGGTGGTATACATTTTTAACAGCAAATCGGCTGGGCGCACCTATAAAAACCAGCATATCGTAGATTTCCTCAGGTGTATTAAATACTATCTTCTTGCTATCCTTAACATCATGGACCTCGAAAGAAAAACCGCCATGCATATTTGCAGCGATGACCAGGCCGATGGTGTTAAACGGGTCGGCGAAGATTTTGTATAGCGGCAGGTTCCAGGCACCTGAGGCTGTTTTGTCCGCCATGAAAATGATAATCGTCTCGGCCTCTCGTTCCTCAATTTCCATCTCAGCCACCCCGGGCCCCATACCCTTTACGTTTCCCGAAAAGGCGTCAGCCAGCAAGTCTTGACCGGCACCATGCAGCTTAAGCTTCTTGGCTATTTTGGTGCAGTCGACGAAGGTATCCCACGCCAGCTTGTGTACCTTCTCGCTATCCTCTCCATGCCGGTGCGTCATGATTAGCTGGAGGTCGTCACCGCAACGGGTAACATGATAGTCCATCAGGAACCCGGACTTCTTAGCCGCTGCCATACATTTTTCAGCTTTGTCCAGCACCTCCGGATGCGAGCTGGAGTGGCCCACATAGCCGCCGATGTCAGCCTTGATCACGCTTAAAGTTAGCTTCATTTTGCCCCCTTTTTATTTTTAATTTGCCATTTTGCATTTTGATATTTTATTTTTGACTTTTAAGTTATCTTTACACCAGTGCCGGCAGCCGGTATTCCCCAAACGCTTTCCGCAGCACGCCGCAGACTTCACCCAGAGTTGCATAGGCGTTTACCGCTTCAAGAAGATAGGGCATCAGATTTTCATTGCCCTGGGCAGCCTGTTTTAGCGCCTCCAGCTTTACCGAAACCAGTTCATTATCCCTCTCGCGGCGCAATCTGCTGAGCCGCTCCAGCTGCCGTTTCTCGCCCTCTTTATCCATCTCCAGAATTGGAATCGTTACCGGCTCATCAGTGGCATATTCATTGACGCCGACAACGATACGCTTTTTATTTTCTATTTCTTTTTGGTAGCGATAAGCCGAGTCAGAGATTTCTCTATGAAAGAAGCCGGCTTCGATAGCTGGTATAACGCCGCCTAAAGAATCTATTTTGGCAAAATACTCATATACTGTCTTCTCCGTCTTATTGGTCAGGCATTCAATGAAATAGCTGCCGCCAAGCGGGTCAATAGTATTAGCCACTCCGCTTTCGTGGGCGATAATTTGCTGAGTACGCAGAGCAATGGTCACCGCTCTTTCCGAAGGTAATGCCAGTGCTTCGTCCATAGAGTTGGTATGCAGCGATTGTGTCCCGCCTAGAGCCGCAGCCAGTGCCTGAATAGTGGTACGGACGATGTTGTTCTCGGGCTGCTGGGCACTGAGTGAGCAGCCTGCCGTCTGAGTATGAAAGCGAAGCCATTGGGAGCGTTCACCGCCGTTAAACCGCTCTTTCATTTCCCGCGCCCAGATGCGGCGGGCGGCACGGAACTTGGCTATCTCCTCAAAGAAATCATTATGGCAATTAAAGAAGAAGCTGAGCCTGGGAGCAAAATCATCTACCTTTAGTCCGCGGTCGATGCCCGCCTGAACATATGCCAGACCATCGGCCAGGGTGAAAGCTAGCTCCTGAACGGCAGTGGCGCCGGCTTCACGTATATGGTAGCCGCTGATGCTGACGGTATTCCAGCGCGGCACCTTTTTCATGCCATATTCGAAAGTGTCAACGATAAGACGCATAGAAGGCTTGGGCGGGAAGATAAAAGCGTTCTGAGCCATATATTCTTTAAGAATGTCATTCTGTATGGTGCCGCCAAGTTTATCCAGCGGAACTCCTCGTCTCTGGGCATTAGCCAGATACATAGCCCAGATAACCGCTGCCGGCCCGTTTATGGTCATAGAAGTGGTTATCTCATCGACTGGAATGCCGTCGAACAATATCTCCATGTCAGCCAGGGAAGAAACAGCCACGCCGCATTTGCCAAATTCCCCCTTTGCCTCAGGTGCATCCGAATCGTAGCCGTTTAAAGTGGGGAAGTCGAAGGCAACGCTCAGCCCGGTTTCCCCGTGCTTAAGTAGATACTTGTAGCGGGCATTGGTCTCTTCGGCACAGCCGAAGCCGGCAAACATGCGCATCGTCCACAGCTTGCCTCTATAGCCGGAATAATGAACGCCGCGGGTATACGGATATTCGCCGGGAAAGCCAAGGTCCCTCAAAAAGTCTGTGCCAGCAATGTCAATTGGTGTGTAGAGGCGCTCGATAGGAACGCCGGAGGCAGTAACAAAGGAATCCTGTCTTTCCTCAAAACATTGAGCTCGGGCATGCCACCGGCTGGCTTTTTTCTCTAAATCATCTGATTTTCGCGGCTCCGGTTTACCCATATTCCTCAACCTCTAGTATTCAATGCCCTTGCGGGACAGCATCCCTTTGTCAAACGGATGCTTTACCTTGACCATATTGGTAACCAGGTCAGCTAGCTCGATTAACTTCGGGTCAGCATAGCGGCCGGTGAGAATAAGCTCCACTTTTTCCGGCTTGTCATGTATCAACTTTACGACGCTATCCACGTCAATCAACTTCCAAGCAGCGGCTACATTTACTTCATCGAGTATAACTACATCGTATTTCAGACTGAGCATGGCTTTCCGGGCAGCTTCCAGTGCCTTCCTGGCTTCTTCCTTCTCCTCCGGTTTAACATTAGCGGGGTCGACGAATTCCTGAAATCCGAACCTTTCCACGGTACAATTTGGAAGTTGGCACAGGATTTTATGTTCCCCGTATGGGAAATCGCCTTTCATGAAGAATACGATATAAACTCGGAGGCCATGCCCCAAGGCACGGATGATAGTCCCCAGAGCTGCCGATGTTTTTCCTTTGCCCTCGCCGGTAAAAATTTCAACCAGGCCCCTGGTTGAAGTTGCAGCAGATAAGGTCTCGGCTGATTCCCCGGTCACCTCGACAGCAGTTTAACAAAAAGCCGGATATAGTGTCAATCGAGAAACAAAATACAAAGGGAGTGTGTTTAGTCTGTCATCGCTAGGAGCCCTTCTTCGGAGAGGCGACATGGCGATCTCGATGGTGCGAAGAAATTAACATTGACATCCTGAGCCTTAACGGTATAATAATCTGGTTATCCCGCTGCTTAAACTTGTGCAGCATTTATTGATTCAGGAGGTAAATTATGCGCGGAGGCTACATGGGCAAAATGCTGTTCGTTGACCTGACCCAGAGGAAAATATCCGTGGAATTGGCGGTAGACGACTTGTATCAAAATTTCTTCGGCGGCTACGGTATTGGTGCCAGAGTCCTTTTCAGCCGGCAGAAAGCTAAAGTCGACCCGCTGGGACCGGATGCCATGCTGGGATTCGTCACCGGCCTTCTAACCGGCACACCCGCTCTGTTCGGCTCCAGGTACGTAGTAGTTGGCAAATCGCCGCTGACCGGAACCTGGGGCGATGCCAACTCCGGCGGTGATTTCGGCCCGTACCTGAAATTCTCCGGCTATGACGCCGTTTTCTTCACCGGTATTTCGCCCAGTCCAGTTTACCTCTTCATCGACAACTGTAAAGCCGAACTTAGGCCAGCAGATAAATTATGGGGTAAAGACACCTGGGAAACCGAATCACTGCTTCAGGACGAGCTTGGCAAGGAGGCTCGAATCGCCTGCATCGGCCCGTCGGGTGAGAGCCTATCGCTCATTTCCTGCATCATTAACAACAGGGGACGAGCCGCCGGCCGTTCCGGCCTGGGTGCCGTGATGGGCTCTAAAAAGCTGAAGGCTGTTGCAGTGAAGGGAAATCAAATAGTCCCGCTTGCTAACGAGTTAGAGATAAAGGCGGCGCGCACCAAACACCTGGCTCAACTAGGTGGTGCCGTCGAAGCGTTCCGTAAATTGGGCACTTGTGCCGGCTTGAATGTACTAGTTCAAACTGGTGATACGCCGGTCAAGAATTGGAAAGGTACGGCACTGGATTTTACCACTGGTGCCGTCATCAGCGACCAGAGAGTAATCGATTTACAGGAGCGCAGATATGGCTGCTGGCGCTGTCCTGTTGCCTGCGGCGGGCATATGAAGCCCGGCACACAGTATCACTACCCGGCATTGGTTCACAAGCCCGAATACGAGACACTGGCAGCCTTCGGCTCAATGTGCTTGAACGACAACCTCGAGTCCATAATCATGGTCAACGATATCTGTAATCGCTATGGGGTGGATACCATTTCCGCCGGTTCTATAATATCCTTCGCCATAGAGTGCTACGAAAACGGATTAATCAGTAATAAAGATACCGATGGTATCGAGCTCAGGTGGGGCAATCACAAAGCCATCGTAGACATGACTGAGAAGCTGGCTAAGCGGCAGGGCTTCGGCGGGGTACTTGCCGACGGCGTCAAACGGGCAGCCGACCAGATAGGCAAAGGAGCCGAAGAATTTGCTGTTCATATACATGGCGAGGAAGTGCCCATGCACGACCCCAAACGATACCTGAATTATGCCACTTCTTATCTCGATTCCACGCCGGCCCGCCACACACAGGGTAACTACACCACCAAGCCGGCCAGCGGCCTGGAATTCCCGGCGTACGACCGCAAGTCCACTGCCGGCCGTGGCGAGGCGAATAAGATGGGCAGCGACCTGATGCATGCCATAAGCTGTGCCGGCCTCTGCCAGTTCGGCTACGGCTTCATGGATGCCAGCGCACTCACCGACTTCATAAACCTGACCACAGGCTGGAACTATAGCATCGACGACCTGCTGAAGGTGGGAGATAGGGTGGCGACCATCCGGCAGGCGTTCAACGCCCGGGAAGGTATTAGCATATCTGACTTTCGGGTCCCTGGCAGGGTCGCCGGCAATCCACCACCCGAAGCTGGCCCCACTGCCGGCAAGACTGTGGACTTCGATACTTTGCTTAAAGACTATTTCACAATCCGTGGCTGGGAAGTCAACACCGGTGTACCGACTAAAAATAAGCTGCTTGAGCTAGGCCTCGACGACGTAGCTAAGGCTCTGTGGGATTGAACCTGGCATGCAGGAATAGTACTGAATTTGACATTCGGCTACCTAATCTGGTAAATTATCTTTCGCTTTGAAAATGACACAGAGTTACGCTATAGTCGAAACCGGCGGCAAGCAATACAAAGTGGCGCCGGGTCAAAAAATCGATGTCGACCGCCTGGCTGTTGGCAAAGGCAAAGATATCGAGCTGTCCAGGGTATTGCTTATCGCCGATGGTAAGGATACCGTCGTAGGTAATCCCACAATAGATGGCGCCAAAGTAGTCGCCACCTGTCTCAGCGAAGGGAAGAGCGCCAAGGTTATAGTTTTCAAATATAAACCGAAGGTACGCTATCGCCGGAAAAAAGGCCATCGACAGATTTATTCAAAGTTAGAAATCAAGGAAATCGTTAAACCGGGCGAGGAGGCAGCGCCGAAGAAAACTACAAAGAAAAAGGTGGCGACCGGAAGTAAAAGCTAATGGCACATAAGAAGGGCGGAGGCAGTACTCGTTACGGACGTGACAGCCAATCAAAACGATTGGGTGTAAAAAGATATGGCGGTCAACAGGTTAATGCTGGCACCATACTGGTCAGACAACGAGGCACTCGCATTCAGCCGGGTAACAATGTCGGCGTGGGCAGAGACCATACACTATTCGCACTTATCGATGGCGCCGTCAAATATGAACCGGCAACCAAGAACCGCAAAAAAGTCAGCGTTTATACCGAGCAAGTTAAATGAGACCTAAAATACATCCTGAGTATTACACAGATGCCAAGGTAACCTGCTCCTGTGGCAACACCTTTACCACCGGCTCCACCAAGAAGCAGCTCAGAGTGGAGCTGTGTAGCAAATGCCATCCCTTCTTCACCGGCGAGCAGAAGATAGTTGATACTGCCGGCAGAGTGGAACGCTTCAAGCGTCGCTACAAGATAAAGGAATAAAGTCCTCACGTCATTGCGAGGCACGAAGTGCCATGGCAATCTCCGCCTTTCATTTATGTCATTGCGTGAAATCCTTTCGCGGAAGGGGTCGTGGCAATCTCTGTGAAGAAAATCCCAAGCACCAAACTTTAGGATTTTAAATTTCGAATTTGTCTGGGATTTGGAAAATTGGAATTTAGGATTTAGTGAAGCAGAGAGATTACAAAGTGGAAAAACCAGCGCCCTTCTATTATGGCGGCCAAGCGGTAATGGAGGGCGTAATGATGCGAGGGCGAAAAAGCATTGCCGTCGCCGTCCGCCGTCCTAATGGCGAGATTAGCCTTACCAGCCAGCCTCTGGCCAGCCTGTATAAAGGCCGAGCTAGAAACTGGCCCTTCATCAGGGGAATCATCGTACTTATCGAGACATTGGCCCTCGGGACTCAATCCCTGCTTCATTCCGCCCAAATTGCCGCCGCCGAAGAGGAAGAGAGCATATCTCCGGCGCTGCTCTGGGGAAGCGTAGTCATCGCCGTTGCCTTTGCTGTGGCCCTTTTCTTTATCGCCCCGCTGCTACTCACCCGCTATCTGGTCGACCCCTACATCACCTCATCTTTTGTCAGCAACCTTATCGAAGGCATTATACGCATCGGCATCTTCATAGCATATCTGAAAATCATAAGTCTGATGCCGGAAGTGAAAAGGCTTTTTACTTATCATGGAGCCGAACACAAGGTGGTCAACGCCTATGAAGCTGGAGTACCCCTGGAGTTAGACTATGTTAAAAACTACTCTACAGCCCACACCCGGTGTGGCACCGGCTTCCTGCTGGCAGTTATGGTTATCTCTATTTTTGTTTTTGCCCTGCTCGGCCGTCCGTCGATATGGCTCAGCATTCTGTCTCGCATCGTTCTCATCCCTGTCATCGCCGCTATCGGCTACGAATTCGTTCGCTTTGGGGCAACCCATTACCGGAATGTTATTGTACGTAGCCTTCTGGCTCCGGGACTGCTGCTGCAGTCCCTGACCACGGGTGAACCGAACGACAGCCAGTTGGAAACAGCTTTATCGGCGATGAAAAAAGTCATCGAAACCGACAGTGGCCAGTCATCTCCCTCTCCCTCGACAGGAGAGGGTCAGATTGAGGGTGAAACCTAAAAGTGCTGCGAGGCTTAATCTACGTCTTTCTTGTCGAATTTCTGGAAAAAACAGCTCCGGTTGCCGGTATGACATACCGGGCCGGACGGCTTAGCCTTAATCAATATAGCGTCGCTGTCGCAATCCTTGGCTATTGACTTCACTTTTAGAATACTCCCCGAGGTAGCTCCTTTGTGCCACAATTCCTGGCGGCTCCGGCTATAGAACCATACCTCTCCACTGTCCACAGTACGCTTTAGCGCCTCTTTATCGGCATAGCCCAGCATCAACACTTCCCCGTTGTCAGCGTCCTGAACTATGACCGGAATCAAGCCTTTATCATTAAATTTTAACATCTTATACCACCTTATTTTTCCGTCCCATCTCCCTTGAAGGGAGAGGGCCTGAGTGATGGTGTAACTTTGTTACCCCACTGCCAGAGCCTCTTTCAAATTTATGTCGCCGGTATAAATCGCTTTGCCCACGATAGCCCCCTCCACCCCCAGTTTCTTAAGCTTTTTCAAATGGCTTAATTTTGAGATGCCACCGGCGGCGATGATGGGCAGGTTCACGCCCTTCACCATCTCGGCTATGGCCTCGAAACCGGGTTCGGTAAGCGTGCCATCTCGTTTTATGTCAGTATATATAATGCGCCTTACGCCCATAGCAGCCATCTGCGAGCCAAGCTCCAATGCCTTAGTTTTCGTCCCCTTCACCCAACCATGCGTGGCTACATAGCCGTCACGGGCATCGATGCCAACGACGATAGCCTCATCATACTTCTGGCATAAACTCTTTATCAACTCTGGATTTTCCACAGCAACTGTTCCTAAAATTACCCGGTCCACACCTATGTTCAATAGCTCCGCTACGGTAGCCTCGTCTCTTATACCGCCGCCAAGCTGCACCGGCAAGTTCACCCGCTTTACTATATCTTCGATAACCGTTATATTACGGGGCTTACCTCCGGCAGCGCCATCCAGGTCAATCACGTGCAGCCTCCGAGCCCCCTGAGCCCTCCAGCCCATGGCGACATCTACCGGATTCTCGGAGAAAACCGTTTCCTTAAGGTAATCTCCCTGATACAGCCGGACACACTTGCCCCCTTTAATATCGACTGCCGGAATTACTTCCATATCAACTTACCATACGAGCGTTTAAATTTCCTTAAATTTGCTATACAATATTAAAGCTTTAACTCATTACTTTCAAATACAAGGAGGATAAACAACAATGGACTTCGAGCTTTCCGAAGAGCATAAAATGTTCCAGGAAGCCATTTGCAACTTTGCGGAGAAAGAAATCGCCCCGCTCGTTGAGGAAGCCGAAAAAACAGCTACCTTCCCCCTACAGCTATTTCCCAAGATGGGAAAATTAGGCTATCTCTGCGTCAGATACCCGGCTAAATATGGCGGTGCTGAGATGGGCAAAATTGGTGACTGTATTTCAATCGAGCAAGTAGCTTACCACAGCGTCGGCATATGTGCCGGCATCATGGTTCAAAGCGGCATCGGCACCACAGCCGTCTACACTCGCGGTAACGAAGACCAGAAGAAGAGATACCTGGTACCGGCCATTAAAGGAGAAAAAATAGCCGCTTTCGGACTTACCGAGCCTAATGCCGGCTCTGACGCCGCATCCATACAAACAACTGCCAATAAAAAGAACGGCAAATATGTCCTCAACGGCACCAAAATCTTCATCACCAACGGCAATATCTGCGACTTTGTTCTGGCTGCTGCTTATACAGACAAAAGCAAAGGGTCTAGAGGTGGCGTAAGCTTATTCATTGTCGAGAAAGGCACTCCCGGGTTCAATCGAGCTAAGCTTCACAAGTTTTGCGGTCGTTCCGGTGAAACGGGTGAGCTGACTTTTGAGGACTGCGCCGTGCCTGAAGCTAATCTTATCGGTGAAGAGGGCAAAGGCTTCCCTTACGTGATGGAATCGCTAATGGGTGGCAGGATATCCCACGCCTCCAGAAGTTTAGGCCTGGCCCGGGCAGCTTACGATGCTTCACTCAAATACGCTCAAGAAAGAGTTCAATTCGGCCAGCCTATAGCTAAATTCCAGACCAATGCCTTTAAGCTGGCACGAATGGCACTGGACATAGAGGCAGCTCGGTGGCTTATATTCCACGCTGCCTGGCTCTATGACCAGAACAAACCGCACGTTAAAGAAGCAGCTATGGCCAAGCTTTTCGCCAGCGAGGTTTCGGTCAGGGTAACTACCGAAGCCATGCAGATTCATGGGGGCTACGGTCTGACGGAAGATTCCGTAATCCAGCGTTACTTCCGCGACTCCCGAATGTCAACCATCACCGAGGGTACCTCGGAAATCCAGCAGCTCGTTATCTCGCGAGAAATCGGCATTCGCTAGCGGTAGAAACAATTTGTAGCACTGCACTAAGGCATTGGGTCAAACAATAAGCCAACAGTGAAAGGTGATACACATGTCAAACACAAAAGAGACAATCGAGGCATACAAGGCAAAGCGAGAAAAAATAAAGCAAATGGGAGACCCCAAGGCCATTGAGCAGCGCCACAAAGCTGGGCAATGGTCGGCACGAGAAAGGATCGATTATTTCTTCGACCCGGGTACTTTCACCGAAATAGGGCTTTTCGTTAAGCACCGCACTATAAATTTCGGCATGGATAAAAGGGAGATACCGGCTGAAGGCGTAATAACAGGCTACGGCAAGGTAAATGGCCGTCCCGTCGTCGCTATCGCCGAGGACTTTACTGCCATGGCAGGGACTTTTGGCGAATACCACGGCAAGAAATTTGCCCGCGCACTCGATTTTGCCAAGGACATGGGCTGGCCCTGCATAAGCATGAACGATTCGGGAGGAGCCCGGCTTCAAGAAGGCATGGATACGCTCGAAGCCTATGGTTGGCTATTCAGAGCTCAAATACAGGCTTCGGGCATAGTGCCTCAGATATCTCTGCTCATGGGGCCGTGCTTAGGTGGACAGGCTTATCATCCGGTAATGCAGGACTTCCTCATCCAGTGCCGGCATACCGGCTTCATGGGCATCGCCGGCCCGGCTTTCGTAAAAACTCAAGTCGGTGAGGAAATCACCCTAGACGAGCTTTCCGGCTGGAAAGCACACGCCGTGAAATCGGGACAAACGCATGTGGTCGTTGAGAATGACAAAGAGGCACTGGACACCTGCAAACAACTTCTCTTCTTCCTGCCGTCGAATAATAAAGAAAAACCGCCATGCATCAATACCCAGGATGAAGCGGATAGAACAGTACCGGAATTGGATACCATCATTCCTGACCGTCCGAACCAGTCATTTGATATGCTTAAAGTAATTAAGCTGGTGGTAGATGATGGTTACTTTTTTGAGCTGTTGAAAGACCATGCACAGAACTGCATCATAGGCTTCGCCCGGTTCAATGGTCGTACGGTAGGCATAGTCGCCAACCGCCCGGCGCATATCGGCGGCGTTATCGACGTGGATGCCGCAGACAAAATGGCCAGATTTATCAGGTTCTGTGACCTGTTTAATATACCGCTGATTAGCTTCCAGGACTGTCCCGGTTACATGATAGGCTCCGAACAAGATTGGAAGGGCATTCTACGCCACGGTGCCAAGTTGCTTTACGCCTGGGCCGATGCTACCGTGCCGCTGATTTCGATCATAGTTAGAAAATCTTACGCCGGCGCCCATTACGGTATGCTGGATAAATCCATCGGCGCCGACCTGGTATTTGCCTGGCCCACAGCTCTGGTTACCATCGTCGGTGCTGAGACTGCAGCCAGCGTCATCTTCGCCAAGGAGATAAAAGAGGCAGAAAGCCCAAAAGAGGTGAGGGCCAAACGAGTAAAGGAGTATCAGGAGCTATACGAGAATCCCTATATGGGAGCCGAACGAGGCTATATCGATGATATCATAATGCCCAGCGACACCAGGAAGATGATAAATAGAGCCCTGGATGCACTGGAAAATAAGACTGTGGCCAGACCGTGGAGAAAGTACTCTAACATCAACCTATGACAGCTGGAGATAGAACACAGGTCGACTACACCGGTATTTCAAAAATATATGACAGCTACCGCTCCTATCCCGACGATCTGATAAAAAGGATTATTGAGCTGGGACGGATTGGCCGGGGAAAGAAGGTTCTAGACCTCGGCTGTGGTACCGGAAATATAGCCAGGCAAATAAAGAATAATATAGATGCTGATTTAATTGGCGTCGATGTATCGCTGGACATGTTGAAAGTGGCCACGAGTAAATCTCTTGAAGTTATCGGCATCGACATCGATAATCAGCCATTACCCTTCCGCGATAGTTCTTTCGACACCGTAATAGGGGCCTACGTTATCCACCAAATAAAAAACCTGAATTTTATGCTCTCGGAGATTTATCGCGTGTTACGGGATGGCGTCCTGGTCCTCCTAACCTCCAGCCATAAACAAATCGAAGACCAGCATCCGATTATCAAAGATTTCTTCCCCAGCTATGTCGGTATCGATAAGGGCAGATTTCCGGATATTGACCGGATAGACTACGTATTGGAGTCTCTTTCTTTCAAAGATATTAGACACGAAGAGGTGACTGTCGAGAATATCCCCATAGACTATGAATATCTGCAAAAAGTAAAAAACAAATATGTTTCGACCTACCACCTTATGCCGCAAGGCGAATTCGAGAATGGTATCGCCAAATTGGAAGCGTTTATTATGAACAGAAATCAGCCCCAATTCAGGGACTGGCATGGAACGATAATATGTGGACTCAAGACTATCAAATAAAGGAGGACTAAAATGGAATTAGTTAATACGTGGCCGACACCGGTGTGGACGACATGGTGGGTTATCCTTCTGCTCGTTCTCTGGACGCTGCCGTGGAAGGGCGTGGCCCTGTGGAAGTCTGCCGGTAACAAGCAGCTGGCGTGGTTCGTCTGTATTTTTATATTTAACACACTGGCCATCCTGGAGATAATTTACATCTTCGGATTCAGCAAGAAGAAATCGTAACTATAAGCTTACCACGTAGACACAGCCTTCGCCTGTTTGCTATACTCAAAGACTCGTGAAGCTAAAAATATGGTTTCTTGAGACCAGGCCACAGTTTTTATTACTTTCTGTAGTGCTGGCTTTTCTGGGCACCTCTATTGCCTGGCATGATGGTGCCTTTCATCTTGGCTATGCAATCCTGGCTTTCATTGGCCTCCTGTTGTGCCATATCAGCGTCAATGTCCTCAACGACTACTACGATTACAAAAGCGGCATCGACCTCAAGACCAGAAGGACGCCGTTCAGCGGCGGCAGTGGTTTTCTACCCGCTGCCTCTCTAAATCCCAAGCACGTCTTGTGGTTCGGCCTGGCTTGCTTCCTGCTGGCGGTGCCGATAGGTATTTACTTCGTGCTGGTTAGCGGCTGGCTATTGCTGCCTTTGCTCGTTATCGCGGCTATATGCATTCTCTTCTATACGCCGCTATTAACCAAACGGGGCTGGCCTGAGTGGTCGCCGGGCATCGGCCTAGGTGCATTGCCCATTCTCGGAGCTTACTTCGTCCAGACAGGCGAATACACACTTCCTGCCGTTGTAGCTGCCATACCGTCCGGGATATTAGTGCACAACCTGCTACTGTTGAACGAATTCCCCGATGCCGAAGCCGATAAAACGGCGGGCAGAAAAACACTGCCCATAACTATGGGCGGGAGAGGTGCCGGTATAGTCTATTCGGTGCTAACCATAATACTCTACCTGTGGATCATCGCCTGGGTAGCAGCCGGGCTGATGCCGGTTTTCTGCCTGATAGCACTGGCAACGCTCCCCTTCGCCGTCAGAGCAATTCGAGGTGCGCTTAGATACCACGACGAAAGCAAGCTGATGCCAGCCATGGCTAGTAATGTACTGGTTGTCCTGTTGACCCAGTTGCTTCTAGGCATCGGTTATATTCTGGCAGGAGTTTTCTAAGATAAAATAATTTGTCATCGCGAGGGGCATCAGCCCCGTGGCGATCTCGGTATGTGGCTGACAAAAGCAATGAGATTGCTTCGCTTCGCTCGCAATGACAAACGAGGTATACTATGTCCACCGACCTTATTCTACTGCATGCACCCAGTGTCTACGATTTCCGCAAAAAGACCATACTTTACGGACCGGTCAGCGACTTAATCCCGCCTTCTTACGTCTTCGAAATGTACCCCATCGGGCTTACCAGCATCGCCGAATATCTGGAACGCTTCGGTTATCGAGTGCGCATCGTAAATCTTGCCGTGCGTATGCTCCGGGACAGAAAATTCGATGCCGAAGCCTTTATAAGGCAGCTTAAAGCTCCGGTCTTCGGCATCGACCTCCACTGGATGTTGCATTGCCATGGCGCCATCGAGGTGGCCAGGATAGTCAAGAAATGGCACCCTGAATCAAAGCTCATATTCGGCGGCTTTTCCTCCACCTACTTCTATAAGGAGCTGCTTGAATATCCCGAGATAGATTATGTGCTCAGGGGCGATTCCACGGAGGAGCCATTCAGGCAGCTAATGGACTGCATAAAAAACCATAAAGAGCCTGAAAAAGTCCCTAATCTTGTCTGGAAAGATGGCCGTGGCAAGATACACGAAAATCCCTTCTCCCACGTTCCCACCGACATCGACGATGTAATGGTCAATCATTTCGGCAATGTGATACGCTCGGTCATCAGGTTCCGAGACTTTGTCAGCTACACACCGGTCAAGGACTGGGCTCGCTATCCCATAACGGCGGTCCTTACCTGCCGCGGTTGCACGGAGAACTGCGTTATTTGCGGCGGCTCTGCCGCAGCCTTCAGGAAATGCTATAACCGGGCCAGACCGGTTTTCCGTTCTCCGGAAACCGTAATTCGTGACATCAAACAAATCTCGCGCTTCAGTAACGGACCCATCTTCATACTCGGTGACTTGAATCAAGCGGGTGAAGCATACGCCAACAAGGTTTTGAACCTGCTTCGCCGGAACCCGGTAAAGAACCAGTTTATACTCGAATTATTCTATCCGGCCTCAAAGGAGTTTCTGCGCCGGATGAGCCTGGCCTGCCCTGACTTCTGCCTGGAGATTTCTCCCGAATCGCATGACCCCGCCATAAGAAAAATAATGGGCCGGCCATATTCCGATAAGGACCTGGAACAAACGCTGAGCGACGCCCTGGAAGTGGGCTGCCGGCGCCTGGATGTATTCTTCATGATTGGCTTATCCCGGCAGACGCCGCAGTCGGTAATGGACACCATCGATTATTGCGAGCACTTATTTCAAAGATTTCGCGGAGACAAGCGCCTTTCGCTGTTTATCTCTCCGCTGGCGCCGTTTCTCGACCCCGGTAGCCTGGGTTTTGAGCATCCCGAGCGCTACGGTTACCACGTACTGTTTCGGAAGTTAGAAGACTATCGCCAGGCGCTGGTATCTCCGAGCTGGAAATATTCCATGAACTATGAGACTGACTGGATGACCCGCCAGCAGATTGTGGATACCTCTTATGAAGCCATACTGCGCCTGAACCAGCTCAGGGTGAAGTACAACATCATACCCGGGAAATTGGCCGGAATAAGCGAGCAGCGCCTGAGGGCTGCCTGGGAAATGGCACACCGCATTGATGACCTGCTGTTTAAAAACAGTATTGAGGAAATAGACTGCTTGAAACCTGAGGTGGACAGAATCAACATGTTCCCCGTGGCTGAGAAAATCCAGCTGGAGGTGCCTCCGCCATTCATCAAACTGAAGCCATTCCGGGCCCTCTGGTACTCATTGACAGGGCAATAAGACTTGATATCTCGAAATGGCGGTGGTGCAATCCCTGATTACGACTCGAATATTTCATTAACTACCAACAGAGGTTAATCTATATTGGTAAATAAGAACATCCTCATACGCAATGCGCGGTCTGATGAGTTGGACGAGGTATCACTGCTGCTCAAAGATGCCTACCAGCAGTATGAGAATATCATCCGGCCTGAAGCTTGGAAACCATATCTGGAAGACATAATGGATGTGCGAAGCCGCCGGGGCAAGTCAGATTTGATTGTTGCTGAACTGAACCATCGGCTTACAGGCTCTGTCACCCTCTATCTGGATGGTTCGCACTCGTTTCCAGAAGCGTGGCCGGGAGGTTGGGCAGTAGTTCGTTTGCTGGCAGTTCACCCGAAATACCGTGGCCAGGGTATTGGCCGCGCGCTTATGGAAGAATGTATTCATCGCTGCCGTCAAGCCAAGGTAGCAGCCATCGGCCTGCATACTACGGAAGCCATGGATATCGCGCGACAGATGTATGAGCGGATGGGGTTTGTGCGAGTGCCGGAATCTGATTTTCACCCCGCTCCGGATGTTACAGTAATGGCTTACAGCCTCCGGCTTTGAACAATGTGCCCACAGTCCAGATTAGTTGAAGCGGCTTCTGTGACGTATTGACAAAATCCAGACCGCAGGGTAGACTGATTCCGAAAAAACAAATACAACCAACACCTTAAATAACGTTAACTGGCTAGAAGTAGTGCAGGGATGAAAAAAGGCACGGCAATCGCTAGATAATGTAGTGATGGCTGGTGCCTTTTTAGTTAAGAAGGGGGGTGAACCGGGCAGAAACTGATATTGAGGTACACAGTTTATGGGGCAACTGTAGGGAGCGAGGAAGTATCGCTGTGGTACAAACAGCGAAAACTCATAAACAAGGCAGTAAAAATATAAAAGGGAGGTGATTAATTGGTCAGAAAGGTTTGCTTTACTCTACTAGCCGTACTACTTATGGCTGCGATGGTGATGATTGGCTGCGGGCCAAAAGCACCGGTATCGACAGAACCGATAGTAATCGGCTATGTCGGACAGGTGTCGTCTCCCGGCGTAAAGCCCGCCATGGATGCCATGCAGATGGCGTGCGACGAGATAAACGCCGCCGGCGGAGTCGGTGGTACTCAGCTTAAATTTGTAGTTGAAGACAGTAAAGGGGATACCTCATTGGCGGTAGCTGCAGCTACCAGAATGGTGCTTGATGACAAAGCACTCATCTACTTTGTGGAAGGCAGGACCGAGATATGCCTGGCCGTTACGCCAAAATCGGTAGAGCTTTATAAAGAGCGACCACACATACTTATTTATCAGGGCCCCATGGGTAGAGAGCTGACGACACCGGTAATGGACGATTATAATACATACAAGTTCTGCTTCCGAGATTACGACCCTGAAGACGGCCATTATTCCTCTATACCGGCTACTTTCGCCTTTTTCAAAGAGGTAGTAGGGGCAACTAAGATTGCCTGGCTCTGGGAAGACCTCGCCTGGACAAAATTATGGCGAAATGGCATTCCCGAGAAGAATCTGCCGAAGTGGACGGATTATGCCAAGCAGACATACGGCCTGGAGACAGTCTATGACAAACCGGTAAGGGCTAAAATGGGGATGTACTTGCCGATACTGGAAGGGATAGCCGCAAGCGGAGCAGAGGTGATATTCTTCTGTTCCAGCTGGTTCACCGACACCGATGTTTTCGCCAAGCAGTGGGCTGAGTCTTCAGCTAAGGACATACAAGTATGCTTTTATGGCGGAACATCACAGACCTACGATTTCTGGGACCTGACCGGCGGTAAGTGCCTGGGGGCACTTAGCCCGTTTTATGAGAAGGAGATTCCCGCCACCCCAGACACTATTGCATGGTTGCAGAAGTGCCATTCAAAGGGAATCCCGGTGCAGAATAATGTAATCGTGGGCTACGCCGACATTTATCTTATCAAGAAGTTAATAGAGAAAGTCGGCAGTACCGATGTTGAAGCCTTAATACCGGCGCTGGAAGGGCTGTACGTAGAGAATGTGGGACCGGTAACACTGCAGGGAATATGTGGGGATAAAGTTTCACCATTTTTCCACTCACGCTTTGATTGCGACCCCAATAATCCTTTGGTGCCGAACCCAATCTTTTTGCCTGACAAGTATATAAACCCCTTAGGCCAGTTCCAGGGGAAGGATAATGTAGTCCTGATGGGCACTGGATTTAAGAGTGAGGAGAATCCGCCGCGGTATAAGGGAGAATTTGCCGAGCCCGAGAAGTACAAGACTCCTGCCCAGTTGCGACAAGAAGCTGGTCAGTAGACTTCACTCAAGACTGATCTTAATTTACGGATTTCGGACCGGTTTGAAAATCGGTAACTAAAGCGACGTTGGAGCTAAAAAAGAAAGAGCCTCAGTTGAGGCTCTTTCTTTTGCTTTATTTCCAGCGAAGCTTAATCTGAAAGATATTTTTTACGGATATAGTCGTTATCCTGACCGATATCGCAGGATATCCACTTTACTCTCGGCGGTGACTCCGACATTTTTATAAAGTTGGCCGGGATAACGAACTTTCCCAGTTTCTTATCATCGAACTCCTGAAACGTTTTGCGTATAGTCCAGTGCGGATTTATCATAGCCTCGGAAGGCTTCGGCACCTTCATAATGATAGGCACACCGCCACCTCTCCACTTAGAGCGCGCTGACTTTATGCTGTATTCCAGTGCCTTCTTTATAAGCTCGTCTGAGGTATATTTAACTGTTTCCGCCTCTATCAAGCCATATAATTTCTCTATTTGCTCCAGTATATCCGTTATGCGGTCGAAGGTAAACCTCCAGTCGTCCTCAATTTTCCATAGTTTAAGAATTTTAAGTAGTGCTCTAAAGTCATGGTCGCGGGGAGCCGCTATAGCCACAATACCATCTTTGCTCTTCCAGAACCCGTATGGATATAGAGTGAAGTCGTGGCGACCCAGTCTGGGCCGGGCTTTTTCCCAGGTGTAGCCAATAAACACCGGATATCCCACAAGTGACGCATAGGCATCCGCAGTTGCCACATCTATCATCTGGCCTTCATCGGTGGCTTCCTTATACACCAGAGCCATAGCTCCACCCAAAGCGGCTTCTAAACCCGATATATACCACCCTATCCAGGCTCCGGCTCTAAAAGGCCAGTTATATGGTTCAGGAGAAATGTCAGGGTCCCCTATATTTGCCGCCAGACCTGAGGCAGCCTGAGATGTTATATCTGAGTCGGGTAAATTGCGGAACTCCTTGGCTTTATCGGTGTACTGACCGTAAGGAGTAATTGCAATGTAGACCAGGCCTGGATTGGCCTGACTCAGCTGCCGGTAGCCTATCCCCCAAGAGTCCATCTGCCCTGCAGGGAAAGTCTCAATTAAGACATCGGCCTTTGCTGCCAGCTTTTCAAAGTCTCTGCGGCCCTTTGCCGTCCTGACGTCCAGCGTCAGATAACGCTTGTTTCTGGCCTCCATTATAAAAGGAATACCCACGCCGTTTACATTAGCGCCATAGGGTGTTATTTTTCTTGACGGGTCCCCCTCGGTAGGCTCAATTTTAATGACCTCGGCACCGAATTCGGCGAATAAACTGGCGGCTATGATTCCCGAGAAATTAGCATAACTGGCGTCAAGGACTACAACGCCGTCTAAAACTTCAGGCTTTCCCTCCGGGCTTATCATGTTGGCTAAGAACTTTTCGCGTTCCCGCCTGGAAATGCCGTACCTTACTAAAACTTGCTCTTTCTCTTTCCCCTTACTCATGGGCTTTGTTTCCCCCCATCACCCTGATAATTAAACACGGGGTCTTTCTCAATATCGTAGTATACCGGCGGTTTGATGCCCGGCCTGTCATCCCAGTACCCTATGACCCTCTCCTTCTCCAGCTTTTTTATTTCTTCTTCCGATAATCTAAAAAATGTCTTCAGCACGTAGCGATTGTGATAGCCAAGCGGCCTGGAAAGCCATTTTACTCTACCGGGAGTTTTGCTTAACATGGCTGATGGCCCAGGCAACACAAACTCTCGATACATATCGTCCTTGAAAACTATGACACTTCCCCTCTCCCTCCGCCATTCATCATTAGCTATTTGGAAATCGTCCATTACCTCCGCGACAGGGAAGCCGTGCTCTTTAGCCAAATTAACTATTTCAGCGCTTTCCTTTTTGCTAACCCACTCCTGCGCAATATCATATAGTCTACTGGCATTTTCCGGCTTTAACCTCTCAAACCCGTCTTTATATTCTGTCGCCAGCTTTTTCTGTCCCATGGCTGAAGACAGCGCTTTAAATTGTTCCTCTGTGGCAACTGCCAGAGCCACAAACTTACCATCACGAGATTTGAATATGCCCGATGGCGCCATTGTTGGGTCGGTATTGCCCACACGCTCCAGCTCTTCGTTGGTTATGCTGAAATAGGTAAAATTGGGCAATATCCGCATTAAAGCTTCCGATTGTGCCAGGTCTATATACTGCCCCCTGCCGGTCTTCTTCCGATGGTAGAGAGCCATGACCAGCGCCAGCGCACCTACATTTCCCGGAAAGTAATCCCCGAGATAATCGGGCAGCTTGTAGTATTTATCTGTTCCGGGATAACCCGTCAGACTTATGGCGCCGCTGGCAGCCTGGGCCAGCAAATCCCAGCCGGGGAAAAACCTCAGTGGACCGTACTGCCCGTAGGTGGCACAACTCAAATAGATTATTTTAGGGTTGATTTCGCTGAGCTGGCTGTATCCAACTCCCCAGGCTTCCGCGGTGCCGGCGGCAAAGTTTTCAACCACCACATCGGCTTGTTCGACTAACTTGTAAATCAGCTCTTTCCCTTTAGGCAACTTCAAGTTAACCGATAGAAAGTTTTTATTGTAGTGTACAAAATGGAAGCAGACGCTTGAGTGCTTCCAGAACTTACCCCAGTAGACTCCAAATCTCCACAAGTCACCGACAAAAGGCATTTCAATCTTAAATACTTCTGCACCGTACTGTGCCAGTAGCCTGGCGGCAATAGGTCCAAATATTACATGCGAGAAATCCAGGACTTTAATCCCGTTAAATACCTCGGGCTTTTCTTTTATCTTAGACGGGTCGAACAGCTTCTTGGTATAGTCGAAGTAGTCTTCCATTCTTATCTTCCTAAATAGGCTTCCTTAATCAGTTCACTATCCAGCAGTCTATCACTTGAATCCTCCAGTACCATTCTTCCATTCTCCAGTATGTATCCCCTATCTGAAATCGTTAGTGCTTGACGGGCATTTTGTTCGGAAAGTAAGGTGGTGATTTTCTCATCACCAAGCTTCCCCAGGATATTGTAGACTTCAGAAAGCAGCTTCGGAGCTAGGCCGAGAGAGGGCTCGTCTACCATTATCAATTTCGGCCGAGACATTAAGCCCCTGCCGATAACCAGCATTTGCTGTTCCCCGCCGCTTAAAGTCCGTGCCGGCATATTACTTCTCTCTTTCAGTAGAGGAAACAGGCCGTATACCCACTCTAACGAATCATTTCTCTTATGCCAGGCTTCGTTAGAATAGGCTCCCAGGAAAAGATTATCCCGCACGTTTATATAAGGAAAAATCTTTCTCCCTTCGGGCACCTGGGCAACTCCTCGCCTCACTATCTCGTGGGGAGACATACTATCGATATGTTCGCCCTGGAACACAATTTCTCCCGAGACAGGTTTCAGCATCCCCATAATTGTGTTCACTAGTGTCGTTTTACCGGCACCGTTTGAACCCAAGAGCGCTACGATTTCACCCTGTCGAACATTGAAACTCACATCCCGCAGTATGGGGGTAACGCCATAAGACACATTGAGATTCTTTACCTCAAGCATTTTAGCTTTTACCTAAATACGATTCGATTACCATTGGATTATTTGCCACTTCCTGAGGACGACCTTCGGCAATCTTTTCGCCGTAGTGCAAGACTATTACCCGTTCGGCAGCCTTCATCAAGACCGCCATAACGTGTTCTATCCAAAGCACAGTCACGCCGAACTGGTCTTTGGCGCGTTCAATTAACCTTACGGCCTTCTCCGCCTCTACTGGATTCAACCCGGCCATAACTTCGTCAACAAAAATTAGCTTTGGCTCCGTTGCCAGCGCCCTGGCTAACTCCAGGCCTCTCATCTCGAACAAGGTAAGGTCGCGTGCCAGGACATTTCTCTTACTAAATAAACCGACAAATTCCAGATAATGGGTGGCTTCAGTCATGGCGTCCTCAAAGCTCCTATTTGGCCTGTCCTTGCCATAAAGTGCACTAACGACAACACTGGCCAACGTTGTGAGTTCAGGAAATGGCCTTGGTATCTGGTAGGTTCTACATATACCCAGCTTACATCGCTTCCACGGCGGTAACCTGGTAATATCCTTACCCATAAATTCTACCTTGCCGGAATCAACACTAAGGCTGCCGCATATCATATTGACCAGGGTCGTCTTACCCGCTCCGTTCGGCCCCATTAGCCCCACAGTTTCCCCCTCGTTAATAGACAGACTTACTCCATTAACTGCAGTTAAGCCCCCAAAGTGCTTGCTGACATTTGTAACTTTCAGTATTTCGACCACGAACTATCTCCTAACATGCAAGGTTGGCAGGTATTCTCTATAGTGACGCTTCCGGTACAGCCCGAATAGACCTTCAGGGAGAACTAGAAGCAGTATAAGCAGTATGACAGGGAACAGAACCGGCGACATGTCCCCCGTGGTGCGTATTAGTATCATCTCCAGAAATGCGATGAAGTATCCTCCGACAATGCATCCATATATCTGCATTCGGCCGCCTATCATTGTCACCATAAATACCTTCAGCATGAATGAGAGTGGCAGATAAGTTTGTCCGGAAAATGCTCCATAGTAGTGAGCATAGAACCAGCCTATTACGGAAATCATCCCCGCCGCCACAGTAAAACTGATTACTTTAACCTTATTAACGTTTACGCCAATGCTATTGGCAACTTCCTCATCATCGTTAATAGCCGCCATCTGTACGGCATATCTCGACCTGAGAACTTTATCAACTATAAACAGATAGATTAGCATGATAGCCAGCGAAATAAAGGCATATATAAGCAGGTTCAACCTAAAAGAGCCCACGGACACAAGAGGTGCTATACCGGAAAGGCCGGTATCACCCTTGAACAGGTCTGAAAAAATAAAGGTGACTTCCAGGAACAACAAGGGGAAAAGCAGTGTTAACAGGCTGTAGTACAACCCACCGGCTATTATGCTGAGAGGACTCATAATGAAACCAAATAACAGGCCGGCCAGAGGAGCCGCAAGCAGTGTCAAACCGGGGTTGAGACCGAAATGTATACTGAGCAAAGCAGCAGCGTAGCCTCCTATACCGATGTAAAACTGGGGCCCGAAATTCATTCGCCCCGTGCCGATAGTCATCAACGCCAAAGGAATGGCTATAGCGGCCAGCAGGTTAGCATCGATAACCGTAGACAGAAGTGGTGGATATACGAAATATACCACCACCGGCACTACGATTAATATGCCGACGTATATTAAAGGATTCCGCCAATATCTGGGCTCAATTCCCCATTCCCACTTTCCACCTCCGACACGAAATACCAGTCGGTCTCTCTTAACTTCTAATTCCATCTAATTCACCACACAGTTTCACTTTTAGCTATTCCTTGCGGTCTAACAATCAGCATTATCAAAACGACTATTAAGGCCGACAGGCCCATAAATTGAGGCTGAGCTATAACAAAGCCTACAACTGAGTGACAAAAGCCTATTATATAGCTGGCTATAATGGTACCTTTGATGTTGCCCAGGCCGCCGAGTACACTTACTAAAATGGCGATTATCATATATCCCCAACCCATGGACGGTTCTACCGCCCAAATAGGAGCAATTGCCAGTGTAGCCAGTATCACAGGGATAAGCACCAGCACCATAATAAACATGAATACTCTCTCAACCTGTATGCCCATCAACCTGGCGCTATATATATCATAGGAAATAGCTCGCACAGCCAGGCCTAATTTAGTTTTTAAGAAGAAAAGGACAAATAGTCCCGTTACCACTATTCCCAGGATAGCCGCGAATATCAGTTGGTTTGATACGGTTACGTGGCCAATCTTACTCAGCCCCGGTACCACGGTTGTCTCGAGGTAGATTCCAGTTTGTATAGGGTAGAAACGCAGCGCGCCCTGCTCCAGAATAATAGCCACGAATAGAAGCCCCAGTATAAGGATTTCCTCTTGTTTTATATAGCGCACGATTAGCCCCTTGTAGATGGCTATGGCGATGCCGGCCTGGATTACTAACATGGCAGCTATAGAAGGAACCAGGCCCCAGTGAAATAAAGACATGAACATCCAGGTGAAATAAATCGTGGCTGTAAATATGTACGCGTAGCCCAGGTGAAAGATTCTAAGTACGCCGCATATCAGGGAGAAACCTAACGAGACCAGAAGATAGAGGGAGCCCAACAGGAAGGTATAAATAAGGGTTGTTTCTATTGCAACCAGCACATTAACTCGCTTTCACCAGCAATTTTCCTGTGCTAAAGCCGCTGAACGGAAATGATAACAGGGGATTAAGCTTATGTCAATGGTCGCATAAATCAACGCATACCGCATTTTGCGGCATTTAGTGTAGATTAAACATTACGATGAAATGTAAAGCCCTCTTTGTATTCTACCTATCTCTCGGGTAAGACTATTTCAGGGCATCTTGAATAGGATAGCCTTATGACAGTATGAGCTTTTCGTAGTAGCGCTCAGAGATAGGAATCAGGATTATTTGCGTTTTCTGTTGCAGAAGGAAAATTCAATTTTCTTACCGTTATGCTTCTTGTTCTTCTTATTTACATTCTCTACAAAAGTCTTAAGGTCGACAGCAGGTTTCTTACTCACTGAAATTCATTTCCTTTACTTTTTATACTTCGAAACCGTATTGTATCATCCATTTGGATATCACGGCAACTGCGTACGGACAAACGTCAAAGATTACGGTAGGAGGGACGAGAAAGTGGGCTATTTCTGCCTCTTGGTGGTAGAAACAAAAGGATGGCCTTTTCGTTCAAAATCAGGGACGTAATCTTCCGATGCTCCAATTTCCTGTATCCAACCATTTTCTATCCCTAAATCCGGTAGCAACTGGAGAACCATTTCATACTCAGCCGCTGAAATAGTTCGGGAAAGCAAAGGGATTTGTTGGGCCCGGTGCAGCGGTATGTACTGAGACATTATGCTAACTGTCACCGTGGAGGAAAGCTCCCGAGCTAGCCAGGTCAATGATTCATCGCTGCCCGCCAACCCGTTGGGCAGAATAAGGTGACGCACAATTAATCCCTGTTGTGCCAGGCCAAACTCATCCACTGTCAGGTCCCCAACCTGCCGGTACATTTCTTTAATAGCTTGGTGAGCGCGCTCTACATAATCCGGAGCATGCGAGAACTTCTTAGCCAGATCGTCAGAGGCATATCTTAAATCTGCCAGGTAAATACTTATTATACCGTCAAGCTCTCTTAGAGAAGCCACAGAATCATAGCTACTGGTATTGTAGACTAATGGCACTCTAAGCCCCATAGGCACGGCTTCCAGGACAGTGCGCACCAGTTGGGGAACAAAGTGAGAAGGCGAAACAAAATTAATATTGTGACAGCCCAGTTCATCCTGAAGGCAAAGGATGCGTTCCGCCAAAGCATGGCAATCTATCTGCTTTGACTGTTGCTTCTTCCAATTCTGACTTATCTGATAGTTCTGGCAATAAACACACCTCATATTGCAATTGCCAAAGAACACTGTACCTGACCCCTTTGTTCCCGAAATAGCCGGTTCTTCGCCATGATGAGCGCAGGCCGTTGAGACGATGGGAAGACGACCCGAGCGGCAGTAACCGAGTTCGCCTTCTAACCGATTAATATGACATTCCCTGGGGCAGATATCACAGGAGGCTAACCGGGCTTCAAGGGCGTTAGCTCGCCGCTCCAATTCACCATTGTGGTACAGAGCAATATAACCTGGTTCAATAGATACCATAGACATCACTAACAATATTGACGCAAACCGCCAATAGACACTTTAGGTTCATGAAGGGCGCTTGTCAAGTAAGCTCAAAAGCACAATTTGGCTGACTGTTCAATTACGTTGCCCAGCCTACTAGACCCGGAAACCATGGTGATAGTTAATCACCGTCCCTGCCGAATCATGCAGATGCAGTCCAGGCATTTACCGTACTTCTAAGAAACTCATCACCCATTGACATTGTATAGAATATCTAGTATAATACATCTAGAAGTAAAGTTCTAGTAGTATTTATCCAGTAATGTTACACTTGAGATATTGCAAATAGGCCAGTAGTTTTGTCAATAGGATTTTGGGCGTTCAAATGTGAAGAAGGAGATTAATAAGTAAGTGAGAGAGTGGAGCCTGATTACAAATCATGGGCTTGTATTGGCTGCAATATCAAGGGATTCAAAGCAGACCATCAGAGAAATAGGTGATGCTGCTGGTATTACGGAGCGAACGGCATACGGGATTGTTGTAGATCTCGAGAAGGCAGGATATATCAAGAGAACCAAGGTTGGTACGCGTAACATGTACACGATAAACCCTGACATGCCGCTCGTGAGTACACTGAGCGATGCTTCCGTGGGAGACCTGCTTGCATTGTTTGTTGGCAGGCAACACCGGAAAGGAACGAAGAGGATCAAGACCTTGCGAGAGGTCAATGTCTGACGTGGTATGCACCTTCTGAACACTGGTTCTTGACGAATCAGGGAATGGAATAGGCGTTACACTTCAAGCAATCCTGTAAGAAGGGGCAAAAGGAAAGTATGTTTGTGAAGGGCTTAATGCATTAACAAACCTGAGGAGCAATCTATGAACGACTATGGATACACTATCAACAGTGCAACATTGCCACGCGATGAAGAAAAATTCGTGGAAAGGAAGGAGATGAGATACCGATTGTCTCCTGTAGCAAATGGTATCAAGGTGAACGGTAAAATCATGCTGCCGGCGAACGCCAGTGCCTCTAATCTCGTCCCCGGTGCGGTTCTATGCCATGGTTTTGGCGCAGACCAGAACGTTATGGAATCCAGTGCTCTGCTTCTGGTCAAGAAGGGAATAGCGACCATCGTCTTTGATTTGCGCGGTCACGGTTCGAGCGAAGGTTGCCTCGATGGCAACTTTGAAACAGATGTAATCGATGCCTGGCGGCTGCTTACCAGTTTACGTGAAGTCGATAGTTCACGGGTTGCCCTCATCGGGCACAGTCTTGGTGCCCTCTCATCAATTCTGGCTGCAAAAATAGTGAAGCCAAAAGCGATAGTGGCCTTATCATGCCCCTATGATATAAATGGAAGGGGGCTTAAGGATCCTTCTCATAAGGTTTTCCCTTTGGTTAGGTGGGCGGTTACTGTTATTTGGAGGTTTGCCATATTGTTCACGGGCCAAAAAGTAAAAGTGAATTGGAAAAAGTTCCTTGAATCATGGTCGCAGGTGAAGCTGTCTTCAGCACTAGCGGAGCTTGGTGAATGTGACAAGCTCTTTGTTTTCAGCGAAGACGACAGGCTAACCCCGTACAAGAAGTTCGCCCAAATCTACGAGAAAGCCCCCGGGCCAAAGCAAAAAATGTTGACCAGAGGGTCTCATTCAACACCGGTCGAAGCGGAGATTCTTCGCTTCGAATGGGTTGGCTGGGTTGTCTCAGCTTTAACTGTCTGAAAGTCTGCTGACCTGATCCAATAATTACACCGCTTTCTAAGTTAGAGGCACTTATCGTTTCCGTGTCCGGCTGAATGAGTTCCTGGCTGCCTTCCCGCCAAAATAGCAAAGTGCTAGCCTGCAAGTATACCGATTGTCATTTCACTCGTAAGCAAGCTTTGACAGTATCTTTAAAAGCTTTTTGTAGATTCCCCCTACCATAGCCAAGTTCTTTAACTGCTGGTGATGGATCAAAAAATGTATTTCTTGTTTGAATTGCTGCAAACTTAACAGGATCAAGTCCACCTTCTTCACCACGAAGTTTGTGCCGCAATTTTATTATTCTCAGGATAAGTCGGACCACAAAGGTCGGTAGTATTATTATCTTCTTTTTCTTGCCAAGTATATTCAATATTTTTTCTATGAATTCAACCCATGTAAGGTTTTCATCTCCAATTGTATAATGTTCTCCACCCCTTCCAGTTTCGATGGCTCCCACGATAGCTTGACCAACATGTTCAACAGCGATCATATTAGTCCCCCCTTTCATATAGAAAAGAGGGTAACGAGAATTGATATATTCTATTAGAGGTTTCCACAACGGTGTTCGACCAGGCATGCTACCAAAAATATAGGGCAACTCGAGAATCACCAACTGAAGATCTGGCATAGCAGCGTCCATAGACCTCCGAGCTTGTTCCTTTCTGGATCTTATGTAAGAATGATATTCTGATAGCTTTTCATTTGGCCAAACACGATCGAAGTACAAGAAATATGAACTCAAAATAACACCACGCTTTATACCTGATTGGCGAGCAAGCGATATAATTCTCTCACAGGATCGAACATTAGCCTGATAGAAAAACTCATATGCTGGAGCTTTGGGGATAACCCGGTCATCGGCTCCAGCAGCGAAAACTATTGCGTCGTGACCTTTTAGGATATCCATGATGTTACTATCGTCTAGTTCATCGATATTTACCAGGACAACATTTACATCTTTTGGGAACAGGCCTTCTTCAGGCAATGGTGGGAGAGCGATTACGGTGACACTATGTTCTCGATAGATAAATTCTTTAACCGCGCAATATCCAAGGAAACCAGTCCCACCAATAACTACCACCTTTTGCTTTTGATGAGACTTTTCGACCATATGATTATCTCTTAAAAGTTATGGCTAACAGTATAACAGTGAAAGGTTTCTTAGATGAATTACGAAGTAACAAAATGGTTGATTGTTCAACCTTTTGCATAGCAACAAGCTCGTAGTTGAGGCCGCATGTTTGATTATCCTTCCTCATCACTACTATTGTTCTTCCACGGGCTTAATCTCGGGATCCATCGAGGCACATTATTCCTATAACGAAGGTATTCATCGCCAAAGCGTTTAACTAACCCCGGTTCTTCCGAAAGTATGAAATAAACATGATTTGTAACAAAACACAAGATAAACCAACTCAATATTGCGATAGAACCGAACACAATCGATTCTCCAAGTAGCGCAATTAACACGCCTGAAATCATCGGGTTTCGAACGTAGCGATATGGCCCGATAACCACAAGTTTCTTTGTCGGTGCCCACGGAGCCAGGGTTCCTTTACCGACCTTCATAAAAAGCATAATAGTAGCTATCAGCAAATATAAACCGGCCATGACGGTAATAAACCCAATACAAACTACAAGTGCGTCGTAAGGTAATCCCAGTCCCCAACCGAATCTAAAACCTTTTGTGCCAACAATAACCAATAATGGGATAACCACTAATACTGTGAACGGTAAGACGAAAGACCTAATTTGGGAGGCTGTATTCTGGTGCATTTTTACAATGTTGTCTAGTTGCATTATATAGCAAATGCCCTTCAATGAAATATATTGCTTCAGCTTTGCCCAAAGATTGAAGAACTATCAGATTGCACTTATTGACGAAATGTGTCTTTTAAATACGATGTTGATATTGATGGTTGTGCCGCGTTACACTAGCCGTTATCAATAACCGTGAGAAATAATGTGATCAAATTGTTCAAGAAAGAACTGCGGGGTATCGCCTCCTTTTTCAGGAGAAACTACCGTGAGATAGTCGTAATCGGTTTAGCCACTCTTTTTCTCACCGTCGCCGGATATCATCCGATCGGGCCACCATGGGTTAGCTCTCTAATATATTTTGCAGTATTGCCCATTATAACTATTACGGTTATTTTGCGAAGAAATCCCCTGGATTTTGGTCTGAGGTTAGGTAACTTCAAGGTATGGGGTTTTTATGTCATCGCCACACTAATAGTTGCGCTTCCCATACTTTATGTAGCCTCTCGTAGCTCTCTCCTGGCAAATTATTACACTCTACGGCAATTCGATGTGGTCAAATACTCTCTCGAGACGACTGCATATTTGTTAGCCTGGGAATTTTTATTTCGAGGCTTTCTCCTCTTCGGGCTAAAGGAGAAATTAAAGGAGAGCAGCATACTGGTTCAAATGGTCCCGTTTGTACTTGTTCATTTCGGGAAGCCGGAGATAGAAACAATAAGCACCATATTAACGGGAATCTATTTTGGCTATGTCGCATATCGCGGAAATTCCTATTGGCCAGCTTTTATTATTCACCTGTTTATCAATATTATCTTTCTAATTTTCGTGAATATTTTCTGAGGCAACCCGCTCATTCTGAGCCTGTCGAAGAATGTACCCTCGCGATGACAAAATAATTGGTCAAGAAATTATCTTTTTAATATGGTAACGACAGCATTTGGGCCGGCACCGCTGCTGTGACATAGCCCAATCTTAGCCCCCTGAACTTGCCTGGGACCGGCAAGTTCCCGTAGTTGATTAACTATCTCAATAATCTGCCGCCCGCCGGTAGCTCCCAGCGGATGTCCGCAGCCCACAAGGCCGCCGCCTGTATTTGCCGGGAGCTTTCCTCCTATCTCAAAATAGCCCTCTCTCAGCAGGTGAGGGGCCTCTCCCGGTTGGCAAAAACCCAGGTCCTCGACATCCGACAGAAATGCGGGCGCCATGGCTTCGTAAGCCTCGATTACATCCATGTCCTCCGGACCGTAGCCTGAGATTTCCCAGGCTTGCCTGGCTGCTTCCTTGGTCAGATTGGTGGTCGACTTAAACTTGATGCTTTCCCCTCCGTAAAATCCGGTAGTATGAACGGCGGCAGCTACTTCAATCTTCTTCTCCTTTGAAATACGTGACTTAAGCTTGTCACCGCTGCACAAGATAATAGCCACCGCTCCGTCTACCATCGCGGCAGCGTGCAACAGGCGTACCGGCGCGGCAATTACACGAGAGTTAAGAACCTCTTCGATGGTAACCTCCCCGCCCTGATACCATCTGGCGTACGGATTCAGATTGGCATTCTTGCGCTCCATCACGACTACCCGGGCAAAATCCTCTTCGGTGGCTCCATAATCTGCCATATACCTCACCACCCCTTGAGCATAGTTTGCCGGCTGGATATTAAACCCCAAAGCCAGTTCCCATGGTTTAAAGGCAGTGCTGGCTAGCAGACCTCGGCCCATCTTCTCAAAGCCAAGTGCAATTACGATATCATATAACTCAGTAGCCACCATCTGGTAGCCTAGCCTGAACGCCGCTGATGAACTGGAGCAAGCCTGCTCGATATTGATAATCGGTATGCCGGTTAGACCCACCTCGGCAATGACCTGATGACCTTTGCCTGTCCCGGCGTAGACATTGCCGCAGAATGCCGACTGGATATCTTTCCATTCCATCTCCGCATCTTCCAGGCAATTCAGTATTGCCTGACTTCCAAAATCGTAATATTCCTGGTCATCGTATCTCTGAAACCTGACTATACCAATCCCACCTATGTAAACCTTGCGCAAGGCTTGCAATTCTTTTATCGACTTCATGGCATTAAACCTCTTTTTTACTATTCCTTAACCGGCTTAAATTTATGAGCCATAACCTCATTGCCTTGCTCATCCTCACCTAACTTCTCGATAACCAATTCCACGGGCATGCCTATTTTAAGGTCTTTGAAATCACAGCCTGTGAAGTGAGCCAGTACCCTGACCTCCGGTAAGGCTATTATGCCGTAAGCGTAAGGTACCTTCCCCACAAAGAACTGCGTTGGCTGCTGCATGATAACACTGAAGCTGTGAATCTTTCCTGTCCGGCTCAGCTTGCAGTCCTCCAGACCCCGGTGCTGGCAGTGAATGCAAATCCCCCTTTCCCTTTTGGGGAAGAAGACCTCTCCGCAAGCAGGACAGCGGCTGCCAATCAACTGCGGCTTCTCATCAGGAGATGATGGAGTGGTCCACAGCCCGGGCCTCACCGGCACCTGTTTTTTCTCATCATCCGTCATTGTCATATTCCTTATCCTACTTTAAATACCGGCCTTCGCTTTTCTCTGAAGGCTCTGCGTCCTTCTTCCATGTTTTCCCTGGCCAGCGGTGTAGACATCTCTTGAGCCGCGATGTCGACATCCAGTTTCAGGGCAGATTGGAGGTCCATCTGCATGCCCTCGTTGACACATCTCTTGGCTATCTTTAAACCATGGGGCGGCATGTCCAGCATTGCGTCAGCCATTTTCCTGGCTTCGTCCATCAATGACACCACAGGAACAACTTTATTAACCAGGCCAATGCGGTAAGCTTCCTTAGCATCAATTCGCTCAGCTAGATAGAGCATCTCCTTGGCCCTGGTTATGCCTACTATCCTTGGGAGCCTCTGCATTCCCCCCGCCCCCGGAACTACTCCTACCTTTAGCTCAACCAGCCCAAATTGAGCAGTCTCGGAGGTTATGCGCAGGTCACAGCACAGGGCTAACTCAAGGCCGCCACCCAGGCAATAGCCGCTTATGGCAGCAATGGAAGGCCTATCAAAATCCTCGATCTTCTTAAACTGGTCCCGCGAGCTGGGACGGGTCACCCCGGGCGGAAACTGTTCCCTAATATCAGCTCCGGCGCTGAAGCACTTTTCCCCTCCGGTAATAATTATTACCCTGATACTCCTGTCCTGCTCAATGTTGTCCCATACCTCCTTCATCTCCGCCTGCATTCTGGTGTTGACACTGTTCAGGCTCTCGGGTCTATTCAGCGTGATAGTGGCAATACCGTCGCCTTTTTCGTAGAGCAGAGTCTTAAATGCCATCACTAATTCCTCCTCGAAACGTGCTTATGATACCATGCTGAATCCGCCGCTAACGCTGATGGTCTGACCTGTTATGTGCCTGGAAACGTCCGATGACAGGAAAACACACATTCTGGCCAAATCTATCGGTTCTCCCAAGCGGCGCATGGGATATACCTTTAACATTTCATCACGTCTCTTCTGAAATTCTTCCTCGCCCAGCTTTGCCTTCATGGCTTCGCTCGCCCGCAGGTTTCTTTCGGTCTGGGTAGCTCCTGCCGAAACGCCGTTAACATTTATATTATGACGCCCTACTTCTCTGGCCAGGGCTTTTTGGAAGGCAATAATGCCGCCCTTTGCTGCCGAATAGGCAACCATGAACGGCTCACCTATCCTCCCCGCATCAGAAATCATATTCACAATCTTCCCATATTTCCTCTGAATCATGCCGGGAAGCACAGCCCGTGTGCAGTTGAAGACCCCGTAGAGGCAAAGGTTCACGGTATAGTCCCAGTCCTCTTTTTCCGTTTCGGCAAACGGACGGGGAGTCTTACCTGCTTCCCAATTTATGCCGCGGCCGGCATTATTTATGAGTATATCCACCTTGCTGAACTCCTCTATCACCTTCTTGACCATGGCGTTGACCTCTTCCGGACTATCCACAGCCGCCTTAACTGCTAAGGCTTTCACCCCGAGTGCTCTAGCCTCCTTAGCCACCCCCTCCGCTCTTGACAGGTCAATGTCGTTAACCACCACATCGGCGCCTTCACCGGCCAGTGTCAACACGGTCATTCGACCAATACCTTCGCCTGAGCCGGTAACTATAGCCACTTTTCCTTTCAGGTCGAAATCCATAGCCATTGCCTCCTTTCAGAAAGTGTATTTATCTCAGTGCATTTATGCCTGTAAGCTCACGCCCCACCACCAGCTTCTGTATCTGGGTAGTGCCGTCAGGAATAGTAAACGGCCTGGCATCCCTGTAATATCTCTCCAACCGGGCGTCGGTCTGAACCCCAACAGCTCCGTGAATCTGAATTGCCTTGTATGTTACCCGGTTCACCATCTCCGTATTAAAAGCCTTGGCCATAGAAACATATTTTCGTACCTCCCCCAGTGACAGGTTTTTATCGATGGCATTAAAGGCGCGATAAGCAAGGAAACGTCCGCAATCAATTTCGGTAACCATATCAACCAGCATCTCCTGAATCATCTGAAAGGAGGCAATAGGCTTACCGAACTGCTTCCTTTCCCTGGTATAGCTCAAGGAAGCATCGAACGCAGCCTGGGCAAGGCCGACAGCTCTGACGGAGAGACCGGCGCGGCCGTGATTAATTACTCTGGCAAACTCGGTATCTCCGGCTCCCAGGAGAAGATTATCCCCGGGAACACGACAGTCAGTAAAGTTGGTCTCTGAAAAGGAACTGCACCTCCACCCTATCTTATGCATCTCCCTGGTTTCATAAGGGGATTCGGCTCTATCTACGAAAATAGTGCCAACCCCCTCGACCCCTTTACCCCTGTCGAGCAGGCAGAGCACAGTAATATAATCGGAAACACAGCCATTGCTGGTCCATGTCTTTGTCCCATTAAGAACCCAGTAGTCACCTTCCAGAGTGGCTTTAAACTCGATGCCTCTGGGAGCAGCCGAGCCGACGTTAGGTTCCGATATTCCCGCACAGCCTAACATTTCCAGCGAAGCGATGCGCTTGGCATATTTCGCCCTAAGTTTATCGTTCATTCTGGAGGTATTAGCCTCTCCACCTCCGATGGTAGCAATAACCGAACTCAAACTGGGCCACCAGTATCCCGATTCTTCCAGTAGCACCGCGTAGCTCGACCAGCTAAGGCCCATGCCTCCGTACTCCTCGGAGGAAGTGCCGGTTACGTAGCCTAAAGGCAGAAGCATGTTGAGGTAATGATGATATTCTTCCCTGGTAAACGTGTCCCCTTTTTCACGCTCGTCGACTATGGGGTCGATCTCTTTCTCCCAGAAATCGCGGGCATTTTTCTTAAGCATCTTCTGGTCTTCGGTAAACTCGAAGTCCATCTATCTTACCTCCATTCTGTTTCATCTTCCTGCTGGTAAAAGAGATTAAATATCCCCTTTTCGCTGTAGCTCTTCAATTTCCGTTTTAGTATAACCGAGCCAGTCCAGAATCTCTTGAGTGTGTTCACCTAGCACAGGTGGTAGCCTCCTGATTTGAGGCTGCGTTTCCGAAAACTTCGCCGGATAAGCTACCTGTTTTACCTTGTCGCCATTAGCATTCTCCACCTCGAGGAAAACGCCGCGCTGTAAAAGGTGGTCGTCGGCAACAACCTCCTCCAGGCTTAAAACAGGAGCGCAGGGAACGTCAGCTTCAGTCAGAACCTTAACCCATTCATCGCGCGTCTTAGCCAGCAGCGCCTTTTTGAGCACAGCCACCAGCTCGTCCCGCCTCTGCCACCTTTGCTCGCGTGGCATATCAGCAAATTCCGCCTTGCCTATACTATTACATAAATTGCGCCAGAAGTAGTCCTCATGAGCAATGCTGAGAGTAAGGAACTTGCCGTCCTTAGTAGTAAATACCCCCATGGCCGGTTCTCCACCGGTTCGTCGGGGCGGCACACCGGTACTGAAGTAGCTTCCTAACGGAACGCTCAGCCAGGAGACCAACCCATCGGTCATGGAAACATCGATATATTGTCCGGACCCCAGTCTCTCGCGGGCAATTAGAGCGCTGAGTATGCTGATAGCAGCAAACATGCCTGCTGACAGGTCGGCTATGGTAATTCCCGGTAGCTGGGGGACGCCTTCGGAGTCTCTGGGAGTAAAATTCAATATGCCGGCAATTCCCTGATAACTGGAGTCATGCGCCGGCCAGTCCCGGTAAGGGCCGTCCTGGCCGTAGCCGGAAACAGAGCAGTAAACGACCTTAGGATTTATGCCCTTAATTGCGTTATAGCCTATGCCCAGTCGCTCAACTACGCCGGGCCTCATACATTCTATTATGACGTCGCAATTCTTAGCTAACCTGTAACAGACCTCTTTGCCTCTTTCCGACTTCAGGTTAACGGTGAGACTGCGCTTGTTCCGGTTGGTAATCTCTAAGAAATGAGGTAAGACCCTGGCTGGATTGCCTGCGCCGGGGCGCTCCAGGATGATAACGTCTGCCCCCAGGTCTCCCAGTAACATGGAACAATAGGTTACCGGCAGCTTCTCTTCTACCGTTAAAACTCTTATACCCTGTAGCGCTAATGCCATCCCTTACCGCCTATCACCTTCGTCTGGGCGCCTTAAGACAGTCTCTTATGCAGCAATCTTGATAAAGAGAGGTAACCTAGATTACACCCTCTGCCTCAAGCTTGCCCAAATCCTCACGGCTATAGCCTAAAAGCCCACCGTATATTTCCTCATTATGCTCCCCCTTTGCCGGGGATGGGCGCTCTATCTTCGGGGGTGTAGCTGACATCTGCAGCGGAGGATTGCAAACTAGAAACTTTAGCCCCCCAGGGCCGGGTACTTCTGTTAGCATCCCCGTTTCCTTAATATGTGGGTCGTTAGCTACCTCGGTTATGTCATAGCAGATGCCGCAGGGGATGGGTATTTTCTGCGCCTCAGCAAATACCTCTTCAGCAGTTTGGGAAGCTACCCATTCGGTAACTACCGGGTAGGTAATATCGCGGTTCAACCAGCGGTCCCAATCATTTTGCAACCTGGGGTCGGTAGCCAGGTCCTCTCTGCCGATGAACCGGCAAAACCTGCGCCACATTCGATTGCCCAGCATGCTGATGTATACCCATCTTCCGTCTTTGGCCTGGAAGGTGTTGGAAGGTCCTATTCCGTAGGGCTGATTACCCGCCCTCTCGTGAGGCAGGCCGGCTGTTTCCCATGCTGATATATACCCTCCCGCATACTGAAGAGCCGTCCTCAGCAGTGCCGTCTCAATCATCTGCCCCTCACCGGTCTTTTGCCGGTGATAAAGTGCCGTCACTATGCCGATAGTGGTCAGCATCGCCGTGCCGAAGTCCACGGTGGATATGGCATCGCGCATTGGCGGTCCGGGTGACCCGCTTAACAACATTATTCCGGCCAGTGCCTTGGCAACCGGGTCATAGCCGACACGGTTCTTATACGGACCGCTGCTACCGAAGCCGGTTACATGGGCAAAGATTATATCAGGCTTGATTTTTTTAAAGTTATCGTAAGTAATGCCCATATCCTCAGCGGCACGAATGCTAAAGTTATGGACGGCCACATCGCAATGCCTTACCAGTTCCTTCAAAATCTCCCTGGCTTTAACATTTTTCTCTTTCCGGCCCATATAATTAAGTGAGATAGCCTTCTTGTTGCGGTGTAAATAGGCGTAGCCCCACACATCGCCATAAGGTGTCAGGCGCTCCGGATACTTCTGCTTAAACGTTTGCCAGTCTTCCGGGCGTCTGTCTTCTATATCGCAGGGCTCGACTCTGATAACCTCGGCACCTAAATCAGCCAGAAGCGTAGCACTGTAAGGCCCGGCTAGCACGCGTCCTAAATCAAGTACCCTGACACCTTCTAATGCTCCTGCCATTTCAAGAACCGCCTTCCAGTTTGCTTCTGCTTAATAGGTATCTGCCGCAGGATATTTTACCACTTCTTGAGTTAGAGTTGCCTGTATGATAGAGGGAATTATCCTGATTGCTATCAGGGTCTTGCCTATATATAATAATTCTTATCAACAGGAAAGGAGATTTCTATGGGTGAAATAGACCTTAGCACTGCGATAGAATTGAGTTCGCCATATCCATACACATTGGTCGTCACCGTGGACAAACAGGGTAAACCAAACGTCATGGGCGCTGCCTGGTGGACCTTCACATCCGTGCAGCCGCCGATGATAGCTATCTCCATCGGTCATCCCCGGTATACTCACGAATGTCTGCAAAGTTGTAAAGAGTTTGTGCTTTGCTTTCCGTCGCAGGAGCAGGCTAAGCCCGCCTGGTTCTGCGGAACTAAGTCTGGGCGAGCCATGGATAAATTCGCCGCCGCCGGGCTCAAGGCAGCTCCTGCCAAAGTGGTCAAACCGCCAATTATCGAGGGGGTTACCGTAGCCTATGAGTGTAAGGTGGTAGCCGAGCTGGTATGCGGCGACCATACTCTTTTTAGCGGTGAGGTTGCCGCCATACATGGTGACCCTCAAAAGGCGAAGCACATCTACTCCGTTCACTACAGAAAGCTGGTGAGTATCGACTGGCAGGGTGCAGTCGATTTCAACCTGGAATACAAATAGGTTGCTCAATTTACCCATGTGAATACCCCCCAACATACACTGAGGCAGTCCATTCCTAAAGATACACTAAATATTAGGCTGCCTTGTGACCAAGCCACCGAGCTTCATTGGGATTGAACTCAAAATTGGTAATGTGTTGCCGGAGCTTCGACCTTGACATATGAACTCCCATAAAGTAATATAAGTATATTAGCAAGGACTTATATTAATGGAGAGCCAAGATAGGTTTCCGGAAAACACCATCGAACAGGCAGCGGTTTTTAGAGCACTGGCTGACCCCACCCGTCTCAAGCTATTGAAGCTCCTCTGCGGCCAGCGTACTCCGGATGCACTTTGTGTCAATGCCCTGGCTGCGTTACTAGGGGTGACCCAGTCTGCGGTCTCTCAGCACCTGCGAGTGCTGAGAGCCATCGGGCTGGTGAAAGGCGAAAGGCGAGGCTACCATATCCACTACTTTATAAACCGCGACGTGCTTGAGAAATGTCGTAAGCTTACGACGGCTTCTCTAAGTAGCGCGGAGCCGGACAAGGAGGAATCATGTCAGAAATACTGTCCGGAGAGAAAGAGGAAACATGCGTCAGAGGAACGCATTGCCGAGCCCGGAGAAGGTAGCTAGACATGCCGGATATAATGCCGATCGACAGCGCGGCAATCGAGGTACGCAATCTTACCAAGCGCTATGGGGCAGTCACTGCGGTTGACAAAATCAGCTTTGCAGTTGGGACAGGTGAGTTCTTCGGCTTCCTCGGTCCCAACGGTGCCGGGAAGACAACTACCATAAGGATGCTCACCGGGGTCATCGAAGCAGACGAGGGCATTGCCCTGCTTAAAGGCTCCGGAGTTGGGAGTCTGAAGGCGAAACAGATGGCTGGAGTTGTCCCGGAGATGGCAAATGCTTACGTCGATCTCTCGGGCTGGGACAACCTGATGCTTATGGCCGAACTTTATGGTGTCTCCTCCAGTGAGGCAAAGGAAAGAAGCCAAGCCCTATTGGAATCTCTGGGACTTATCGAGCGGAAAGATAGCCTGGTCAAGACATATTCCAAGGGGATGAAGCAGCGGCTCATCCTAGGTATGGCTCTCGTGAGTAACCCCGACATACTCTTCCTGGACGAGCCCACCTCTGGATTGGATGTTCAGAGCACTCGCCTGATTAAAGAACTGCTACGCAGCCTGAATGGTGGAGGAAAAACTATCTTTCTCACCACCCACGACATGGATGAAGCCAACCAACTCTGCGACCGAGTAGCTATTATCAACAAGGGCAAAATAGTTGCCATTGATGCCCCGGAGAAACTGAGAATGGCTACTAGCGGCCGGCATTCTGTTGAAATTAGCTTTAATGAGAGTGTAAATCTGGAGAGTCTGGCACAGCTCCCTGGAGTGAAAGAATTTGAAAAGGTCGGTGACAAGTACCGTCTCTATACGGATAACCCGAGTGAGCTTGTGATAACACTAGTCAACTATTCCTCCGCTGCTGGCCTTAAGATAGTTACCCTCAATACGTTGGCCCCTTCTTTAGAAGATGCATTTGTAGCATTGACCGGCATGGAGGCAAGGCATGTTTGAGCTAGCTACGGCATGGCAGCAGTTTCGTCGTGCACTGGTAATAGCAGGCAAGGATATCCGTATCTACTACTCCAAGGGGCCGGTAATAATCTTTGGAGTTCTATTCCCCATTTTTCTATTTCTGTCTTTTACCATTGGCAGGCATGTGACCGTTGAATTTATGATACCTGGACTTTTGGGAATGATTCTGTTCTTCACTGCGACCTCAATCTCACCGATAGTCATGCCGTGGGAAGCACAGGCAAGAACGTTAGAGCGGCTGATGTCCTGTCCGATAAAACCGGAAACCATAGTCATGGGGGACATAATTGCCTCTTTCGCCTTCGGGGCAGCCATATCAATTGTGCCCGTGATTATTGGCCTTGTCATGGGAATAACAATATCAAACCCGATGATTCTTGCGTTAGCGATTATTCTAGCGGCTATTTGTTTTGCTGCTCTCGGTATTATATTCTCAATTCCACCTACCAATATACCTGCTACAATAAATATGATTGCCTCAGTGGTCAAATTCCCGGTGGTCTTTATCAGTGGGATTTTTATCTCGTTGAATGAACTGCCTGTCTGGGGACAGTGGATTGCCTATATATCACCTCTAACCTACTTCACTGACATTGCCCGTAATTATATTCAGGGCCAGGGATACCTGCCACCTGTTATTGACTTCGCTGCCCTGACAGGTTTTACTGTCGTTTTTCTTCTGGTAGCTATATACATGCACAGGAAGACAATGCCAATGAGAATATGATGTGAAAAAATGCATAAATCGGACGTAACTAACGATTTTTTACAAAAAATTCACATCATCTTCGTCAAATCTTCAAAAAATCTTGATATATGAACTATAGGGTCTTAACATTACAGCAGAAATCTATGCGCTGTTATTATTAAATAGAGTCAGGTAAATGTTTTATTACGCTATAAAAGAGCTGTTGAAAAGGAAAAAGTTATACTTGCTCAATGTCATGACTATCGGCTTGGTCACGTTGATGGTCATCACCTTGAACAGTCTGGCAACTGCCTATAGAGAAGCAGCTAGATTACCATTCGAGGATATTCAAGGAAACATTATCATACAGAGAAATGGGAATGTTCCTGAGACTACATCAGGAGTTTTATTATCATGTTCGCTGGCACCGATCCCACAGGTGTTAGTATCCCAAATAATCAATATTGATGGAGTAAAAGATGTTTCCGCCGCTCTTTCGCTATGGGTTTTCGATCCGGATAATTTCAAACGCGTTTCAGGAGTCGATTTCCATGACAACTTCGGCAAAAAGCTGGCCGCTAAATTGATTGATGGTTCCATCCCCAACACAGATAACCAAATACTCGTCGAAAAGACCTATGCCCAAAAATATCCACTTGAAGTAGGCCAGGAAACTACTATATCAGGCCAGCATTTTACAGTCACTGGAATTGTAGGCACCGCTGGGAACGAGGTTATGGCATCTGATATTTATCTCAATTTAGGAGCGGCTCAAGAAATGGCCTATCAATCAAAAAACCTGCAGCAGGTGGAGACCTTCAATAAGACAGATGTGAATGTAATATTTGTTAATGTCAGCCAACCTGACCTGAAAACCATAGCACAGAATATAAAAGAAATTGTAACAGACTCAGGTATAAATACGGGGAAAACACCCTTAGGCGAGACCATCGGCAGTTACAATATCTACACACCGGAATCGTTCGAGAATCAAATATCAACAGTTTTCCGCATATCGGATAAATTAACATGGGTCATTTCCCTGATACTTTTTATTGGAGCTGCGATTATAGTTGCCAGAAACGCACTGCGTATTATCCTGGAAAGAAGAAGAGAATTCGGTATCATGAAAACTGTCGGTTTCAGAAATCGGGATATACAAAGTGAAGTGAACTTAGAAACCTTTATTCAGATTGTTGCCGGTTTTTTTGCGGGTCTTATTCTATCAGCAATCGCAGTCGTCACCTTGAGCCATACCACGGTATCTATAGCCATACCCTGGGAATTAACTGCCTATCCTCATTTTCTGCTCAGTAACCCCAGCGAAGCAAATGTCACTCAAATGCATTTCCTTCCAATTAGACTAGAACCGTTATATGTATTTGCGTCATTGGCAATCATCATGGTTGTGGGGCTGGCCACTTCATTCCTAAGCGTTTGGCAGATAAATAAACTCAAACCCATGGAGGTGATGAGACATGAATAATATTGTTACCGTGAATCAACTGACGAAAACCCTGGGTAATATCAGAATTATTGATCACGTATCCTTCAATATAGAAAAAGGTGAATTTCTCGCTGTGCAGGGTCCATCCGGCTCTGGAAAAACTACCCTGATTGGCCTTTTAGCCGGCCTGGAAAAGGCAGACGAGGGTAACATTGTAATTGATGATAACGAATTGACTTCGATGACCGAGGATGAACTGGCAATATTCCGCAGGTACAATGTCGGTTTCGTTTTTCAATCTTTCAACCTTATACCTACGCTCAACGTAGTAGAGAATATCGCTCTGCCACTGTTCCCGGAGCATATATCCAGGAATGATATGTTTGAGCGGGCTCGAAAAGTGGCAAAGACTGTTGGGCTAACCGAAAGGTTGGACCATTATCCCAACGAGCTTTCTGGAGGTGAGCAGCAAAGGGTGGCAGTAGCCAGGTCATTGATAAATGAGCCTAAACTCATTTTTGCCGATGAACCCACCGGTAACCTTGATAGTAAGACCGGTCAGATGATAATTGAACTACTGCGTAAACTGAATAGTGAAAGGGGGCAAACGGTGGTATTGGTGACACATGACGACAGGATAGCTAAAGAATCTGACCGCATAATCAAACTCTTAGACGGGAGAATAGCTTATGAGAATTAGACCGGCCGGTTTCACAGCGGTGCTTTTGTTAGGTACCCTGATAATAGGCTTTTTGTCTTCGACCGGGTGCTCCTCGGAATCTTCTGCCGGCGAGACTACTCAATCTCAATTAGAAACAAGTCTATCAGACAATAAAGAATCTACATCAATCCCGTCTACAACAACACAGCCTCCCACAGAAGTCAGTTCACCCACAGTTCCAACAAGTCCTGTTAGCATTGTCATTGCCGGATACATCAATCATGGCCCTATGCAACCGACAGTCCGTGCCATCAAGGAAGTACTTACCAAATACGATGATAAGGTCGCTGTCACCTGGATTGACTTAGGCACAACGCAAGGAGAGAGTTATTTCCAGGACCACGGACTTACTGCACACATGAATGTCATAATAAACGGTACGTCAATATACCAGGTCGATGGCAAAACCGTAGATTTTGAGTGGTTCGAAGGCCAGCAATGGACTGAAAAAGACCTGGACACAGTATTGGCGAACCTAGTTAGCAAGTAATCACAAATTAACTAAATTAGTTACGAATTGTGATTGTCAAGGAATTTAAACGTAGTTGCTGTATCTTGTCAAGGAATTAACGCGAAGGAAAGGCAGGACTGTAACTAATCTGCTGGTTGTTGCAGTTTTGGTAGCTATTTTCGTGGTTCTGACCTCGGTGATGAATTCATACTCTGAAGCCATTTACCTGCCTTTTCAGGGCGTAGGTGTCGACATGGTAATTCATAAGTCTAGTCCTCAATCTGCCGATACTCCCACCAGCTCAATGCGCCTGCCCTTTGGCAGCGGAGTATTTAACCAGAACGAAATAGATAACATAGCCGCCTTAAGTCATATAAAAGATGTCTCTAAGGCACTCATATTGTGGCAGTTTGACAAGGGGGAGTTCATTTCAATAGAAGGGCTGGAACCTGACAGTTTCATAGGTGAGAAATATAAGTCATGGGTCACATCCGGTCATTTTCTCCAGGTGGGAGAGGAGCGTAAGGCGGTAGTTGAGAAGCACTTTGCCAAATTCTATGGGCTGAATTTGGGAGACAGTGTGTTGTTAGGCAACACCCCTTTTGAAATTATTGGCATTCTTTCTACACAAGAGCAGAGCCAGATTTCTGCGACAAACCTTTATGTAAATTTACCGGATGCGCAGATACTTCTGGACACAAAAGGGTACAGCCAGCTCTATGTCAAACTTGATGCTCTGTCTTCAGAGGATACTGTCCGGTCCGAAGTCAGTGAAATTGATAAAGACGCTGTCGTTGTTTCAGGAAGCTCTATTGCGGCATCGGTTAGCAATGTTATTAAAATTTATGAGAAATTCCGTTTGCTTGCCTTGGCGATTATTGCAATCATCCTAGCCCTAATATTGTTCCAGGTTAATACTACGTCTCTAATGGAACGAAGAAAAGACATAGGTATTTTACAGACAGTTGGCTGGACGAAAGCAAACATAAGCAGGCAGATAATCTCGGAGATATTCGTACAGACCATGTTTGGGTTTATTCTGGGTATTATAGTCAGCATTCTCACACTAGTTGGCATTGGTTCTATAAGCATACAGGTCAACACAGCTCAGAGCCTGGGCAACAACTTGTCTACTTTAACCGCGCCTCTAGTACCATCAATCGCCGCAATCGCTCAGTTTCTTATACTGACTTTGGGGATCTCAATCATAGTATCATTCTTCCTATCTAGACAGCTAGCCCGTATGAAACCATTAGTTAATCTAAAAAACCAAAGCTTGTAACAGGTGCCATTAAGCCGATCTACCCAGATTAATACTGTTAGTTGAGCATCTACACGTTACATATCCCAAAAGTATGATAGAATCTGACAGAGGAATCGGATTGATAAATCCCCCTAGGGGAGCAAAACAATGGAAAAGTCCATAATCATCATCGGGGCTGGAATTGCCGGCCTGTCTGCAGGCTGCTACGGCCAGATGAACGGCTACCTTACGCAGATTTTCGAAATGCACGATAAGCCGGGCGGGCTATGCACTTCGTGGAAGCACAAGGATTACACCATCGATGGCTGCCTCCACTGGCTGGTAGGCTCGAGCCCCGGCAATAGTTTCTATCGCATCTGGCAGGAGCTGGGTGCAGTGCAAGGGCGACACATGATTGACCATGAAGAGTTTATACGTATTGAGGGAGACGAGGGCAAGGTATTTGTGGTTTACACCGACGTCGATAAGCTGGAACAGCACATGAAGGAGCTTGCCCCGCAAGATAAGAAGGCAATTGAGAAATTCACCAATGCCGTGCGCACCTGCGCCAGGGTCGACTTACCGGTAGACAAAGCTCCCGAGCTTTACGGCCCGCTAGATGGGCCTAAGATACTGGCCAAGATGCTTCCCTTCTTGAAGATTATGCAAAGCTGGAAAGGAATTTCCATTCAGGACTTTGCCCAGGAGTTTAAGGACCCATTCCTGCGCCAGGTTTTTCCCCTCACCTTTAATCTTCCCGATTTTCCCATGATGGCCGTGCTGATGACACTTGCCTGGATGCACCAGAAATCAGCCGGTTTCCCAGAAGGTGGCTCGCTAGAATTTTCTCGCGCCATCGAGCGACGCTACCTGAATTTGGGAGGTGAAATTCACTACCGTTCACCAGTAAGTAAAATCTTAGTCCAAAACGGCAAATCCGTAGGCGTGCGCCTGGCTGACGGCACCGAGCATCGGGGTGATATCGTTATCTCTGCCGCCGATGGTCATTCAACTATTTTCCAAATGCTTGAGGGAAAATATATCGATAAAAAAGTCCAAGAATACTACGAGCAGCTTCCTCTGTTTCCTCCCCTGATTCAAGTGACTTTAGGTGTTGCCCGCTCTTTCCAGGGAGAGCCGCGCCTTCTACTCTATCATCTTAAACAGCCAACTATAATTGCCGGCAAGGAAGAAAAACTTTTGGGGGTGGAGATTTACAACTTCGACCCCATCCTGGCGCCGCCGGGTAAAACGGTATTGGATGTGAAGCTTTTCTCCGATTACGAGTATTGGAAAAATCTAAAGCAAGAGCCCAAACGCTACAAAGCGGAGAAAGAGAAAATCGCTAAACAGGTTATTAATTTGCTTGACCAACGTTTCCCCGGCCTAACCGGACAAGTTGAAATGTGCGACGTGGCGACGCCGATGACCTGGGAACGTTACACCGGCAACTGGCGGGCCAGTTTTGAAGGCTGGCTAATTACTACTAAAACCTTCGGCATGAGCATGAGCAAAACCTTGCCCGGACTTAAGAACTTCTACATGTGCGGTCAGTGGGTAGAGCCGGGAGGCGGAGTGCCTTCAGCGGCTTTATCGGCTCGCAATTTAATTCAGGTCATCTGCAAGCGGGATAGAAAATCGTTTGTGTCGAATACGCCATCTGCCCAATCTTAGACGCGCAATTAGATTGGTTGAACTTCTGGCATAAACTTATTACCCGCCTTTTGAATTTAGTTTGACTGACATTGCCTGATAAACTTACCAGCCTAAAGCATCTGCTTTCAAAATACACCTTAATTTTAACCACAAAATTCTCGTGAAATCCTATCAGAGGAGCTTGACAACCGCCATTTTTGCTATAATATAACCATCGTATACTAAATTCGCATAAATAATTTCATCTAAATATAGCAAAACATGAAAATAGCGGCCTAAGACCTAGTAGGTGAAAGCGAGATACAATTAAAGCTATCATAACTGTCTGGTCACTTGTTCTAATGCTGAGCCAATAGTGAAACCTACCCAAGGGGGTCGGTTTTCTGATACAGTATAGCTAGCATCGATGGCTTTTACGGTTACTGTGAGCATGGGAGGTTTTATCATGAAAAGAAAGATTCGCAGGTTTTTTCAGGCTCTTGTAGTCGTGATGCTAATGATGAGCCTGGTTTTAGTCACTCCATCAGTTGTCCAGGCTCAGACTCTATCCTTAAGCCCCACCTTTGGAGCGCCAGGGACAGGAATAACCATCACCGGCAGTGCCTTTACACCGAGTACTGCCGGGTGGGTCTGGTTTGACAGTGATGGTGATAGTGTCAGAGATGCTACCGAGCCCCAGGTTCCAGTGACAACTACCGCCGCCGGCGCTATCCCCCCTGGAACGACCTTGGCTATACCAACAGTGACCCCGGGCATCTACCAGGTGCGGGCTGACATACCTGTGGGCGTGCCTATTGAAGCTGCGACAGGCTTTACCGTACTACCTATCCCCAGTATAACACTGAGCCCCATAACGGGAGCGCCAGGGACAGGGATAACCATCACCGGCAGTGCCTTTACACCGAGTACTGCCGGGTGGATCTGGTTTGATAGTAATGGTGATAGTGTCAAGGATCCTACCGAGCCCCAGATTTCAGTGACAACTACTGCCGCCGGCGCTATCCCCTCTGGAACTACCTTGGCTATACCAACAGTGAACCCAGGCATCTACCAGGTGCGAGCTGACATACCTTCTGGTGGGTCTGTTGAAGCTACGGCAATCTTTACCGTACCACCTATCCCCAGTATAACACTGAGCCCCATAACGGGAGCGTCAAGTACAGTAGTAACGATTACCGGCAGCGGCTTTGTGCCAAATACTGCCGGGTGGGTCTGGTTTGACAGTGATGGTGATAGTGTCATAGATGTTACAGAACCCCAGGCATCGGTAATTACTACTGGTGCCGGTGCTATCCCTGGCGGAATCATCCTGACTGTGCCAGCGGTGGTACCTGGCACTTATGGGGTACGGGCTGACATACCTGTGGGCGTGCCTGTTGAAACTGCGGCAAGCTTTACGGTGCCTTCACCCAGCATAACCTTAAGTCCCGCCTCAGGGGTGCCCGGCACTGTAATAACGCTTACCGGCAGCGGCTTTGCCATAAATACTGCTGGTGTGGTCTGGTTTGACAGTGATGGCAGTGGTGCCCTAGACCCTGGCGAGCCTTGGGTGGCGGCGACTACTACGGCGGCTGGTGCTATCCCCGCTGGAATCATCCTGAGTATGCCAGCGGTGGTACCTGGCACTTATTTGGTACGGGCTGACATACCTGTGGGCGTGCCTATTGAAGCTGCGGCAAGCTTTACGGTGCCTTCACCCAGCATAACCTTAACTCCCGCCTCAGGGATACCCGGCACTGTAATAACGATTACCGGCAGCAGCTTTGCCATAAATACTGCTGGTGTGGTCGGCTTTGACAGCAATGGCAATGGTGCCATAGACCCTGGTGAGCCGCAGGTGGCGGTGACTA